>Ga0209164_1002437_pt1 | contig 19885 bp, 18 predicted proteins | sample MTBNYHSulfiMetaG_FD_187458 | JGI IMG/M metagenome (GOLD analysis project Ga0209164, IMG submission 187458) | Enrichment culture microbial communities from rom New York Harbor, USA that are MTBE-degrading - MTBE-NYH (New York Harbor Sulfidogenic)... | ecosystem: Environmental > Aquatic > Marine >...
CCGAGACGGCGGCGACGCACCGGCACCGGGGCCCGCGCCCGCCTCGGCGAAGTGGTGCCGCAGCACGACCGTGTCCGCGCCCGGTCCGGCGACCTCGAAGAGGCGGAACTTGGGCGCGAAAGTCGTTGCCAGGACAGGCAACGGGCTCTCGACCGCGATGGTGACGCCGGCGATCTCGTAGAAGCGGCGGTGAGGGGCCACGGGCCCCGTCGAGGAGCCCGCGAAGAGCGTCTGGCGAGACGGCGCGTCCACGCCGCGAACACTACCGCACCGGCCGCCCTCCGTCGCCGCGCGTTGTCTGCTCCGACGGCGGCGGTGCGGCCCGCGGCGTGGCATCCGTCGCGCCCGTCGGGTACCCTGTCGAGTGAGGGGGGCCGATGAGGGACTGCCGACACGCCGTACGCCGCCGCGCGCCCGTCGGCGCGCACGTCATCCTGCTTCTTCTGCTGCTGCCGTTCGCGGCCGCGGTCGCGCGACCGCCGGCGGCGTCGGCCACCGCCGTCCGCGCCCTCTGCCAGACGCCGCTCATCGACCTGAGCCCCGAGCAGCGCGACGCCCGCCTCGCCGAGATGGCCCTACAGCTCAAGGCGCGCTGGCTGCGCATCGACGTCAGCTGGCGCCGCGCCGAGCCGCAGCAGGGCGTCGACGACGAGGCCTATCTGCAGGCCGTCCACGACACGATCGCCTCGGCCCGGGCGTACGGGCTGAAACCGCTCGTGATGGTGATCTACACGCCGGCGTGGGCGCAGGACGAGAGCCTCTGGTGCAAGCCCCCGCCGGGCTACGTGGCCGGCGTCGCCTACCCCTTCTACGCCATCGACCCGGCTCACCTCCCCGACTTCCAGGCCTTCATGACCCGCCTCACCGGGCGCCTCGGCGAGCTCGTCAATCGCTGGGAGTGCTGGAACGAGCCGAACCTCTGGCCCTACATCTGGCCCCAGACGACGCCCGACGACCCCTACTTCGCCATCCGCCGCTACGTAGCCATGGTCAAGGCGTTCAGCGCGGGCGTGAAGGCCGTCGACCCCGACGACCTCGTCGTCGCGGGCTCGACCGGCCCCGTCGGCAACAACGACGTCTACCGCACGAGCCCCCAGCGCTGGGCCGGCATGATGAAGGTGATGGGTGCCGGCGCGTACTTCGACATCTATTCCCACCACCCGTACACGCCCGGCGGCAGCGTCAACATTCGTCCCGACCAGCCGCCCAACAACCTGCTGACCACGGTCACGCTGTACAATCTCGGCCAGCTGCTGCGCATCTTCCCGGGCAGGAACTTCTGGCTCACCGAGTACGGCTACAACACCGAGCCGTGCGACGAGTTCGGGGGGTTCGCCGTCACCCTTCTGCAGCAGGCCAAGTTCCTGCGCATCGCCTACTCGTACGCGAGCCGCTACGAGCAGGTGAAGAACCTCTTCTGGTATCTGACGCAGGACGTCAACGGTGTCTACACCGGCCTGCGCAAGACCACCGGCTGGCACAAGCCGAGCTGGTTCCGCTTCGCCGGCGGCAACTCGGTCGGCATCTACGCGCTGCCGTACGTGAAGCCCGGCACCCGGGTCAAGGTGCGCGGCAAGATCGCCTGCGAGACCTTCGGTCCCGTGCCGGGTCGCACGGTGCGCCTCCAGGGCAGGCGGCTCGGCGTGCTCACCTGGACGACCCTGACCAGCCTGCGCACCGACGACGAGGGGCGCTACCTCTTCACGCCCAGCGTGTGGCGGCCGATGCAGTACCGCGTCGTCTGGCCCGAGATCAAGACCAGCGACGTGCGCACGGTGCGGGTGTATTAGCCGCGGCGTCGCGCCGCGCGGGCTCCGCCGCGCCTGCGCGCCGCGGACAGCGGCGCGCAGACGCGGCGGATCGTCACGTGCACTCAGGCTCCCGCGCGGCCGTCGCGCCTCGCGCGCTCAGCCGCGGCGCATCGCCGCGAGCAGCGCCTCCACGAGCTCGGCCTCGGGCACGGTCGCGACCTTCTCGCCGTGGGCGAAGAGAACGCCCTCGCCGGCGCCGCCGGCGATGCCGAAGTCGGCGTGGCGCGCCTCCTCGGGGCCGTTCACGCGACAGCCCATGACGGCCACCGTGAGGGGGCGCGCCGCGAGCTCCGGGTCGAGGGCCAGGCGGCGCTCCACCTCTTCGGCGAGGGCGACGATGTCGAGCTCGGTGCGCGCGCAGGTCGGGCAGCTGATGACGTCGGGGCCGCGCTCCCGCAAGCCGAGCGCGGCCAGGATCTTCCACGCCACCCGGACCTCCTCGACGGGGTCCGCGGTGAGCGAGACACGCAGCGTGTCGCCGATGCCCTCGGCGAGCAGCGCCCCGACGCCGACGGCGCTCTTGATCGTCCCGCTCCAGGCCGTGCCGGCCTCGGTCACGCCCACGTGCAGCGGCGCGTCGGTCGCGCGCGAGAGCAGCCGGTAGGCCGCGATGGTCGTGACCACCGAGGACGACTTCACGGAGAGCTTGTAGCGGGAGAAGCCCCAGGCGTCGAACTGCCGCGCGTAGCCGAGCGCGGCTTCGACGAGCGCCCCCGCGGGGTCGCGCTCGGCCCGGCCGCGCAGACCGCGCGGCAGCGAGCCCTGGTTCACGCCGATGCGGATCGCGGCGCCCGCCTCCCCCGCCGCGTCGACGATCTCGCGCACGTGCTTCTCCGCCATCGTGCCGGGGTTGATGCGGATACCGGCAGCGCCCTCCTCGAGCGCGGCCAGAGCCAGACGCCAGTCGAAGTGGATGTCGGCGACGATGGGCACGGCGGCCTCGGCGACCACGCGGCCGAAGGCCGCGACGGCCGAGGCCGCCGGCAGGCTCACCCTCACGAGCTCGCAGCCCGCATCGGCGAGCGCCCGGACCTGCGCCAGCGTCGCCTGCGCGTCGTCCGTCGCGGTGCAGGTCATCGACTGCACGCGTACCGGTGCGTCGCCGCCGACGGTCACGCCGCCGACGTCGATCTGGCGGGTCCGGCGGCGCTCGATCGCCGCCTCGGCCCGCCGCGCCGACCCGTCAACCATCATGCGTCGTCCCTGCGTGCGTTCTTCGGCATGCTCGCCCCACCGTGACGCTCAGTCCCGTCCATGAACCTCAGGATACGCCCGCCGCGTGGGCCGCGTACGTGCGCGCCAGCCCCTCGGTGAGACCCACCGACGCTCGCCAGCCGAGAAGTTCACCCGCCCGTGAGACGTCGGACTGCGAGAAGCGGATGTCGCCGGGGCGCCCCGGCCGGTGCTCAACCGGCAGGTCGCGGCCCGCCGCCGCCTCGAGGGCCGCGACCAGGTCGAGCAGTGACGCCTGCGCGCCGGTCCCGACGTTGACGACCGCCGCCGGCACGCCCTCCGGGGCGCCGGTGCCGGCGGCGTCCAGCCGCCCCTCCGGCGCCTCCCCGGCGCGCACGAACGCCTCGACCACGTCCCCGACGTACACGAAGTCTCGCGTCTGCAGCCCGTCGCCGTACACGGTGAGCGTGCCGCCGGCCGCGGCCGCGTCGCAGAAGCGCGCGATCACGCCCGAGTACTCGCTGCCCGGGTCCTGGCGCGGGCCGTAGACGTTGAAGAGGCGCAGGCAGACGGCCGTCGAGGCGCCGCCGCGCGCGAGGGCGACGAGCGCCTCCTCGCTGTGCAGTTTCGCCTCCGCGTACGGGCTCAACGGGCGCGGAGGCGTCTCCTCCCCCACCGGCAGCCGGTCGACGTCGCCGTACACCGCGCAGCTCGAGGCCAGGACCACCCTCCGCACCCCGGCGGCACCGGCCTGCACGGCGACGTTCACGGTGCCGCCGTGGGTCACGGCGCCGGTCCCGACGGGGTCCTCGACCGAGCGTGTGACCGACACGATGGCGGCGAGGTGGTAGACGGCGTCGCAGCCGGCGACGGCCGTGCGCGCGAGCGCCGCGTCGCGCACGTCGCCCTCGAGGACCTCGAGCCTGCCGTGCGGGTCTTCGGGCGTCGCGGCGCCGTGCCACGCCGCGGCGGCGTCCGCGACCGCCGCGCCCGGCGCCCCCGCCGCGCCCGCGACCGCCGCGTCGAGGTTCTCCCGGCGCCCGCTCGAGAAGTCGTCGAGCACGCGCACGCGGGCGCCCCCGGCGAGCAGACGCTCGACCAGGTGCGAGCCGATGAAGCCCGCGCCGCCGGTCACGAGGCACCGCCGCGCCGTCACGTCCTCTCCAGCCCGCGCACCGCCGCTCGCGCCTCCCGCACGCGTAACGCCGGCACCACCTCTCGCGTGCGTACCGCCGGCACCACCTCTCGCCCGCGCACCGCCGCCCACGGCTCCCGCCCGCGCACCGCCGCCCACGGCTCCCGCCCGCGCACCGCCGCCCACGGCTCCCGCCCGCGCACCGCCACTCGCGCCTCCCGCGCTCGAGCCGGCGCGTGCGCCTCCCGCATCCAAGCCCGCGCCTTCGCCCTCCCGCCGTACCGGGTCACTGCGCCAGCTCCTTCAGGACCATCGCGTCGGTCACCCCGGGCGCGCGGCGCAGCACCACGTACTCGCCGCGCCGTTCGACGACCTCGAAGCCGATGAGACCACCCGTGTACTCGCGCTCGATCGTGGCGTCGCTGAGCCCGCTGGCGAGGAAGGGGCGCACGAGCACGTCGGGCACCTCGCTCGTGCGCAGGAACCAGGAGCGCGTCGAGGCCGGCAGAGGGTCGTCCTCCTCGTCGCCCACGAGCCACACCGTGTTCGTCGCGATGCGCTCGGGCCAGAAGAGGTAGTAGCCGGGCGAGCCGTAGAACACCATGAGCCGCTCGCCCTCCTGACCGTGCGCCCTCAGGTCCTCCTCGAGCTGCGTGAGCACGAGGGCGTCGCGCGGGCGCACCAGCAGCCCCGCGTAGGGCCCGTCCTCGAGACGCACGCTGAGGTGCGAGTACGGGACGTCGCGCGGCAGGTACTGGAACATGAAGGCGACGGTCACCGCGACGACGCCCATGAGCGACGCCATGACGAGCGACCAGCGGTTGCGCTCGACCACGGCCGGCGTGTCCGACGGCCCCGGCGTGACGCCCGGCGACGGACTCAGGGTCGCGGTCCCCGCGACCAGGCTGCCCGGCACGCGCAGGGTCTCGCCGGCGTCGTCGGCCTCGGGGCCGGCCGACCACACCATGAAGAGGCCGGCGGCGATGAACACCGGGGCGAGACCCACGGCCGCGTTGGCGAGCCCGTCGACGGCGGTGAACGCGATCCAGCTGCCGGCGACGACCGCCGGGGCGACGACCCAGACGAGCAGCCGCGCCGCCCGCTCCGCGAAGCGCGGCTGCACGAAGAAGTAGGCGAGTGCGGCGAAGGCCGCGGCCACGACCGCGAAGCCGGTGGTCTCGGTCTCCGCCCTCCGCCCCGCGAAGTACAGGGCGAAGGGCAGCAGGACCAGGCCGACGCGCGCCAGCCGCGGCCGGCTGCGCAGCAGGAAGAGCAGGGCGGCGCCGGAGAGCAGCGAGAGCGGCACCGAGACGGCGATCTCGGCGGCGCCGGTCACGAGGCGCCAGCCCTTGGCGGCGCCGCCCAGCTGGTCGAGGTCGTAGGCGAGCGACATCTGGTAGCGCCAGTCCCGCGTGAGGTTGCTCCAGCCGAAGCTGAGCGCGACGAGCGACGCGGTGACGGCCACGGCGAAGAAGCCGGCGGCGTAGGCGCTGACCGCGCGCCAGGCGGCGCGCGCCGTGCGCGGGTCGGCGTCGTCGAGGTGGGGCGCGCTGCGCCGCGCCGCCTCGCGCGCCGCCAGGGCGTCCTTCGCCCAGAGCGCGCCGGCCAGCCGGCGCGGCACGAGGCGACCGACCGCCAGCGCCATGGCGGCGGCGTAGAAGGGCGGCAGCACGAGCAGCGTGGGCGCCGCGACCGCGGCCAGGCCGTGGGCCACGCCGGCCACGGCCGCCGTCGCGCGGCGCCCCCTCCCCATCTCTTCGCCGGCGAGCACGACGCGCACGCCGAGCGCGACGCCGATGGTCAGGAAGCCGGCGGCGAGCGTCGCCGAGCTGAGCTGCGTCGCGCCGAGCACCACGAAGCTCACGTACACGCCGGCGATCGCCGCCACGTACTGCCAGCGCACGAGCCCGCGGATACCGAAGAAGACGACCCCGGTGACGATCCCCACCCAGAGCACGTACAGCTGACGCAGGTAGAGGACGATCCCCTCGCTGCCCCCGGTGAGCCACACGTAGACCTTGACGAAGGGGTAGGTGAGGAAGCCGGCCGTCTGCACGAGGTTCATCTCGTCGACGAACGGCCGGTCGCCCAGCGCCCAGCGCCAGGGGACGACGACGGCGAAGCCCTCGTCCTGGGGGTCGAACCCCAGCCCGATGCGGTACGAGAGCGCGCCGACCACGCCGGCGGCGATGAAGGCCGCGCAGGCGGTGAGCAGAGAGCTCCGCTTCTCAGCCTCGGAGAGCGCCGTGAGCGGCCGGCGCTCGCCGGGTCTCAGCCTGCGCTTCGCCGCTCGGGTGCGCGCCGCCGTCACGCCACCGTCAGAAGCCGAGGGCCAGCGTGAGGACGTAGTAGGCGGCCACGCCGGCCCAGAGCAGGGCGTCGAAGCGGTCCAGCACACCGCCGTGCCCGGGCAGCCCGCGCCCCGAGTCCTTGATCTGCACGTCGCGCTTGACGAGGCTCTCGAAGAGGTCGCCGAGCGGGCCGACGATGCCGATCACGAAGCCCAGGGCGACCGAGTACCCCGGTCCCCAGTCGGGCACGTCGTAGTGCACGTAGAGCCCGATGAACACGACCATGAGCACGGTGCTGATGAGGCCCCCGGCGAAGCCCTCCCAGGTCTTCTTCGGGGAGAGCACGGGGGCCATCGGCGTGGAGCCGAACCAGCGCCCGGTGAAGTACGCCATGGTGTCGCCCGCCCAGGTGCCGAAGACGACGAGCAGGACGGCGTCGCGGCCGAGCACGGCGAGGTCCTCGCCGCCGAGCCCGCGCAGCAGGACGAGGTGGGCGAACCCGAGGCCGAGGTAGAGCGCGCCGAGCAGCGTCACCGCGAGGCGGACCGTCACGCCCTGCTTGGGCCCGATGACGAGGCCGAAGAGCGCGACGAGAGCGAAGGAGAGCCCGACGGCGCCGAGCACCCAGCGCACGTCGCCCCACTGCGCCGCCGCCATCAGGCAGAGGACGGCGAGGAAGCCGGGCAAGCGGACGGGCCTGTAGGCGTCGGTGAGGCGGTAGAACTCGTTGAGGCCGATGACGGCGAGCACGGCCATCGCGACCCAGAAGACGAGGCCGCCGCGCACGACGACGACGAGCGCGATCAGGCCGATCGCGACCCCGGTGAGCACGCGCGTGAAGAGCGGGCTCGGGCTAGGCATCGCCGCCTCCGTCGCCCGCGCCGCCCATGGGCGGCGGCCCGTCGGACCCGGCGCGTGCGCCTGCGCCGGCGGCCGCGCCCGCCGCCGCGCGCCCGCCGAACCGCCGCTGGCGGTGCGCGTAGGCGGCGAGCGCCTCGTCGAGCTCGCGCTCGCCGAAGTCGGGCCACAGCACGTCGCTGAAGTAGAGCTCGGCGTAGGCGCACTGCCAGAGCAGGTAGTTGGAGAGGCGCAGCTCGCCGGAGGTGCGGATGAGCAGCTCGGGGTCGTGCATCTCCGGCGCGTAGAGGTGCCGGCGCAGGTCGTCGGCCGTGAAGACGGGCGCCGGCGCCGCGGGCGCCGCGCCGGCGCCCGTCTCCGCCGCCGCACCGCCGCCGCCGCTACCCGCCGCCGCTCCGCCGGCGCCGCTACCCGCCGCCCCCGCTCCGCCGCCGCCGCCGCTACCCGCCGCCGCTCCCGCGCCGCGCGCCGCGGCCCACTCGACGGCGAGGCCGCCGGCCGCGTCGAGCAGCTCCTGTCGCGAGCCGTAGTTGAAGGCGATGTAGAGCGTCATCCGCGTGTTCTTCGCCGTCAGCGCCTCGGCCTCCTCGATGCGCCGCACGAGGGCCTCGGGCACGCCCTCGCGGCGCCCGACGAAGCGCACGCGGGCGCCGCGCTCGTGGATGTCGGGCACCTGCGACTCGATCATCTCGACGAAGAGGTCCATGAGGGCCTCGACCTCGCTCGCCGGCCGCTCCCAGTTCTCGGTCGAGAAGGAGTACACGGTGACCTCGGCGATGCCCAGGTCGAGGGCGTGCTCGAGGACGCGGCGCAGGGCTTTGGCGCCGGCGCGATGACCTGCGGCCGGCGGCAGGCCGCGGCGCTTCGCCCAGCGGCCGTTGCCGTCCATGATGATCGCGAGGTAGCGGCACTCGGCGCCGCCCGCGGCCGGCTCGGCCGGCCGCTCGCCGGTGCCGGCGCGCAACTGGCGCAGACGGCGCCTGAGCCAGCCCGTCCTCGGGCCGTCGGCCATCGCGTCCCTCCCCCGGCGTTGCGGCGGGCCCGCCTCACGGCGGCCCGCCCCCCGCCGCTCAGACCTCGAGGATCTCCTCCTCCTTCTTGGCGAGGAGGGCGTCGATCTCTTTCACGTACTGGTCGGTGAGCTTCTGCAGCTGCTCCTCGGCGCGGCGCTCGGCGTCCTCGCCGACCTCGCCCTCGTGGACCAGCTCCTTGAGGTCCTTCATCACGTCGCGGCGCACGTTGCGCACGGCGACCCGGCCGTCTTCGGCGAGCCGGTGGACGAGACGCACGAGCTCCTTGCGCCGCTCCTCGGTCAGGGTCGGGATCGGCAGGCGGATCACCGTGCCGTCGCTGCTCGGGTTGAGGCCCAGGTCGCTCTCCATGATCGCCTTCTCGACCGAGCGCATCGCGCTCTTGTCGTACGGCTGGACCGTGAGCAGACGAGGCTCGGGCGCGGCGACGTTGGCGAGCTGCCGCAGCGGCGTCGAGGTACCGTAGTAGTCGACGTGCACGCGGTCCAGCAGGCCCACGCTGGCGCGCCCGCTGCGCACCGTGTTGAACTCGTGCTTGACCGCCTCGACCGCGCCGGCCATACGTCGTTTGCCGTCGTCGAGCAGCTCTTTCTCCACCGCTCCTCCTCCCGCGCTCAGGTCGCGGTCGCGGCCGCCGCTCCCCCGCGGCCCGGGACCGCCCGTACCACCGTCCCCACGCGCTCGCCGCTGAGCACGCGGACGATGTTGTCGCCGGTCATCTTGAAGACGTGGATCGGCATGGCGTTGTCCATGCAGAGGCTCAGCGCCGTCGCGTCCATGACGCGCAGGTCGCGGTCGATGGCCTCGAGGTGGGTCAGCTCGGGGATGAACTCGGCCGTCGGGTCGGTCGCGGGGTCGGCGCTGAAGACGCCGTCGTACTCGCGCTTGGCCATCAGGATGGCGTCGCAGTGAAGCTCGAGAGCGCGCAGCGCGGCGGCCGAGTCGGTCGAGAAGTACGGGTTGCCGGTGCCGCCGGCGCAGATCACGACGCGCCCGCGCTCGAGGTGGCGCACGGCGCGGCGCAGGATGTAGGGCTCGCAGACGGCGCGGATCTCGATCGCGCTCATCACCCTGGTCTCGAGACCGCGGTGCTCGAGCGCGTCCTGCAGCGCCAGGGCGTTCTGCACCGTGGCGAGCATGCCGATGTGGTCGCCGGTCGTGCGGTCCATGCCGCCGGCGGCGGCGGCCATGCCGCGGAAGATGTTGCCGCCGCCGACCACGACGGCGATGTCGACGCCGAGCTCGCGCGCCGTGCCGATGTACTCGGCGAGCTCGGCGGTCACGGCCGGGTCGATGGCGTGGCCCGAGCCGCCGAGCGCCTGCCCGCTCAGCTTGAGCAGGACGCGGCGAAAGGCGCCCCCGCCGGCGCCGCGCGTGGCGGCTCCGGACGACGGCCCGCCGGCGTTCGTCGCCGGGCCGTCGTCGCCCTCTGTCGACCCGCCGGCGCCTGCCATCAGGCCTCCGTGGTCTCGCCGAGCTGGAAGCGGACGAAGCGCCGCACCTCGATGTTCTCGCCGATGACGCCGACGAGGTCGGTGCGCACCTGCTCGATCGTGCGGTCCGGGTCCTTGACGAAGGGCTGCTCCATGAGGCACGTGTCGGCGAAGAACTTGTCGAGCTTGCCGGCGACGATCTTGTCGATCACCTGGGCCGGCTTGTCCTTGACCTGCTCGGCGTAGATCGCCTTCTCGTGCGCGATCACGTCCTCCGGTACCTCGTCGCGCGTGACCCAGCGCGGGGACGCGGCGGCGACGTGCATGGCGAGGTCGTGGGTGAACTGCTTGAAGTGGTCGCCGCGCGAGACGAAGTCGGTCTCGACGCCGACCTCGACGAGCACGCCGATCTTGCCGCCCATGTGGATGTACGAGTCGACGGCGCCCTCCCTGGTGACCCGGGCGCTCTTCTTCTTCGCGGTGGCGAGCCCCTGCTTGCGCAGCTCGTCCATCGCCTTCTCCATGTCGCCGGCGGTGGCCTGCAGGGCCTTCTTGCAGTCCATCATGCCGGCGCCGCTCTTCTCGCGGAGCTCCTTCACGGTTGCAGCGCTGATGTCAGCCACTGGTGTCTCTCCCTCGCTGGTGTCTCGTCTCGTCACGTCGCGCGCGGCCCGGAGCCGCGCGCGACGGTCGTGCGTCGTCGGTCGTGCTCAGGCGTCGGCCTCGGGCTCGGCGGCCTTCTCGGGCTCGGCGGCCTTCTCGGGCTCGGCCTCGGGCTGCTCGCTCTGGGCCGCCGCCTCGGGCTCCGCGTCCTTCTTGGCTGCCTTCGGCGCCGCCTTCTTGGCGGGCTTCGCCTCGGCGGGCTGCTCGTCGGCCTTGGCCTGGGGCTGCTCGTCCGCCTTGACCTTGGGCTCGGCCTTGGGCTCCGCGGCAGCCTTCTTCTCGACCTTCGGCTCGGCCGCGGCGGGCTTCTTCTCAGCCTTCGGCTTGGCCGCCGCGCTCTCGGACGCAGGCTTCTCGGCGGCCGTCTCGGCCTTGGCCTCAGGCGCCGCCTGAGACTTGGCCGCGGTGCTCGCGGCGGTCTCACCCTTGGCCTCAGCCTTGGGGGTCTCGGGCGTCGCGGCAGGCGCGCCGGCGGCGGGCTTCTCGGCCGCGGCCTTGGCCGCCTCGGCTGCGGCCGCGGCCGCCTCCTCCGCCGCCTTGCGCTCGGCCTCGGCCTTCATCGCCGCCTCACGCGCTTTGCGCTCGGCCTCGGCCTTGGCCTCGGCCTCGCGCGCCGCCTTGAGCTCGGCCTCGGCGACGAGCTGGCGGCCCTCGGCGACGGCGTCGGCGACGACGCGCAGGACCAGGTTGCAGCTGCGGATCGCGTCGTCGTTGCCGGGGATCAGGTAGTCGATCTCGTCGGGGTCGCAGTTGGTGTCGACGAGCCCGACGATCGGGATCTTGAGCTTGCGCGCCTCGCGCACGACGATCTGCTCCTTGCGCGGGTCGACGACGAACACGGCCGCCGGCAGGCGGTCCATGCCGGCCACGCCGCCGAGGTTCTGCTCGAGCTTGCGCAGGTCGGCGCGCAGGTTCATCGCCTCGCGGGTGGGAAGCAGGTCGAGCGAGCCGTCCTCGGCCAGCTGACGGAGCTCGTGGAGGCGCTTGATGCGCTTGTTGAGCGTGCTGAAGTTGGTCAGCAGGCCGCCCAGCCAGCGGTTGTTGACGTACGGCATGCCGACACGCTCGGACTGCTCCTTGATGGTCTCCTGGCACTGCTTCTTGGTGCCCACGAAGAGCACGTAGCCGCCGCGCCCGGCGGTGTCCTTGAGGAAGGCGCAGGCGTCGTCGAGGAGGACGGTCGTCTTCTGCAGGTCGATGATGTAGATGCCCCCGCGCTCGCCGAAGATGTAGGGCTTCATCTTGGGGTTCCAGCGGCGGGTCTGATGGCCGAAGTGGACGCCGGCGACGAGCAGGTCTTTCATGCTCGCCCTGTGCTCGGTGGCTGCAGGCAAGGTGTGCCTCCTTCTGATCGGTTCGCCGGGCGGCCTGGCGGCGCGCCCATCTGTGTGCCGGCGAGGGTCTCGCGGATTCCCCTGGGGGGCACCGCCGCGAGCCGTGGTCTCTCCGGGTCGTGGTGGACAGCGGCGCGGAATTCTATCACAGGCGCCCAACGGCGTCAGTCGGCGGTGGAGGCCGGGGACTGGCGCGGAGACGACCCTGTGTGCTTCGATAGGGGCAGCGGCCGCGGGCGCCGGCAGGCGGCGCCGTCCACGCCCGCGGCGAACGGGGGCCGCACGCATGAGCGAGCACGTTGACAGAGGCGACACGCCGCGGCGCGGGCGGCGCGGGTCGGCCGCGGCGCACCCGGAGCGCCTCGGGCGCGTCGCGCTCTTCAGCCTGCGCTTCCTCATCGTCGTCGCGGCCCTCGTCGTCCTCGGCCTCGTCTTCCAGCGGCTGCAGATCGTCATCGTGCCGGTGCTGCTCGCGATCCTCGGCATCGTCCCGCTCGTGCCGCTGCGGCGCCGCCTGGAGCACGTGGGCCTGCACCGGCGGCTGGCGAGCGCGCTCGTCTTCCTCGCCGCGCTCGCCGTGTTCGCCGGCGCCGTCGCCCTCTCCACGCCACGCCTCCTCAACGAGCTCGGCTCGCTCGACACGGCGATCGTCGACGGGATCCGCGAGGTGCGCGACTGGCTCGTCGAGGGTCCGCTCAGCCTCTCCCCCGGGTCCGTCGACCAGGTCGTCGACCACGTCGCGCAGTTCCTCGAGGCCAACATCGGGGTGTTCGCCTCCGGGGCCACCACGGTGATCGGCATCCTGACGGGGGCGTTCGTCACGCTCGTGCTGGCGGCGTTCTTCCTCGCGGGAGGCGACCGCATGTGGGCCTGGAGCGTGCACATGCTCCCCGGGCGCCACCGCGAGGCCACCTACGCCGCGGGGCGCCGAGCCTGGCACGTGCTCAGCGGCTACATCGCCGGCTCGGCCATCAACGGCGCGATCGAGGCCACGGCGATCGGCATCGCCCTCGTCGTCCTCGACGTCCCCCTCGTCCTGCCCCTGATGGCGCTCACCTTCGTCGCGCCCTTCTTCCCCCTCGTCGGGGCGATCGCCGCCGGCGTCGTCGCCGTCCTCGTCGCCCTGGTCAGCGAGGGCTGGGTGACGGCGCTCATCGTGGGCCTCATCTACCTCGGCGTGCAGCAGCTCGAGAGCAACCTGCTGGCGCCGTTCGTGCTCGGGCGCGCGGTGCGCCTCCACCCCGTCGTCGTGCTGCTCGCCATGCTCGCCGGCGGCAGCGTGGGCGGCATCGTCGGCGCCTTCCTCGCCGTCCCCGTGGCGGCCGTCGTGTGGGGCGTGGTCCAGGAGCTCGTCGAGCGCGACGTCGTCGAGCCGGCGGCCGACGTGGACGCGCTGCTCCACGGACAGACCGCGGAGAGCGTCGCCGAGGACGTGCCGGAGGAGTGAGCGAGGCGCCACGCGCGAGGCGGGCGGCCGACCCGGCCGCCGCCGCCGGCGCGGCGCTCAGCCGATCGAGGTCGGCTCGATCTCGTCGCGCAGGCGTCCTTTGAGACGCAGGATCGCCTTCGTGTGCAGCTGCGAGACGCGCGACTCGGTGACGCCGAGGACCTCGCCGATCTCGCGCAGCGTGAGGTTCTCGTAGTAGTAGAGCGCGATGACGATCTTCTCGCGCTTGGGCAGGGCGTCGATCGCCGCCGCCAGGCGCGACTTCATCTCGGTCAGGTCGAGCATGCGCGACGGGTCGTTGCTCTTCGGGTCCTCGAGGGTGTCGATGAGCGCCGACTGGTCGCCGTCGGAGCCCGAGATCGCCCAGAGCTCGTCGAGCGCGACGATCGAGGCGTTGGCGATCTGCGACAGCGTGAGCTGGAACTCGTCGAGGCTCACCCCGATGTGCTCGGCGATCTCCTGGTCGGTCGGGGCGCGGTGCAGCCGGTTCTCGAGCACCGCGCAGGCCTTCTCGATCTCGCGCGCCTTGCTGCGCACCGAGCGCGGCACCCAGTCGAGCGAGCGGAGCTCGTCGATGATGGAGCCCTTGATGCGCGAGACGGCGTAGGTCTCGAACTTGATCTCGCGCGCCGGGTCGAAGCGCTCGATGGCGCCGATGAGCCCGAGAAGCCCGTAGCTGATCAGGTCGGACTCCTCGATGTGCGCCGGCAGACCGTTGCTCATGCGGCCGGCGACGTACTTGACGAGCGGCGCGTAGGCGAGGATGAGGCGGTCGCGAGCGCCCTGGTCGCCGTGGTGCTTGTAGCGCGACCAGAGCTCGCGCACCTGGTGTTCTTCGAGTCTGCTCATGCCTTCGGGCCGCTCTCCGATCGCTCTCCGCCGCTCTGCATCGCTCCCCTACGCCCGCGGGTGGTGCAGATCGTAGACCCGCCGCAGATGCGCGCCGCTCACGTGCGTGTAGACCTGCGTCGTCGCCACCGAGGCGTGGCCCAGCAACTCCTGGATCGCGCGGAGGTCGGCACCCCTCTCGAGCATGTGCGTCGCGTACGCGTGACGCAGCATGTGCGGCGACGCGGGCTCCACGCCCGCGAGCGCACAGTATTTTACAACCAGCCTGCGGATGTCAGAAGTCAGCAGCGGGCGCCCGTTCCTCGAGAGGAGCAGGTGGCGCGGAGCCGGTCCGGCGACGGCCGTCGCGGGCGCAGCGCCTGAAGGAGCGCCGGGGGGTGCGCTCCGGGCGCTGCCGGCGCCGCCGTCCCGCGGGGCGCGTCCCGCGCCCCCGGCGGCGCTTCGTGCGGCGCGACGGCCGCCGGCGAGGGCCCCGCGCCCCCGCTCCAGGTAACGGCGCAGGGCTGCCGCGGCCTCCTCTCCCATCGGTACGACGCGCATCTTGCCGCCCTTGCCGCGCACGACCAGCTGTGCCTCGCCGGGGCGGACGTCGTCGAGCGTCAGGGAGACGAGCTCCTGGCTGCGCAGCCCGCAGCCGTACAGCAGTTCGAACGCGACCCGGTCGCGCAGCGACGCCGGGTCGGCGCCGCCCGCCGCGCGCAGGAGCGCCTCGACCTCGTCGAGGCGCAGCACGCGCGGCAGCCGGCGCCCGCGCCGCGGCCCCGGCAGCAGGTGCGTCGGGTCGGCGGCGAGCACGTCGTGCTCGCTCAGGTACCGCGCGAAGCCCCGCAGCGAGGACAGCTTGCGCGCGAGGCTCGAGGCCGCGTAGCCGCGGCGCCCGAGATGGGAGGAGTAGGCGCGGGCCAGCCGCCGGTCGAGCTGTGCGACGGTCGCGCCGCGCCCCTCGAGCCACTCCAGGAGCTGTGCCAGATCGGAGGCGTAGGAGCGCAGCGTCGCCCCGGTCATGCCCCGCGCGGCGAGCGTCCTCAGGTACGCGTCGACGTGGCCGCGGGGATCGGCGGCGGCGCCGTCCCCCTGCCCGGCGTCGGCCTCTCTCGCCACCGCCCGGGTCACGGCCCGTTGCTCCACGCACGCCTCCTCCGCTCAGACCCACGCCCGCCGCCGGACGGCGGCGGGCGCCTCACTCTTCGCGGGGTGCGCGGTGAGTCCTGCCGCACGGCGCCCCGGCCCCCGCCGATGCAGGGCGCCGAAAGACCACGGGGGTGCGCGGCGCACCCGGCGCCCGAGGCGAGCGCCGCGCGCGCACCCTCGGGCGAGACGCGCAGATCGCGAGGGCGCCTCCGCCGGCGTCGCCGCGACGCTCAGCGCGCGAGGCGGTAGACGCCGCCGTCGGCGCGCTCGGCGAGGCCTTCGACCTCGAGCGCGCTGAGCGCGGCGCTCGCCGCGCGCGGCGCCAGGCCGGCCCGCGCCGCGACCTCCTCGGCCGTGCCGGGGGCGTCGCGCAGCGTCGCGAGGACGGCACGGGCCTCGGCGCCAGGCCCATCGCCGTCCGTCGCCTCGGGCCCGCTCGCGCAGTCACCGGGCGCCGCTCCGCCGGCGTCCGCCGGCGCTCGAGCGGACAGGCGCTCGAGCCCGAGTGCGACCAGAACGTCGTCGGCGGCCTCGCACAGCTGCGCGCCGTGCCGCAGCAGGTGGTGCGGCGCCTCGCTGAGGCGGCGGCCGGCCTCCCCCGGGACGGCGAGCACCTCGCGCCCCGCATCGAGGGCGAGCTCCGCGGTGATGCGCGAGCCGCTGCGCCGCGACCCCTCGACCACGACCACGGCCCGGCTCAGACCCGCGATGAGCCGGTTGCGCGCCGGGAAGCGCCAGACCGACGGCGGCGTACCGGGCCAGAACTCGCTGACCAGCAGGCCGTGCTCGCGCAGCGCGCGGAAGGCGGCGGCGTTGCTGCGCGGGTGGACGATATCGAGGCCGCTGCCCAGCACGCCGACACTTCGCGGCACGCCCTCGGTGTCGCCGACCGGGTCGAGCGGGACCGCCGCGAGTGCCGCGAGCTGCGCAGCCACGTCGACGCCCAGCGCCACGCCGCTGACCACGACGACGCCGGCGCGCGCGAGGTCGCCCCCGAGGAGCCGCGCCATCTCGAGCCCGTACGACGACGGCGCCCGGGTGCCGACGACGGCGACCGCGGGCGCCCGCGCCAGCGCGCGCAGGCGAGGGCGCGGGTCGGCGCCGGCGACGAAGAGGACCGGTGGCGGGTCGAACAGGCTGCGCAGGCCCGGCGGGTAGAGCTCGTCGTCGTAGGTCACGAGCAGGCGCCCGGCGGTCGAGCACGACGCGGGCGCCTGGGCCTGAGCCGCGAGCGCGGCCGCGTAGCGCGAGGCCTCCCGCGGCGCCTCGTCGGGCGCGCCCGCCGACCGCGGCGCCAGCAGGGTGCGCAGCGACGAGAGCGAGGCGTCGAGCGCCGCGTCGAGCGACCCGAAGCTGCGCGCCACGCGCTGCACCACACCGGGACGGGTCGACGCCACGCGCGCCAGCCAGACCGCCCTCGCCCCGCGGCCGCCGCGGTCGCTAGCGGCGCTCATGCTCGACCCTGTACGACAGCGCCTCCGCGACGTGCGGCGCCGCGACGCCGCCGGCGCCCTCGAGATCGGCGATGGTCCGCGCCACCTTGACCACCCGGTCGCAGGCCCTGGCGCTGAGGCGGAGACGGTCGTAGGCGCGGTCGAGCAGCTCGACGGCGGCGGGCTCGAGCCGGCAGAGGCGCCGCAGCTGCCGCGCGCTCATGTGGCCGTTGACCGCCGTCGCGTCGCCCCCGAGACGCTCCCGCTGCCGGTGCCGCGCCTGCTCGACCCTGGCCCTCACCGCGGCGGAGCTCTCGCCGCGCCCGCCGAGGCGATACTCGCGCGGCGGCACGCGGGCGACCTCGAGGCGCAGGTCGATACGGTCGAGCAGCGGCCCGCTGAGCCGCGAGCGGTACTGCTCGAGCCGGTAGCCCGGGCAGGTGCAGTGACGCTCCCTGTCCCCGAGGAAGCCGCACGGGCACGGGTTCATGGCGGCGACGAGGGTGATGCGCGCCGGGTAGGTGACCGACGTGAGGGCGCGGGAGATGGTGACCTCACCGTCTTCGAGGGGCTGGCGCAGCGCCTCGAGCGCCGAGACCCGGAACTCGGGGAACTCGTCGAGGAAGAGGACCCCGTGGTGCGCGAGACTCACCTCCCCCGGCCGCGGCGACGAGCCGCCACCGACGAGTCCCGCCACGGAGATGCTGTGGTGCGGCGCGCGGAAGGGCCGCCGCGCGACGAGCGGCGTGCGCGACGGCAGCAGGCCGGCCACGCTGTGCACGCGGGTCACGGCGATCGCCTCGGCGACGCTCAGCCCCGGCATGATCGTCGGCAGCCGGCGCGCCAGCATCGTCTTGCCGGCGCCCGGCGGCCCTACCATGAGCACGTTGTGGCCGCCGGCGGCGGCGATCTCGAGGGCGCGCTTGACCACGGCCTGGCCGGCGACGTCGGCGAAGTCGGCGTCGCCGGCCGGCGCGTCGCCGAGCAGGGAGCCGACGTCGGGCCGCGCGGCGGCCACGCCGCCGCCGCCGAGGCCCGCGACCGCGTCGCGCAGGCGTGCCACGGGGACGACGCCCACGCCCTCGACCAGCGCCGCCTCGGCCGCGTTGGCCGCCGGCACGAGCACGCGGCCGACGCCGCGGCGCCGCAGGCTCTCGACGACGACGAGGACGCCCGACACCGGGCGGACGGCGCCGTCGAGCCCCAGCTCGCCGACGGCCGCGACCTCGCCGCTCCCGTCGCGCCGCGCCTGGCCCGTGGCGAGGAGGAAGGCGAGGGCGATCGGCAGGTCGAACCGCGGACCCTCCTTGCGCAGGTCGGCCGGCGCCAGGTTGACGGTGATGCGGCGCGACGGGAACTCGAAGCCGCTGTTGACGATCGCCGCCCGCACGCGCTCGCGGCTCTCCTGCACGGCCGCGTCGGGCAGGCCCACGATGCTGAAGGTGGGGGCCGCCGCGACCACGTCGGCCTCGACCTCGACGGCGCGCCCCTGCAGGCCGAAGAGCGTCTCGCTCGTGACGTGCGCGAGCACGCCGCTACCCGTCGCAGGTGAACGCCGCCGGCAGATGACGCACCACGGCCGGCCGCCGCAGGGCGTCGACGGCGACGACGTCGAAGCGCACCTCGCCGACCCCCCGCAAGGCCCACGGGCGCGCGGCCAGCCAGAGCTCGGCGAGGCGGGCGACCTGGCGGCGCTTGCGCGGCGACACCGCGTCTTCGGGCGCGCCGCAGCGTCGCGAACGGCGCGCCTTGACCTCGACGAAGGCCAGCACCGCGCCGCGGCGCACGATGAGGTCGAGCTCGCCGCGGCCGACGCGCACGTTCTGGCCCAGCAGGCGCCACCCGCGCGCCCGCAGGTACGCGGCCGCCGCCTCCTCGGCCTCGCGCCCGAAGCGCAGCCGGCGCGCCCCGAACGACGGCGGGGCGCCCGCGGGCGCCGGCCCGGACCCGCTCATGGCTCCCTCCTCCGCGCCCTCGGCGCGGCTCCGCGATGGTCAGGAGCTCGAGCCTAGCGGGAGCGCGCGCGAAGTGGGATGGAGACGATACGGTCCGCGGGATGACGACTCGTCACGCCGGCCGCGGCGGCGCGCCGCGCGGGGCGGCGGTCAGACGTCGAGCCCCAGCTGCCGGTAGCTCACCGCGTCGAAAGAACGCCGGTGGAGGTGGCAGACGCCGTGCCGCGTGATCATCGCCTGGTGCTCGACGGTCGCGTAGCCCACGTGGCGGGCGAAACCGTACACAGGGTAGTCCTCGTCGAGGCGCAGCATCACGCGGTCGCGCGTCACCTTGGCGACGACCGAGGCGGCGGCGACGGCCGCGGAGCGGGTGTCGCCGCCGATCAGCGCCACGTGCGCCACGGCGCAGTCGGGCACGGCGAACCCGTCGGTGAAGGCGACGTCCGGGCTGGGACGGAGCGCCTCGAGGGCGGCGCCCAGCGCCCTGACGTTGCAGCGGTGCAGGCCGCGCTCGTCGATGGTCGCCGCCGAGACCGCGACGACGGCGATCTGGCGCGCGCGGCCGACGATCGCCGCGTAGAGCTCCGCGCGCGCCTCCCTCGTGAGCTGCTTGGAGTCGTTGAGGCGCTCGAGGACCTCGAAGTCGCCGTCGGTGAGGGACGCGTAGTCGAAGCTCACGGCGGCGGCCACGAGGGGGCCGGCGAGCGAGCCGCGCCCGGCTTCGTCGGCGCCGGCCACGAGGCCGCCGCCCTGCTCGAGGTCGAAGGCGAAGCGCGCGTTCACGACCGTCGTCCGCCGCGCGCGTTCACGACCGTCGTCCGCCGCGCGCGTTCACGACCACCGTCCCCTGCGCGCGTTCACGACCATCGTCCGCTGCGCGCGTTCACGACCGCCGTGCCTCCCGCAGCCCGTCCGACCGACCCGGGTCCCCGCGTCCGCCCCGGTCAGATCGCGCCGAAGCGGTCGAAGGGCCAGTAGATGAAGAAGCCTTCGCCGATGAGGTTCGCCTCGGGCACGGGACCCCACACCCGGCTGTCGTCGGAGTCGGTGCGGTTGTCGCCCATCATGAAGTACGTGCCGGGCGGGACCGTGTACGGCTCGGCGAGCGACCACGGGTCGCTCATCGTCGTGCCCTCGACCGCCCCCGCCGGCTCGGTGGGGTCGGTGCGACCGTTGGTCGTGTGGACGTAGGGCTCGACGAGCTCCTCTCCGTTGCGCCAGAGCCGGCCGTCCCGGGCGACGAGCTCGTCGCCGGGCAGGCCGACCACGCGCTTGATGAAGACGACGCTGGTGTCGAGCGGGTAGCGGAAGACGACGATGTCGCCGTGCTTCACCTCGTCG
>Ga0209164_1002439_pt1 | contig 19854 bp, 17 predicted proteins | sample MTBNYHSulfiMetaG_FD_187458 | JGI IMG/M metagenome (GOLD analysis project Ga0209164, IMG submission 187458) | Enrichment culture microbial communities from rom New York Harbor, USA that are MTBE-degrading - MTBE-NYH (New York Harbor Sulfidogenic)... | ecosystem: Environmental > Aquatic > Marine >...
CGAATGCGAACTTCATTCCCGCACGCAGCTTGTTCGGCAGAGTATGATGTCTCGAATGAATTTCAGGGGGGCATTCGATGCCCGGGCAACAATTGTCCACCGGACAACTGAGATCGGGCGCCAAACGCCGATCGTGATCCGGGTAGGACAGAACGTTTTCCACTACGCCGGCGGTGACTGCGGTAGCGAAGGCCGATACGGGCCTGGCCGCCGTCATGACAGGGTCCATGAGGGCGTACGTTATGGCGATGGAATCCACCCCGGACTCCGGGGTGGAAATCAAAAAAGCCGTCAAGGCGCCGTTATTGGCGCCCTGACGCTTCAAGGAAGCGGCGGCCGGCAACACTCCGCACGAGCACAGGGGAACGGGCACGCCGAGAAGGGCCGCCTTGAATACGGAAGCAAACCGGCTTTTCCCCAGGTGACGGGCCACGCTTCCCGGATTCAGGAACACCTTCAACAACCCGCCCATCACGATGCCGAAGATCATATACACCGAAGCATCCAGCAGCAATCCCCACGCCTCGGAAAAAATGTTCAGTATGAAACTAAACATTACAATACCCTCCTAACGGCAGCCGCTTCACATGCCGTTTTTGGAGCGCCCGACACCCGCCAACAGGCGAATCCGGAATCTGTTGTGGGTCGCCGTTCATATCTACTGTCTATGTCTCAGGCAAGCCAGTGTCAAGCTCACAGCCTGGCGGCCCTTTATCGGACCGGCGGAAACCTCGACCCGAGGCCCCACCCGGATGATGGGGCCTTGTTCTTCGGCGTCCGCCGTAGCGCATGCGACAATCATTTCTCAGGATTTCCGCGTGTTCCGGATCATTCCAGATATCGAGCCTGCCGGCAACGCTTTTTGCCGGACGGCCGGCAAGGAGCACGCGGTCCGCCGGCGGGTGAGGTCTCTGCGCGGGTCAACTCCGCAAGGGGTTCCGACATGCCAGCAACCGGCTATAAAAGGCATACCAGTTCTCTCCCATGATACTCCGGACGGCTGCTTCAGGATACCCCTGGGTTTCCATGCGGTAGGCCAGATGCACGAGTTTGGACGCATCTTCCAACCCATGCCCGGGATGGTCGAATCCGCCGAAGTCGGATCCCAGAGCCAGGGATTCGTATCCGTATGTTTCGACAAACCAATCCAATTGGCGAAACACCTCGTCAATGGAAGAGACCCCGTCCGCGGAAAGCATTTCGGGATTTACGGTCAGACCCACCACTCCCCCGCGACGCACCAAACTCCGGATATGTTGGTTCGAAAGATTTCTCGGTTTGGGGCAGAATCGTCTGAAGCCCGTATGGCTGGAACAGACGGGCCCTTCATAACGGTCCAACAGTTCGTCGAGACAAGGATCCGACAGATGGGCTGTGTCCACCGCGAACCCCCTGTCCTGGAGTTCCGAGAGCAGGAGACGTCCCTCCTTCGTGAAGCCGGTGGGATGGATGACGGCATTGCCGTCCCCGATTCGGTTTCCACCCGCGTGAGTGAGTCCCACCACAGGGATGCCCCATTTTCTGAGTACATCCACCCCGCAGTCCAGAAGGGCATCGGAATTTTCCAAGAGTGAAATCCTGCCCAAGGCTTCTTGCCCCGAAAAGCACGATTTCAGCGTGGAGGCTTCATGGATGGGGGTAAGGATTTCGAGGTGGCGTTTAGACCATTGCAGAAGGCCGTTCAGATACGATCCGGACGAGGCCGGGCCATTGCAGTGATCGGGGCAGAACAGTGCGATAACCAGGATCCGGATTCCTGACTTTTGGGCGCCAGCCAAAGTGACGGCGCCTTTCCTCACCCGCTCGAAGGGCGCATCCGAACCCCTTCGCATCAAGTCGTAAACCAGGTCCACATGCCCGTCAATCAGGGGAACGGAGACTTCCGGGACGCTCATGTCAACGCTCCGCCTTGAGAAACCAACTCCGAATCGATTCATAATGATTTTCATGAGTACGAAGTTTCCACCATTCGTAACCATGTCGGGTAATGGTCCATCCAGGATTCAGAACTCCGTCCGCTCCGGAAACGATCCGCTGTACGTTGGTGCTCCCTCTCCCCGAGTACGTTCCCTTCCATTTTCCGCCCAGCCAGTCGTCCTCGGAGGCCGTTTCAGAAGACCAGGAAAACGGATCGGAAAACAGGAACTGGGAGCCTTTCCTCCTGGAAACACGATTCAGCTCTTCGAGGTGAACCATGGGATGCCGTAGCTTATCAACGAGATTCAAGGATGCGGCGACACCGAAGAAGTCCGAAGGAAACGGCAGGGTATGAGCATCTGCTACGATAAACTCGACTCGGGACCTGTCCCATGCATCGGGAGCCCGAATGGTTCGCGTCTCCGTCAGATGCCCTTCCATGGGAAGTTCGAAGGTCAGACTACCTTCCATGAGCAGGGTTCTGGCGGCTCGGATGAAGCTTTCCGAATAGTCCAAGCCGATGGCCATGTTGCACTTGGATGCGAGTTCGAATGTGAACCGTCCCACGGAGCAGCCCGTATCGAGTCCATGTCCGGGCGCGGCATCGAGAAGTCGACCCCACCGGGTGTAAACGGACGGCCGTGACTCCGGCTCCAACAAGTCCGCATAATGACCCCACAGATAAACCGCCAGCAGTGCAGAAGTTTCATACCTGTCCGGAGAACCGTCCGGTGGGGTCCTGGACTCGGGAATAAGTCGGGCCACCCCTTCCCGGATGGCGAACCGTACACCGCATGTGGGACATCGGAGGGTTCCTTGAAGCACCTCCCGGCCGTTCCTTTCCTCGGTGCTCAGCCTGAGTCGACGTTCATCGGGAACGCACGAAGGGCAGATCAACACCTCCACAAGACGGTCTCTCATTCAGCGCACTCCCCGGATTCTTTCGCGGGCAAGACTCGAAACCAGTCCTGCCGGCCTGTTGATAAACAGACTGCCGCGGGCCTGATAGTAACAGGGAGACACTATAATGTTCCCTGTCCGAAGTTGCAAGGAAGGTGGATGAATCGCCGGATCGCGGATCACTTTCGGGCGACTGCATGGATGCTGCGGGTCGAAGACAAAGGGGGAGAAACAAGAGCACCGGCGGTGGGAGGATGCTGTTTGCCGGATTGGTGTAAACTTTTTCGGGGACTGGCGCTTCCATAAGATGGGTTCCTTGGAGCAGAGCGGATGCAGGAGCCGTGAGGGACCCTCCGCGTGATTCATCCGTCTCGAAGACGAAATCGAAGCCCGCAACGAAGTCGGTTTGTCCGGGAAAAACCATCCCACGCCGTGCAGGAGCGACTCCCGGACCGGGCGGTGATATCTTTTAGGCAAACGTCTTTCAGGTAGGAGTTTGTTTTTCGGGGAGGATCCTGTAAACTGAATGGACAGGAAATAAGGGCCGCCGCGAATTATTGTTGGCATTCATGTCTTGGGGGATGGGCCGCCGATTATGCAATACAGGAAACACGGAGGACCTGGAAGCAATCCTAAACTCCACGCCGGCCGCGTTCGCCGGAATCAGGAGAGTTGGGTGGTCGATAAACTCAAATCCCGGAAACGGAAGGTTCGGGCGGCAGTGGGCCTGACGATCTTGACGGTGCTGACCGTGGCCGTTGCGGGTGTGTACCTCTACGGTCTCCATCCCTGGAGCCGAGTCAATCATGTCTCCCTCCGAACGATTGTATTCGAGGTGAATGGGGAGCTCCGTTCTGTGGGGCCGGACGAGGTGCTGGAAGTTATGACTTCGGATACCATTCGATTGCAGAAGATCAACACCAGTGTCATGTTCGACTGGGGCCTGGATTTTCGATCGGAAGGCATTTATCGGGATGCTTTACTGAACGGGACCCGTGTGGACGAGGCTTTGGGACATCAACCGGATGTTCTGGACACGCCGAAGACCATCCAGATTCTGTACCGAGGTGAACCGGTGGGGGAAGCACGACTGCAAGTCCAGGCGAGTCCAAACTATTGGGCCGCCAGGGCTTTGATCGTGGAGGATCCTGCGAGAAAGGCCGAGTTTCTTGAAAAGGAACTGGTTCTTTCTCCCGAATCGACGGATATCCGGACTCAGTTGGCCGAGGTTTACGATCAAATGGGTTTGGCGGATAAGGCTATACGGGAATATGAGCTCGTATACGCCGCGAGTCCCGACACCCTCTGGTTGATCAAGCTGGAGCGTCTTTATCGGCAAGAAGGACGCATTCGGGACTTGGCCGGCGTATATGACCGACTCATCAGTAAGGATCCTTCGGTGGAGCACGTGATCCTGGCGGCTCAGACTTATGAAAAGACCGGAGATATGGATCGAACCATGTCCTACTATGAGCGGGTGGTCGGAGATCTGAAAGGTATTGAAAGAGCGGCGGTCCTGAAAAAGGTCGGATATCTCTATTTTGTGAAAGGTGAGTTGACGCGGGCCGTCAAGGCGTTCGAGGAGGCGGGCCGTCTGGACGAATCGGACCCGAATGTGCATTTCAATTTGGGCGAACTGTATCAGAGATTGGGTGAAACGGACAAGTCCATAGAGTCCCTGGAGAAAGCCGTATCCTTGCAGCCTGACGATCTGGACTCCGTACTGCTCTTGGTCGCCCAGCTCGAAAAGAAGAAGGATTACGCCCGGCTGTTGCCTTATCTGGAGCGCATGTCCAAGGAGAATCCGAAAGACCTGTCGAGGCAAGTGAGTCTGGCCCGGGCCTATGAGCACGAGAACCGGTTACAGGAGTTGATGGGGGTTTACTCGGCCATCGTGAAGCTGGATCCCATGAACAAGGAGCCCTTGCTCAAACTGGGTTCTCTGCATTTTCAACGCAGAGATTTCATCAAGAGTGAGAATGCGTTTAAACGTGTGCTGGCCTTGGACCCGGAAGACGCCGAGGCGTATCGGTACTTGTTCCGCATTTACAGGTTGACGGGAAGGACGGATCAGGCCGTGGAAGCGGCGGAAAGGCAACTCGAAAACGATCCTGGAGATTCTTCTCTGTATGAGTACCTGTACGCACAGCTCAGGGATCGAAAAGGCGAAGATCTAAAGGTCTTCTTGCAGGAAGGCGTTCAGGCGTTGCCCGCGGAGCCGAAACTGCGAGAATATCTGGGCACCGTTTATTTGCGGGAACAGAATCTGCCTTTTGCGCTCGAGCAGTTCGAGGCGGCCCAAAAACTGAAATCGGGAGATCTGTCCATCCTTTACCAGTTGGCGAAGCTTTACGAGGCTCTCGGGTTGCCCGAAGAAGCGTTGGAACACTATGAGCGGGTTATCCAGATCGATGAGGGGTACCGGGATGCAGGAGACTCTTTTGCGCGTCTCCGCCTGGCCCAGATTCGGGATGGTCAGCAGTGAACGACGAGGCGGGACGGCGGGGATCAATCGGAGAGGAATTCCTGTGCGTTTCCGGGGGGAAACGAGGTAATACTCGGTTGCCCGAAAGGTCATGCGGCGAAGTAGGGGGAAGGGCCACTGCGGCGTAAGTGCTTGGATATAAAAAATATTGACTTTCGCCCTCGCAGTTGTTATTAAAGCGGGAGGCGGGTATAGCTCAGTTGGTAGAGTACGAGCTTCCCAAGCTCGGTGTCGCGGGTTCGAATCCCGTTGCCCGCTCCAAGTTTTGCCCGGCCATCCGGGTGCATCCTGAGCGTGCTGCCGTCGTGGATGCTTCGATTAGTAGGTGACCTAAAATCAGGGAATTTCCTTCTAACTCGAAGTGGGTATTTTACCCGCTTTTTTTTGTTATAGGGCCGGGTTATGGCTTCTGAGAGCAGGAATGAGGAGGTGCGTGCTCGTGTTCTGGAACTTCTGGAACCCGTCGTGCAACTCGAGGGATTCTTCCTGGTGGATGTTACTTTCCGAAGGGAGCCCATAGGCTGGGTTCTTCGCGTGGTGGCCGACCGGGAGGGGGGTATCACGGTGGACGATTGTGCGTGGCTCAGCAGGCGGACTGGAGACCTGATCGAAGCAAAGGAACTGATCCCCCATGCATATACACTGGAGGTATCTTCCCCGGGGCTGGATCGAGCGCTCAAACATGACCGGGATTTCAGGTGGGCTTTGGGCCGGAAGATCCGGGTATTGAAAAGGCAGCCTCAAAAAGGAGAGGGGGAATTCATCGGAACCCTTGTGGAGTTTGACGGGAGCACGCTGAAGCTGGACTGCGATAGCGGACCCATTGCGATTTCCTTGGACCAAGTAGCCAAGGCTATGCTTTTCGTCGAGCTATGAAAAGGAGAGGGGCGTCTTCGCCATGATGACGGACTTAATCAAAACCATCGACCAGATCAGCCGGGATAAGGGAATTGATCGGAAGATCCTGATCAACACGCTGGAGGAGGCTATTCGTTCTGCCGCTCGGAAGCGGTTCGGCAGTCGTTACGATCTTGAGGTGGCTTTCAATGACGAACTGGGCGAGATCGAGGTGTTTCAGTTTCGGGAAGTCGTGGAAGAAGTGGTGAACCCGGATATGGAGCTATCCCTTGAGGAAGGTCGCAAACTGGATCCGGAATGCGAGATGGGAGACTCTCTGGGAACCAAGCTGGAAATGGCCGATTTTGGTCGAATTGCAGCCCAGTCCGCGAAGCAAGTGATCATTCAGCGGATGAAGGATGCAGAGCGCGAAATAGTTTTTGAGGATTTCAAGGACCGGAAACGGGAAGTCATCAACGGCATAGTTCAGCGATTCGATCGGGCGGGTATCGTCATCAATCTGGGTCGAGCTGAAGCGTTGCTTCCATACCATGAACAGATTCCTCGGGAAACCTACCGCCAGGGAGATCGTATCCGCGCCTATGTCTTGGATGTGGATCGTGATGGCCGAGGGCCTCAGATCATATTATCGCGAACCCACCCTGACTTCCTGCGGTCTCTCTTTGAGATCGAAGTGCCCGAAGTGGCCGAAGGAATTGTTCAGATCATGCATGTGGCCCGGGAACCGGGGAGTCGTTCGAAGGTGGCGGTGGCGACCAACGACAGTGATATCGATCCGGTGGGAGCATGCGTGGGGGTGAAGGGATCCAGGGTTCAGGCGGTGGTTCAGGAGCTTCGAGGGGAGAAGATCGATATCGTGCCGTGGAGTCCGGACCCTGCCCGCTTCATTTGTAACGCGCTGGCGCCGGCCGAAATCACTCGGGTCATCGTTGACGAAGGAAACCGTTTGATGGAAGTCATCGTGCCGGATGATCAGCTCTCGTTGGCCATAGGCAAACGGGGACAGAACGTGCGGCTGGCCTCCAAATTGAGTGGCTGGAGGATCGATGTCACCAGCGAAAGCCGATACTCCAAGATCCTTCGTGAAGGCTTTGAGTCTCTGCTTCGCTTGGAAGGCCTTGGAGATGGAACGGCCGAAATTCTGTTGAAACATGGCTTTTCTTCTGCCGAGGACGTCGCCCGAAGTTCGTTGGCGGAGTTGGCTCAACTGCCCGGTTTGAGTGAGGAAAAGGCTGATAAGATCCTGGAGTCCGCTCGTTCCCTGTTGTTGGCGGAGGCCGTGTCTCCGATCGGAGAGGCTTCCGCCGTAACTGAGGACGTGAATGCCGGAGGCCGGGTTGATGAGACGGGTGAACCAATCTTGACGGAAGAAACGATTCCTCGGATTGAGCCCCAACGGGAGGATAAGGGCCCCGATGATCAGTAGAGGCTATTCTCCCATTCGGACTTGTCTGGGGTGCAGAAGCCGTCTCGAGAAACGGCTGCTCGAGAGGTTTGTGTTTTCGTCCTTCGATGGGCTGGTATGGGACCGACGTAAGCGCATGAAAGGCAGAGGAGCCTATGTGTGTCGCCGGCGGTCTTGTTTGGAGCGGGCCATGCACATGCGCGGATTTGAAAGAAGTTTGAGAGTGAGACTGAATAGTTCGGATTTAGTTTCGAAGTTGCACCGAGGGGGTTTTTTTGATGCCGAAGACCAGAGTGTATGAACTCGCCAAAGAATTTGGCATGGACAGCAAGGAATTCCTGGACAGACTTATTGCCGCAGGCATTGATGTGTCCAATCACATGAGTGCCCTTGAAGATAAGGATGTGGAGCGTGTGCGACAGGAATTCAGTGACAGCGCCGCCCCGGTCGTTGAAGAGAAGCGCGTGGCTGCCCGTGTGATCCGAAGGCGCAGGAAGAGTATGGATGTGCCTGTGGAGGATGAAGTCGGGCTCACCAAGCCGGAGGAATTGGTCTCCCCTGAAAGTGAGATAGAATCCCCTCTTGAGAGTATGCAACCCGCTGAACTCTCCGAAGTGAAAGAACAGGTTGAACCCGCGGTAAGCGAGGAGGCAGGAGAAGCTAAGGCACCTTCACCTTCGGAACTGGAAGTGAAAACGGCCGGTGAAGAGGGTGAACCTTCCGAGGAACTGCCGGCCATAGAGATCGGCCGGGATGACGGGGCTGGACCGGAAGGCAGGGAACTCCCATTGGAAACCGCGCCTGAGGGGACGACGCTGGAAGAGGTTGCCGGATGGGCGGATGCCGAGGTTCCTGCCATCGAGGAGCCGCCTGTTATGGAGTCGGGCGCCGCGGCCGTGGTCGAACAGGAAGGCACAGAAACCTTAGCCGAAAGGGAGCTTCCGTCTTTGGAACCCGTTGGGGAGGCCGAGGAGGGGGGCGAACCGCAGGAGCAAGCCGCGAAGGCTGTTCAGGCGACGGAGGAAGAATCCGCGGGGAAGACCAAGCCTAAAAAGGCGAAGAGAAAGCGTAAAGATGCCCCTGCGCGGATTATTCGGATGCCGGAGCCCGAACTTATGCCGGAAGCATTGGAGGAACCCCCTGTTCCCGAAGAACCCCCCGTAACTGCCAAGGTCAAGGGGCTGCGCAAAGGCGGCTCCAAGGAAGAGAGAGAAACGCCGGTTGAATCGCTCCCTGTGGAGGAAAAAGTTCCGGTTAAACGAAGAGCCAAAATTGGGCAGAAGGCGGATTCCGCTGTCGACGTCCGGTCGGTCAAGCTGCCCAAGAGAAAGGAAATCCTGGAGAGAGAGGATCTGTACGGCCGGGACTATGCGCTATCCGGAGGAAAAAAGCAGAAGGCTTCTCCCCGCAAGCACCAGAAAACGGCCATTACGCTTCCCAGGGCCATCAAACGCAGGGTTGTAATGCTTGATTCCATTACCGTCGGGGATCTTGCCAAGAAGATAGGCCTCAAGGCGGTGGATCTGATGAAGAAGCTTATGAGCATGGGGGTGATGGTCAATATAACCCAGCCCATTGATTACGAAACGGCGACGCTGGTCGCGGCGGACTTGGGTTTTGAGGTGACTCGGGAGGCCCGTATCGAGGACCAATTAATGCCTCAGAAAATCGTGGAAGAGAATCTATCCCCGAGACCGCCCGTAATCACCGTAATGGGACATGTGGACCATGGGAAGACATCTCTGCTGGATTACATTCGTCACACGGATGTTACGACGGGAGAAGCGGGTGGTATCACGCAACACATCGGCGCATACAAGGTGAGCCTCGAGAACGGTGAACTCGTGTTCCTGGATACTCCAGGACATGAGGCCTTCACCTCTATGCGGGCGCGCGGGGCTCTGGTAACGGATGTCGTCATTCTGGTGGTCGCCGCCGATGACGGAGTGAAACAGCAGACCAAGGAAGCCATTGATCACGCGCGGGCCGGCAATGTTCCGATCATCGTAGCCGTGAACAAGATGGACAAGCCGAGTGCGGACTCCGAGCGCGTCAAGCGGGAACTTGCAGAATACGGTCTCTTGGCTGAGGATTGGGGCGGAGACACGATTTTGGTTCCGGTTTCCGCAAAGACGGGGCAGGGAGTGAAGGAATTGCTGGAGTATATTCTCCTTCAGTCCGAACTCATGGAGCTGAAGGCGGATCCTACGGTAAGGGCGAGAGGGACCGTCATCGAAGCCAAACTGGATAAAGGCCGGGGCGCCGTGGCCACGATTCTGGTGCAATCCGGCACCTTGCGTGTCGGAGATGCTTTTGTATGCGGGAAAGCATCGGGTCGGGTTCGGGCTATGACGGACGACCAGGGAAGAAGCCTGAAGGAGGCGGGTCCCGCCACTCCCGTAGAAGTGCAGGGTCTTTCGGAGGTGCCCAACGCCGGGGACGATTTCGTTGTCTTGGAAGATGAGAAAATGGCTCGGGAAGTGAGTACCTACCGCCAGGAAGAACTCTGGCAAAGGGAGATCCCCCAGAGTGGTCCCATGACCTTGGAGAAGCTGTACCAACAGATTCAGCAGGGAGAGACCAAGGAGCTGAATGTCGTGTTGAAGGCGGATGTGCACGGTTCTTTGGAAGCTATCATCGCCTCTCTCCAAAAGTTGGAGACCCCTGAAGTGAGCGTTCGCGTGATTCACTCGAGTACCGGGGCCATCACGGAATCGGATGTCATGTTGGCTTCGGCTTCCAATGCGATCATTATCGGGTTCAATGTTCGTCCGGCTCCCAAGTCCATTGTCCAGGCGGAGAAAGAACATGTGGAAATCCGCTTCTACAATGTGATCTACGAATTGTTGGATGAAATCAAGGATGCCATGGCCGGGCTTCTTGAACCGATCTATGAAGAGAAGGTCATCGGCCAAGCCGAAGTGCGCGAAGTATTTAACATAAGCAAAATTGGTACGATTGCAGGTTGTTATGTACAAAGCGGTAAGATTGTTCGTGGTGGAAAGGCTAGGGTTTTGCGGGATAATGTAGTTGTATATACTGGTGAAGTGGGTGGTCTTAAGCGATTCAAGGAAGATGTAAGAGAGGTGTCTCAAGCGTACGAGTGCGGTATCAATATCCAAAACTATAACGATGTGAAAGTCGGAGATACGATTGAGGCGTTTATTGTGGAGGAGATCAAGCGAACTTTGGGCTGATTTCATACCACGGGTAAGGTTATGATAGTAGGCGTTTGCAGATTTGAGCTAATGCTGGCCGAGAACCATTCTCTTAAGGGGAAACGAAAGGTCGTTAAGAGCTTGATGCAGCGTGTCCGGAGTAAATTCAACGTTTCCATCGCCGAGCTGGATTCACAGGATGCGTGGCAGAGAGCTATCCTTGGGTTCAGCATTGTCGGGAATGAGCATGCCTTCGTTAATTCATGCGTGGATAAGGTGCTGGATCACATAGAAGCCATGCATTTAGGAGAATTGCTTGACTCCGAGATCGAGATGATTCATATATGAGCCCGCGATTCAAACGGTCAGATCGGGTGGCTGACCTGATTCACAGGGAGATTTCCTTCCTTTTGCTTCGAAGAATTAAGGATCCCCGTTTGGAACAGGTTACTTTGACGGGGGTCAAGCTGTCCGATGACCTGCGTAACGCCACCGTTTTTTATACCACGCGCGAGCAGGGCAGGCGGCGGGTGGACGAAGGACTCCAGAGCGCCTGTTCTCTGATCCGGCGAGAAATCGGCCGGAACCTCCATTTGAAATATACTCCCGAACTGCGTTTCCAGTACGATGATTCCATGGATCGCGCACAGCGGATCGAAGAGATTCTGAAAGAGATCAAAGGTGGATTGGAAACGGACGATTGAGGCAATCAAGGAATCGCAAAGCGTGATGGTGACATCCCACGTCAATCCGGACGGGGATGCCGTAGGCTCCCTGTTGGCCATAGGCTTGGCCCTCACATCCATGGGCAAGCGCGTGCATATGTATCTGGAGAGCCCGGTACCGGAGTTCCTTCGGTTTCTTCCGGGGGCGGACCAGGTCCGCGGGGATGCACCTGCCCTGCAGAACTTCGATACGGCGGTGATTCTGGACTGCGGTTCGCTGACTCGTATCGGTTCCTTGGCGGAAAGTGTGGAATCGATCCCCCGTATCGTAAATGTGGACCATCATCTGTATAACGAACAGTTCGGTACGGTCAATTTGGTGGAAACGTCCTTCTGCGCCACCGCATCCATCCTTTACGACATGTTCAAGGTCATGTCCCTGCCGCCGGATCAGGCCATTGCGACCAACTTGTATACGGGCATTCTCACGGATACGGGTTCATTCCGCTATGACAACACCTCCGGTCATGTCCTCGCACAAGCGGCCGAATTGGTGGAACTGGGCGTGAATCCGGGTTTGGTTGCACGGAGTATCTATCTGTACATGCCGACCAGGCGGATCCGCCTCCTGAGGCAAGCGTTGGCTTCCGTGGAGCGTTTTCTGGACGGGCGAATCGGCGTCATGGCGCTGCGCCGCGAGGATTTTCTCCTGGCCGAGGCCGGAGTAGAGGATACGGAAGGATTCATCGATTACGTGCGAGGCATTCCCGGGGTGGAGGTCGCCGTCCTTTTCAAAGAGGTGGATGACGGAACCGTGACAGGGGTGAGCCTTCGTTCCTGGGGCGAGGTCAATTCGGCTGAAATCGCCCGAAGGTTTTCCGGTGGCGGGCATGCAAAGGCGGCGGGATTCCGCCTGAACGGCCGAGTTACGGATCACAAGAACCAGGTTGTTTCGGGTATCGCCGAGTACCTGCTCGAGAACCATGGATCCCAAATCCAATCCGGTTGAATTCCGAATCCATCAGGGAGCTTTTCTGATTCTGGATAAGCCTTCCGGCATCAGTTCGCAACAGGCCGTGTCGAGAGTCAAACGGCTGCTTGGGGTCGCCAAGGCGGGCCATACGGGTACTTTGGATCCATTTGCATCGGGGGTTCTTCCCGTCGCATTGAACGAGGCCACCAAAGCCTGCCGTTTCTTTCTGACAGAGGACAAGTTCTATGAGGCCGTCATGGTGCTGGGCGTTGAGACGGACACCCTGGACCACACCGGGACGGTGGTTGCGTCACACGATGTGCGGATGGTGAGTCGGAATCGGGTGTTGGAAGAAAGCCGAAAACTGGTGGGCGCGTTTCTCCAGCGCCCTCCTTCCTACTCTGCGGCTAAAGTCAAGGGCCGGCGTCTCTACCGCTTGGCCCGCCAAGGACAGCCGATGGAAGGAACCCCTCGTTGGGTGGAAGTCAAACGCTTGGATGTCTTGCATTTCCGACCTCCTGAAGTTGCCTTCAGAGTGTTGTGTTCAGCCGGGACCTATGTCCGGAGTATAGCTTCCCAGTGGGGGCGTTTATTGGGTTGCGGGGCGCATCTAAATGCGCTAAGAAGGTTAAGTTGCGGGTGTTTCGATCTGGATCGGGCGGTGACTTCGGAGGGGCTTGCCGAGGCGGTGGAAGCGGGGCGGCAAGGTTCTCTGATTGTACCCCTGAATGATGCTCTGGCGGCGATACCGTCCGTGCGGGTAGGGAAGGATTGGGCCCGGAGGATCCGTCAAGGAGTACAGCCTTTACCTGAAGAACTCGGGGAACGAACTTGGGCCGGATTCAGGGAGGCTCGATTTCTTAAGGCGGTTTCGGAAGGGGACGATCTGGTAGCCATTATGGCTCCCGTATATGATGATTTGAACGGAACTGTTGAGCGGATACGCGTACTACGAGTTTTTAACCTGTAAACCATATTAAGAGTATGTTAAGTATCTTTAAGTTGAGGGAGGGGAAAATTGGCTATCAACGCTGAACAGAAGAAAGGCGTTATCGGCAAGTTCAGGCTCCACGAGCAAGACACGGGCTCCCCGGAGGTCCAAATCGCTTTGCTGAGTGCTCGGATTGAGTATCTCACCGAACATTTCAAAGTGCACAAGAAGGATCATCATTCCCGACGAGGCCTGCTGAAGTTGGTCGGACAAAGAAGAAAACTCCTGAATTACATTAAACGGAAGGATATCGAAAGATATCGTGGTTTGATCCAGGAATTGGGAATTCGCAAATAGTTCTTGGCGACCACCTATGAGGAAGACATATGCCTGAGTGTATAGAGATAGATCTTGGGGAAGGAAAACTCCTTTCCATTGAGACCGGCCGAGTTGCAAAACAGGCCAGCGGTTCCGCCATTGTGAAACTTGGAGATTCCATTGTACTGGCCACTGCGGTGTCTACGGACGAGAAGCGGGAGGGCATCGACTTCCTGCCCTTGACCGTGGATTACCAGGAGATGTCGTATGCCTCGGGAAGGATCCCAGGCAATTTTTTCCGGCGCGAAATGGGACGTCCCAGTGAAAAGGAGACCCTGACTTCCCGTTTAATCGACCGGCCCATCCGCCCTTTATTTCCCAAGGGGTATGGTTTTGAGACCCAGATTATCGCCACGGTGTTGAGTGCGGATCCGGCGAACGAACCGGATGTACTGGCATTGGTGGGCGCATCCGCTGCGTTGCACGTTTCCGATATTCCTTTTGACGGACCCATGGCCGGGGTACGAGTGGCGCGGGTGGACGGCGGACTTCTGATCAATCCGACTCAAGCGGAGTTGGAGGCTAGCGATCTGGACATCATTGTGGCCGGAACTCGAGACGCCGTAGTCATGGTGGAAGGGGGCAGCCTTTTTATCTCCGAGGAGGAGATGGTGGAGGCCATCATGTTTGGTCACCGATCGCTGCAACCCATTATCGACGGTCAGGAAGAGCTGAGGAGACTTATTGGAAAGCCCAAGCGGCTTGTGGAGAAACCTGTCCGGGACGAGAGCCTGGTACGGCGCGCCGAGGAGATCATTCTGGATCCCATTGCTCAAGCGGCTGTAATTCCAGAGAAAATGTCCCGACAGGTACGAATGGGAGAACTTCGGCGGACGCTGCTCGATTCCATGTCGGAGGCCTATCCGGGCCGTGACAAGGAAGTGTTAAGTGTCTTTGATGAGATCAAACGGACCGTGATGAGGAGGAATATTCTCGATCACGGGCGGAGAATAGACGGCAGAGATCTCCGTGACATCCGCCCCATAACCTGCGAAGTGGGCGTACTTCCCCGGACCCATGGTTCCGCCTTATTCACTCGGGGCGAAACCCAGGCGCTGGGAGTGGCCACTCTGGGGACCTCTTCCGATGAACAGCGAATCGAGTCTTTAACGGGCGAGTCGTTTAAGTCCTTTATTCTGCATTACAACTTCCCCCCGTTCTGTGTCGGGGAGGCCCGCATGCTGCGTGGCCCGGGGCGCAGAGAGATCGGACACGGTGCGCTGGCGGAAAGGGCGCTGCGAAAAGTATTGCCGTCCAGCGAAGAATTTCCGTATACGATTCGAGTCGTTTCGGAGATTCTGGAATCCAACGGCTCGTCATCCATGGCAACCGTTTGTGCAGGATCGATGGCGTTGATGGACGCAGGAGTTCCGATCGCCGACGGGGTGGCTGGTATTGCCATGGGGCTCATCAAAGAAGGGGACCGGTTTGCGATCCTGAGCGATATTCTTGGAGACGAAGATCACCTTGGGGATATGGACTTTAAAGTGGCGGGGACCCGCATGGGTATAGCGGCCATTCAGATGGACATTAAGACCAAGGGAATTACCGAAGGTATCATGAGAGACGCCCTGGATCAGGCCAGGGAGGGCAGGTTGCATATACTGGACAAGATGGGCGAAGTATTGGGTGGTTCCCGGAGCAAGGTATCCGCCTTTGCCCCTCGAATCACTACGTACCACGTGAAGCCGGGGAAAATCCGGGACGTGATCGGGCCCGGCGGAAAGATGATCAAACTCATTACGGCGGAGTCCGGAGTCCTTCGCATCGATTTGGATGACGACGGTACCATTCGAATCGCCTCCCCCGATGAAGAGTGCACGCAAAAAGCCATCGCCATGATCAAGGAAGTGGTTCAGGAAGCTGAGATCGGGGAAATCTACGAGGGCACGGTGAAACGCATTACGGACTTTGGCGCGTTTGTCGAAATCCTACCGGGACTCGAAGGACTCGTCCATATTTCCCAACTGGATCATCAGCGCGTTCGGACTGTGCGGGATATAGTAACAGAAGGGGATCGAATTCCCGTCAAGGTGCTGACCATAGACCCGCAAGGCAAGATTCGCCTCAGCAGGAAAGATGCTTTGGATGGGAATAAGAGAGAATCCTGATGGCCCAGGAATCATACCGGAAAAGTATTCTGGACAACGGTGTCCGAGTCCTGACGGAACAGGTTTCCGGTGTCCGGAGTGTCTCCACGGGAATCTGGGTCCATTCAGGGTCCAGGGATGAGGATATCGAAGAACAGGGCATTTCCCATCTCCTTGAACATATGTTGTTCAAGGGTACTTCCACACGGACGGCCCTGGATATAGCCAAGGAGTTGGACACCATTGGCGGGTTCTCCAACGCGTTTACCGCCAAGGAACATACCTGCTTTCACGCCAAGGTCCTGGACTCCGATTTGGAGCAGGCCTTGGACCTTCTTTTGGACATGTTCGTCGATTCCAGGTTCGACCCGACGGACCTGGAGCTTGAAAAAGCGGTGGTTCTGCAGGAAATCGGGATGATGGAGGACACTCCCGAGGAATACGTTCACGTGCTTTTCAACGAGGCGTTCTGGGATGGTAATCCGTTGGGGCGCTCCATCCTGGGAAAGCGCGAGACTATTCCCCTCATGAATCGGGACCGGATTCTTGAGTACGTCCAACGCATGTATGTTCCGGGGAACACGCTGATCGCGGCTGCAGGCAATGTGACCCATGAGGGTTTCCTGCGGTTGCTCGGGAACAAGCTGAGGGATCGACCTGCTTCCAAGCCCCCTAAGAGGGACCTCGGACTCAATTTCCAGAAGGTTTCAACCTTTACTCCCCGTGATCTCGAGCAGGTTCATGTCTGTTTGGGAACGCCAGGGCCTTCCTCAGGGGATAAAAGTCGGTACGCGGACACCCTGTTAAACGTGATCCTGGGCGGCAACATGAGTTCCCGACTCTTCCAGGAGATTCGAGAGAAGCGAGGGCTTGCCTACTCCGTGTACTCGTTTCTCAATACTTACCAGGATGCGGGGCTTATAGGAATCTATTTGGCTGTAGCTCCCGAGTCGTTGGAAGAAGCCCTGGAGTTGACTGCCCGAGAATTCGCGCGTCTCCGAGCCGGAGATCTTTCCGAAGCGGATCTCAGCGCCGCCAAACAGTATCTGAAAGGAAGCATCTTGTTGGGGGCCGAGAACACGGACAATCGAATGATGCGGATGGCTAAGAACGAATTCGCCTTTGAAAGGTTCATACCTTACACCGAACTCGAGCAACGGATCGGTGCGGTTACGCTGGATGAAATCTTCGCTGTGGCGGATCTCAGACTGGATTCTGAACGAATCAGTCTCACCGTCTTGGGACCTCTGAACGGACCGCCGTCGTTTCCTTCCTGAGGACCCGGCCCCGCTGAAGCACATGCATTCGAATGAAATGCTTCGAGGATAGCTTCCCGGTCGAAAAGACGCGTGTTCTCGACAGCGTGTTTCCACGTGCGGTTCCTGTTGTGAAATGAGCGGATGCTGTTCCGGAAAGGATTCCATGCTCCGAATATGCCAGCTCGGAAGCGGGAGCAGGGGTAATGCGCTCTACCTGGAGTCCGCCAACGCCCGCATACTCGTGGACGCCGGCTTTTCGGGAGCGGAACTCGGACGGCGTCTGCGTCTCATCGGCGCGGCTCCGGAAAGATTGACCGCTTTGGTGATCACTCATGAACATGTGGATCACGTGCGGGGCGCCGGAGTGATGTCGAGGAAATACCGAATTCCGATTTTTGTCACGGAAGCCACGCTGAATTCGATGTCCGACTCAGCGGGAACACTTCATGAAACATGCCTGTTCCGTCCGGGAGAGTCGTTCCGAATCCAGGATCTTCAATTTCGCCCATTCGTGTGTTCTCATGATGCGGCGGACCCGGTGAACTTCTCCATATCCTGCGGGAAATCGAGACTCGGTGTGGCCACGGACCTCGGTCACGTTACGGCCCTCGTCAGAAACCACCTCCAGCGCTGCCAGGCGCTTATCGTGGAAACCAATCACGATCCATTCCTCCTGCGAGGGAGTCCTTATCCGCCGGCTGTGATCCAGCGGATCTCCAGTCGATTCGGTCATCTCTCCAATGAACAGGGCGCCGAACTCGTGGCCTCGGTGAATCACCGGGATCTTAAATATCTTTTCCTGGCTCATCTCAGCGAAACGAACAATCATCCTGAGAAGGCCTATGGAGCGGTGGACCTCGTACTGGGCGGCAAAGGGCATAGGCCTGAAATCACTCTGTGTACCCAGGATCGACCCAGCCCCGTGGTATCCCTATGAAGGAGAACCGTGCCGGAAATCACTCATGACGAATTCCGGGGTATGCTGGAAAAAGTCCGGCAAGGAAACCACTTCCCCGTCTTTCTAGTGCATGGTCAGGAATATCTGGTCCAACGCTGTGCGGAAGCCTTGGTGGATGCGCTATTGTGCGAGGAAGAACGGCCCTTCAATCTTTCTGCGGTGGATGGGGAAAACGAAGATTCTTCCAATACGATGCATCTTCTGAGCAGTTATCCCATGTTTCCCGGATTGCGGTTGGTTTGGGTTAAAGGCAGTCGAGCCTTTCTGTCGCGGAACACGGCCAAGGATTTGTTTGAGAAAGCGCGCAAGGCGGTGGAAGAAGGATCTCACGCCGAGGCGCTGAAACAGCTGGCGGGGATGTGTGCTTTTGCGGATGTTCCGGGAAGCGATGATGTGAGTTGGAAGTCGCTTCATCATCTGGAAGCGGAGCGGTGGTTCCGGGTGTTCGGCTTTCACAAGACTTCCGAGGATGATTCCTGGATGCGGAATTTGGTCGAGTCAGCCCCGGCGGAGGTGCGTATCGGCTCTGGAAACCTTCAGACGGATGTATTGGAAGAAGGTTTGGAAAAGGGATTCGCGGGACGTAATGTTCTGATGTTGACCGCGGCTGCAGTGGATCGTCGCAAGCGGCTGTATAAACTGATCTCGAAAGCGGGCTTGATTATCGATTGTTCGATGGATCGGGAAGCGTCCAGAAAAGGACGGGAGCGGAGGCAGGATCTGATCCTGAACCAAATGAAAGAACAGCTTGCGGAGGCGGGAAAGGAAATCTTACCGGATGCGCGAGCCCTTTTTCTGGAATGGGCCGGTACCGAGTTGCGTTCGCTGACCCTGGAATTGGAGAAACTCATTGTTTACGCGGGAGAAGAGCGAACCATCCAGGGCCGGCATGTGGAAGCGGTGGTGTGCCGCACTCGTGAGGAAGCGGTGTTCGAAATCATGGAGACCCTGGCCGAACGTGATCTCGTGCGTTCCCAGGATGTGTTGCAGAAACTCCTGGACCAGGGTTTGTACCCGTTGGCGATACTCAAAGTCATTGGAGAAGAGGTGAGGCGTCTTCTTTGGGCGAAAGTGCGACTTCCGGAAGATGCTCTTTCCTTTGACCGGTTTCAGCGCGATGTACTTCCGAAACTGGACGACGCGGACCGCGTCGTTTGCGGCAAACTGGCTCCATACGCCCTGTATCTGCTGGCCCGATATGCGGTCCGGTTCAGCGGGGAAGAACTCCGATATTTGTTGGGCAAAGTGCTCGAAACGGATGTTCGGTTAAAGACGGGAGCCGGTGAGCCCAGGGGGCTGTTGCTGAGCCTTCTGGCGGACATCTGTCTGGGCAGGCCGGAAGAACCCCGGCTTCCCTTGACGGTCTGAGCGGGAACCATGAAAGGCGGATCATGGGCGCACAAAAAGGGTTGATGAATGAGGTCCTGCTTCCCGGGTATTGCGTGGCCTGCGGTGCCTGTGCAGGATTGTGTCCTTACCTGGTGTTTCGCGACGGCCGGTTGGTCTGTTTGGACTCATGTGACCGGATGGAAGGGAAATGCTATGAAGTCTGCCCGAGAGCGCCCAGGGAGGCGCCTCCGGAGTTTCGGACGGACCGGCCGCTGGGACGGGTTCAATCCGTCCGGAGCGCCCGTTCCGCTGTGAAGACGTTCGAGCAGGTCGGGCAGTACGGGGGAACGGTTTCGACACTCCTGGCGCTGGCTCTGGGAGAGGGTTTGATTCTCCGAGCCGTCGTGACCACGGGGGGCGGCGAAAACGGAGGACCGAGGGGAATTGCGGCCCGCAGCCGCGAGGAAGTCCTGGCCTGCGCCGGATCGCGGTACGTCGGCAGCGGTTCGCTGTCCGCTTTCAACGCCTGTCTGCGAGAAGCAAGCGGA
>Ga0209164_1002442_pt1 | contig 19845 bp, 17 predicted proteins | sample MTBNYHSulfiMetaG_FD_187458 | JGI IMG/M metagenome (GOLD analysis project Ga0209164, IMG submission 187458) | Enrichment culture microbial communities from rom New York Harbor, USA that are MTBE-degrading - MTBE-NYH (New York Harbor Sulfidogenic)... | ecosystem: Environmental > Aquatic > Marine >...
GCTGGCTGCGCCGGCCAGATGATCGTTTGGATCAAACAGGCGCGAAGTCTGCAATCTGTATTCCCCTGATGTCGCGCGACAGGCTTGTCGGTGTTCTGACAATCGTTAATCCAAAGCCCAACAATCTGTCTCCTGAAGACCTGGCTTTATTGCAGGCTATCGCCGATCAAGCAGGTATCGCGGTCTACAACGCGCGTTTATACGACGCGCTTCAGGCTGCCCACCGACGTTACCGGGAACTCTTTGAAGATAGCATCGTGCCGATCATCATCACCACCCGGGACGGGCATATTCTTGAGGCCAACCGCCAGGCAACTCAAATCTCAAACTATACGCTCGCCGAATTGGTGCAGCACACCATTTTTGAACTTCATCAAGCCCAAATGGCTCTTCTGGGAGATCAACTTGAGAAGTTGGCGCAGATGCAAACCATCTCGTACGAATCTGAGCTTAATACTCGAGACCAGAAGAATATCCCCATTGGGGTCTATGTTCGCAAAGTCATTATTGAAGAGGAAGAATTTATACAGTGGACTCTGCAGGACATTTCGGAGAGAAAAGAACTGGATGCGTTGCGGGAAAACCTGATTGCAATGATCTACCACGACTTACGGTCTCCACTTTCAAACATTATTTCCAGCATGGATATGATCACGGCAATGGCACCTGAAAAAGTAGCCCCAACTCTTCAGCCGATATTATCGATCATGAAACGATCCACTGATCGCATGCAGCGACTCATCAGCTCTTTGTTGGATATTCATCGTCTAGAAGCCGGGCAATCTATTATCGAAAAAGGAAAAATTAATCTTAAAGAATTAATCCCGGAATCTGTACAGGCGATACAACCTGTAATCGAACACAAAAACCAAGATTTGATAATCAATTTACCCCAGGATATTCCTGATTTGAATGGCGATCCCGACATGATCCGCCGTGTTATTATTAACCTGCTGGAAAACGCTGCGAAATTCACATCGAATGAAGGCCGGATAGAAGTTGGTGCAATGCAGTTGGATCAAAAGATTCAAATATGGGTAAAAGATAACGGACCTGGTATTCCTAAAGAAGCGCAGCAGGATATTTTCAACAAATTCACCCGACTTCGAAGAGCCGAAGTACCCAAAGGGTTGGGGTTGGGGTTGGCTTTTTGTAAATTGGCAGTACAGGCACATAACGGTAAAATTTGGGTTGAAAGTGAAATTGGACAGGGCAGCACATTCTTTATTCTATTTCCCACCAAATAGTCCACACTCAAGGTATTTCGTTATCTAAACAAAACAATTTTCTCAAAACAGTAATGAGGAGATATGATGCAAGAAATTGCACCACATGTATATATTGAAACTGGTTACACCGGGGTAACTTTAGGAGCCATAAACTGGCCGCACGGTTTGATCCTGATAGATTGTCCTTTTCGTCCTGAAGACGCGCGCTCCTGGCGCTCTGCTTTACTGAATCTAGGCGGTGGTGTGGACCGCATGATGGTAACCCTTGACGGTCACCACGACCGCACCATCGGTGGCCGGGCTATGGAATGCACGGTGGTTGCCCACCAGGATGTAACTAATTTATTCCGGGCCAGATCATCCACTTTTAAAACCAATCCATCCGGCACTGGCGGCGAATGGGAGCTATACAGCAGCCTGGGAACAATCCGCTGGGTATTGCCCGAAATCAGTTTTTCTGAAAAACTATTGATCTATTGGGATGACTCCCCCATGTCGCTGGAACACCATCCTGGTTCAGCCGAAGGTGCCATCTGGGCTGTTCTGCCTGAACAAAGCACCATTTTCCTGGGTGACGCGGTTATGCCCTCCCAACCCCCATTTCTGGAGACTGCCAACATTCCACTATGGATTGAATCGCTGCAGGAACTGCTCACAGAAAAATACCAGAATTATTTATTCGTCAGTGGAAGAGAAGGACTTGTTACCCACAATGATCTCCGCAGTCAAATCAGTCAACTGGCCAAGATCAACAGGTTATTAGAATCATTGGTTTCGGAAAACGCGCTGCCGGATGAAATAAACTCACTGGTCCCCAAATTGTTGGAGGATTATGAGTTTCCCATTGAACGGGAAATTATTTATCAACAAAGACTTTCTTATGGACTGAAATCCTATTATCTCCGAGTCTCTGGGCTGGCTGATGTTGAACCGGAAGAACTTTAATTCTATCCTCGCGCCTCCAGAATCACTTTACCTAAAACTACCTTTGAGATCCTTCGCTCAAAGGTAGTTTTAATGACATATTTCACAGTTATTCCTTTGGATAAAAACTTATCTACAAATTACATATAATTACAATAGTTATTAATCAATTGGTACAATTCCATGGTTTTAGAATTAATTCAACCAGGTATAAACTACAGCACAGAATTCCTTCAATTTATGGAAGAATTCCAGACTCATGGTGAGAGCCGCTTCAACCACGAACTGGTCCTCGCAAAAATAAATTTTGGTGAATACGTTAAGAATCTGATTAACGCTGCCAGTGGCGTCGATTTAGCACCCGGATACGTGCCGCAGACAACCTTTTGGACATTGTTGGACAATCGCACCATCATTGGCACAATCCGTATTCGACATTACCTCACTCCACGTCTGGAAATCGAGGGGGGACATATCGGCTATAATATTCGTCCCTTATTCCGGCGCAGAGGGCTGGGCACAGCGCAACTTGCTCTGGGTCTGGAAAAAGCAAAAAACCTGGGCCTGGAAGGTGTGCTGATAACCTGTGATACTGATAACACCGGCTCCGCAAAAATCATCATGAAGAATGGTGGAAAATTTATCAATGGAGTTATCTCCCCAACCACCCAAAAACCCATCTCCCGGTATTGGATATCGTTTGTAGATAACAACCGGGTTACGCCCCCTCTTGATGTCACACTGCGATAGAATATGGATCAAAACAGAAAGAAGGCGAAGGATGAAATGTAAACAACTGGGTAACAGCGGAATCATGGTATCCGATCTTTGTCTTGGTACCATGATATTTGGAGAGAACAACAGCCGCGGAACACCTGGAAAAGATGCCATAAAGATCATTCACCGTTACCTTGACGCCGGTGGGAACCACATTGACACAGCGAATGTTTACGCAGGGTGTAGCTCCGAAGAGATTGTTGGAAAAGCCATCAAAAACCATCGTCATAAAATTATCCTGGCAACTAAGGTCCGGTTTTCCATGGGCGATGAACTCAACGACCAGGGACTGTCCCGGTACCACATTATGACGCAAGTGGAAGCCAGCCTCAAACGATTGCAAACCGATACCATTGACTTGTACTACATGCATTGCTGGGATCCTCTGAGCCCACTGGAAGAATCGTTAAGAGCATTTGATGACCTGGTAAGAGCAGGTAAAGTGCGCTATATTGGGGTTTCAAACTTTAAAGCCTGGCAGCTAATGAAAGCCCTGGCGACCAGCGACACGAAGGGCCTCGCCCGGTTCATCGCCGGTCAATACCAGTACAGCCTGGTAAAACGCGATATTGAGTATGAATTCATTGACCTGTGTATCACAGAGGGGATTGGCATCGTTCCCTGGGGCCCTTTGGGCGGTGGTTTCCTTTCCGGAAAGTATCAGCCAGGCAAAAAGCCACAGGAGGCGGCTGGCAGGCTGGCAGTGATGGCCGAAGACACGGAAGAATACTGGGAGCGCCGCAATACACAGCGCAACTGGAAAATCATTGAGGCTGTCGGGAGTATTGCTCAGGAACGAGAAGCTTCGCCAGCACAAATCTCATTGGCCTGGCTTCGCGCTAAACCTTTTGTCAGCAGTATTGTGATCGGAGCGCGCACCATGCAACAATTGGAGGACAACCTGAAATCCGCGGAAATTGATCTTTCTCCCCAGGAGATGGAAATCCTGGACCAGGCCAGCAAAATGCCTGAGTTATATCCTTACCGTTTCATTGAGAACTATGGCAAACGAAAATGATCCCTTTATTGAAATCTAACTGTGTTAAACATTGAAAGGAAACCTGATTGAAATGACCGGCACGCAATACCAACCTCTGGTTGAATTAACCCGCGGAAAAATCACCGAATCGGTTCATTATGGAGCGATTGCCGTGGTTGATTCAAACAATGATTTACTGGCAAGCTTTGGCGACCCTGAAATGGTGGCCTTCCTGCGCTCCAGCGCAAAACCCTTTCAGGCAATCCCGGTGTTTGAATATGGCGCGATCGATGAATACGGTTTCACCGACAAAGAAATTGCCTTGATCTGTTCTTCCCACTCTGGCACCGACGAACACCTGGCTACAATAACGAGGCTTCAGGACAAAACAGGTCTTCTGGAAGAGAACCTGATGTGCGGCACCCACCCGCCTATGGATAAACAAACCGAAACCGCCATGCTCCTCCGTGGAGAAGAGCCTACCCAGCGCCGGCACAATTGCTCCGGCAAACACACCGGGATGCTGGCGCAGGCTAAAATCCGGAGAGTTCCCTTAGAGAACTATATTAATCTCCATCATCCTGTCCAGCAGGCCGACCTCAAAGTATTCTCCGAAATGTGCGATGTGGCGATGGACCAGATTGAGATTGGGATTGATGGCTGTTCAGTTCCTGTCTATGCCATTCCCCTGCGCAATGCCGCACTCGGGTTTGCCCGTCTGGCCGATCCAGTCGGCCTGCCGGTGAAACGGGCAGCGGCCTGCCAGCGAATCACCAAAGCGATGACGGCGTATCCTTTTATGGTAGCCGGTCCAGACCGGTTTGACACCGCCCTGATGGAAGCTTTTGAAGGAAAAATTGTCACCAAAACCGGCGCTGAAGGGTTTCAGGCCATTGGCATACTGCCAGGCGTGCTCAGCCCCGGCAGCCCCGGCGTGGGCATCGCCATCAAGATTTCTGATGGCGATTTAAAAGACCGCGCCCGGCCAACCGCGTCCCTCGAAGTTTTACGCCAGTTGGGGATAAATTTCACCGCCAGGCAAAAAGAGATCCTCGAAAAATTTGATTGCCCACCTGTCAAAAACTGGCGCAAGATCGTTGTGGGCGAAACACATCCTTTTTTCACCTTACAGAAAACTTCCTTGGGCTAGACGATGGCAAACACAAATTCCCCCATGCCGCCTGCGGAGCGGATCCAGCAGGCAAAAACAATCTACCAGAAGCTGCTGGACTTTTATGGCCTGCCGGAATGGCGCGAACCCCTATCTCCGCTGGATGAACTGGTTTCCACCATCCTATCCCAGAACACCAACGACACCAATCGAGATATTGCTTTCAACCGCCTGCGCGAGAAATTTTCCACATGGGAAGAAGTCCGCGACGCAGATCGGGAAGAAGTGATTGAAGCCATCCGTGTGGCCGGGTTGGCCAACCAGAAAGGCCCGCGCATGCAAAACGTACTCCGGCAGATCACAAAAGAGCGCGGCGAGCTGGATATCAGTTTCCTGCGGGATTGGCCTGCCGAGGAGGCTTACAACTGGCTGGTCAGGTTCAAGGGTGTCGGCCCCAAAACCACCGCCATTGTGCTCCAGTTTGCCCTTGGCAAACCCGCCTTCCCGGTGGATACTCATGTACACCGAGTCACCGGCCGCCTTGGGCTGCGCCCGGCGAAAATGTCAGCCGAACAGGCTCACGATTACCTGGCCCGCATGTTCCCTCCTGAGACCTATGGCCCCGCTCACCTCAACATTATTCGGCTGGGCAGGGAAATCTGCCAGGCCAGGAAGCCAGACTGCGCCAACTGTCCTTTGAACGATATCTGCGATTTCGCCAAAGGCCAATCCAATGTCTGAAAAAGAACAATTTTTAGATTTAGCGCAGCGGGGTAAAAATGAATGGTGGAGGTACTTCATCTCCTGGAGCCTGATTGTTTCAGTGGTCGTGGGGGCCAATGTCTTGCTTGTTCTTCTCATCCTTATTCCGCAGTTCCTGCGATCCGGACAGGAATTCAATCTGGCAAACCTGGAACCGCTCACCGTGCTGGCTGCCTCTCTGATTCCCTTTGTTTTCCTGTTTGGATTGATGTGGGCAGTCGCCCGGTTAATCCACCAGCGTCCATTCCTTACTCTGGTCACACCCGCGCGGGGTTTCAATTGGAGGCGATTCGGGCAGGGAGGATTGATCTGGGGCATCCTGATCGCGATGACCTGTCTGGTGGAAGCACTGCTCTATCCGGGCCGCTACCAGCTCCAATTCAAGCTAATCCCCTTCCTCCAGTTCCTGCCGTTGATATTGGTGCTGATTCCTTTCCAAACCTCCGCGGAGGAGTTAGTGTTTCGGGGATATTTGCTCCAGGGTCTGAGCTTGCTGACCAAAAAAACTTTAATCCCGGTGGTACTTTCAAGCGCGTTCTTCATGCTGCTGCACCTCGCCAACCCGGAGGTCGCTTCCAGCCCGCTGCTGACCAGCGCTTATTACCTGGGCACTGGGCTTTTTCTGTCCATCCTCACCATCCGCGATAACCGCATGGAGCTGGCTTTGGGGGTGCACCTAGCCACAAACCTGTTTGTGAGCTTGTTTGTCAACGCCAAAAATTCCGCACTGCAAACGCCCGCGGTCTTTATGGCCTCTGAAATTGACCCGCTTTATAACCTGGTCTCGTTTCTGGCCGCTGCCGGGCTGTTCTACCTGATCATTTTTAAGTTATTGCGCCAGGAAGAAAACACAACCGCCAAAGCACCCATTGAAAATGTGTAATCCACTTTCACTGCTTGAGCCTGATCATTGTGAAATTGCAGGCCGCTACGAAACCTGACCTATTCTATCAGCCAGCGGAACGCCAGGAATTTGCAGCAGCCTTTGGCTGCCATCCTCTAAAGAGATCAAGAAAAGCTGTCCCACGGCATCCCCGCTGTGGACCAGAAGAAAGAGACTGTCGGGGCTGAAGGTTACACCCTCCAGATAATTGTCAAAAGCAACAAAGGACGTTGTAAAAAACATCAAGACCGCAAAATCACGATCTTGATGTTTTTTTTCAAACAATCCGGGAAACTGGGGGTATGGTGGAAGTTCTCAACCACCCAGAATCACCGGCTCTTATTTATGGTTCAATCCGGCCGCTTTGCGAAGTGCTTCAGCTTTATTGGTGCGCTCCCAGGTCAGGTCAAGATCATCGCGGCCAAAATGCCCGTAGGCCGCTACCTGACGATAAATCGGTTTGCGCAGGTCCAAATCGCGGATGATTGCGCCGGGGCGGAGATCAAAGTTCTCCTCAACCAGTCTGGCGATTTCATCATCATCGATTTTTCCAGTGCCAAAGGTTTCAACATTGATACTCAAAGGGTGAGCAACGCCGATAGCGTAAGCCACCTGAATCTCACAGCGGTCAGCCAGGCCAGCGGCAACAATATTTTTGGCAACCCAGCGGGCCGCGTACGCCGCGGAGCGGTCCACCTTCGTCGGGTCTTTTCCGCTGAAAGCGCCGCCGCCATGCCGGCCCATGCCACCATAAGTATCTACAATGATCTTGCGCCCGGTGACGCCGGAATCGCCCTTTGGCCCACCGATATGGAACCGCCCAGTTGGGTTGACGTAAACCAGAATGTCGTCATCCACCAGCTCCGCGGGCAGAACCGGCTTAATGACATGTTCAATCACGTCTTCGCGGATCTGTTCCTGAGAAACATCAGCATCATGCTGGGTGCTGATCAGAACAGTATGCACACGGGCAGGTTTGCCATAATGGTATTCAATCGTGACCTGAGATTTTCCATCCGGGTACATCCAGGGCAGTGTGCCATTCTTGCGGACCTCCGCCATCCGGCGGGTCAGTTTTTGTGCCAGATAAATTGGCATCGGCATCAATGTCTCGGTCTCGTTACAGGCATAGCCAAACATCATACCCTGGTCGCCAGCACCAACTTTCTCGATATTCGCTTCGGACATCTTTCCCTCTTTGGCTTCCAGCGCGTTGTTTACACCCATCGCAATATCGCCGGACTGCTGGGAAATGGCAGATTGGACAGCGCAGGTGGCTGCATCAAAGGACTTCTTACCGCGATCATAGCCGATTTCAGCAACAACCTGGCGGACAAGCTCGTCAAAATTGACAAACGCGTGGGTGGTGATTTCACCCATGATCATCACAAATCCGGTCTTAGTGGCCGTTTCGCAAGCCACCCGTGAATATGGGTCCTGTTCCAGACAGGCATCCAGGATGGCATCGCTGATCTGATCACACATTTTGTCGGGGTGTCCTTCTGTAACCGACTCTGAGGTGAAAAGATATTTTTTGGAACGCATAAAAGTCGTATCCATGTTTCACTCCTTAATATAAAATTGCCCCGGCTGATACTGGGGGCAATCACGTATAAATACACTGGCTGCCCTCCTATCTTCCAGAAATTCTTTCCTGTCGGAATTGGCACCTTAGCTCAAAAATTTCTTTTCGAACCAGGTTGCCGAGGCTTCACAGGGCCGGTCCCTCCGCCTCTCTGGATAGAAGTGCCATGGGGCTTATTTAGTTTTTATCGATTACATGCTATCACGAATCTTTTTGACTGTCAATCAATCGTGCAATATGCGCCATCCTACGCTGCTTTTCGGATGAGGGTAAATCAGCGGTTTCAGATTACCATGAAGCGCAAGGATCATTCACATAAAAACAACGAATATCATAACCAACAAATAGACTTGTAAAAACACCCCACATTGGCACACACCAGATAGCAATGCGGGGTGTTCATTCCCAGACAGTTTCTTACCGGCTACGCCATATCAAATTCCTCGTAATGTGTATTCCCTGCTGGTATGCCCAGCTGTGTCAAAATTTTGCGCATGGCCGACATCATCGGCAGAGGCCCACAAACAAAATAACTCAAATTCTGATAATCCGACGGCAGCTCTTTCTTCAGGAGATCGCGGGTGATGAACCCCTTGTAACCCTGCCAGTCCGCGGGTGGTTGTTCAATTACTACAAAGCTCTTAAAATTCAAACTTGATTCTTCTAACTTTTTAAGTTCTTCATCAAATGCCACATGCTCAATATGTTTATGCCCATAAAACAATAACACCTCTCGAGGGTCTTTCCCGTCCGACATACTTCGCAAAACACTCATGGCCGGGGCAATACCAATCCCACCAGCAATCAACACAATACCTTTATTTTCAGGGCTGGTAACATCATAATAACCAAACGGGCCATCCACATAAACGGTTTCACCTTTTTTGAGGTCACGAATGGTTTTGGTGAAATCTCCCAGTTCTTTGATAGTAAATGTAAACTGCTTCCGATTGTAAACACTGGAGGAAATAGAGAATGGATGCCGCCGCAAAGAAAATGGTGAACGGCGCACAGTTAGCCAGGCAACCTGTCCCGGATGAAAATCGGGCAGATCAAATCCCTGTGGTTCAAGGATGAGCGTGAATACATTATCCACTTCCTCACGCACTTCAACAATCTGATAAGGCTGGCGCAACTGCTGCAGCGGTTTGATCACCCGGATGTATAAAGCCGCCAGAATCCACAACGCGGTCTCAAACCATAATAAAGCTTTCATTGCAGGCGCGGCAGTGTAGCGCCCAACCAGCAGGGCATGTGCCAAACCACCCCCAACCAGCAAAAGAGTGAAAATATCATGCAAAATACGCCACACATCATAATCCAGGCGCAGCTGTTTGCGAAACACGGAAGTGATGGTGATCAGCACATAAGCCAGTATGCTTATCACACCCATCTTTGCCCGCAATGGGGCGGTGAAGATGTTGAGAAGCGCAAGCGCCCAACTGTTGATCCCGATTCCCGCTTCAAAATTCAAAAGCAAGAGCAGGTAGTGGACTGTAACAAACAAAGCGGAAAGCAAAGATAATAAATGGTGAAAGCGGTATAAACGGTCAAGATTGAACAGCTTTTGAGCCGGTGTGAACCGGGAAATGGGCGCCAGCTGCCAGCCGGCCATGGTAAGGCCAACAAAACCCAGGATGATTGAAAATTCACGCTGCCAGCCCCGGCTTAAACCTGGCTCAACAAAAGGCATTACAAACAGAGGAGAAAAGATCAACAAAAAAAATAGAATCACTAACACAGGGCGTAAATATTCTTTTTTCATGGATATCCGTCCTTTAATAACAAAAAATTTAATATTGAAAATCTATTGAGGTCAGGTCAATCTCGTTATACTGCAACCTGATTTTATATTAGCATATTTTTATAAGAATTTCATTGAAAAAAACAAGATTCTCGTTCAGCCCGTTCCCCGCATCGTCCAAAGCGATAGGTTATCTCAAAAGTGGTCCAATATGCCAGCAAGCAGACCAAAATCATTCAGAGTAAGGCATCTATCGATGACATTGACAATTCTTCCAGCACCTGTAAATCGCTCTGCAGATGAAGGTCGAATTATGCTATCATTAACTATTATGATCTAAAAAACCTCGGTTTAAAACATTCATTTATGGGAGGGATATTGTTATGGCGCGTCTTATTTTGAATTTTGGCATTCCTCATCGCGTCAAAGTGGTCTTTTTTTGCATCCTGGTTACCGCAAGCCTGATCATACCTTACGCACGCCCGGTCCAGGCAGCTGTGATTGTTGCGGGAGAAGCAACACAGGTAGCTGACATTAATGAAGGCGCAAAAAACGCAGATCCAAAAAGCCTGCTAGCAGTTGGCGAAGCCTTGTTTTTCAGCGCGGACAGCACGGATTATGGTGAAGAATTGTGGATCAGCATCCCTCCTTACACCGAAACCAGCACCCGCCGCGTCACTGACATTAATCCCGGTGAAGGCAACGCGTTTCCAACCGAAATAACCGCTTTAGGCGATACGGTGTTCTTCAGCGCCACAGATGGTTCCAGCGGCTTTGAGCTTTGGTACACAGAACCACCTTACAATTCCGCGAATCGCGTGACCGACTTGAACCCATTTGGCGATTCAAACCCCAGTCTGATGACTACCATCGGCAACGCGGTCTTTTTTGTGGCAACGGACGGCAGCACAGGCAGAGAACTCTGGAAAACCCAGCCGCCTTACAGCAGCGCGGCCAGGGTAGTGGATTTATTTCCTGGCGGCGGCAGTTCTGACCCCAAACGGTTTCAAACGCTGGGATGGACGCTGTTTTTTGTGGCCCATGACAGCAAGGGGGAAGAACTCTGGAAAAGCGTTCCCCCTTACAACAGCAGTTCCACCACTCAGGTCACCAATATCAACCCGGGCGGCAGGGCATCACCGGATTACCTGACCTTCATCGATGACACCCTGTTCTTTTCCGCAAAAGACACTGATGGGATGACAGAGCTTTGGAAATCGACCTCTCCCTATGAACCCTTCACCGCTGTGGAGGTGGATGATATTGACAAACGCGAATACAGCTCAGACCCGCACAACCTCCACGCAGTCGGCGAGACTTTATTCTTCACCAGCTACCGCTTCACCAGCGGCTTTGAGCTGCGCAAGGTCGAACCGCCTTACACCGCCACCAACACCGCCCGGGTAGCGGATATTAACACGGGGTTTGCAAGTTCAAACCCCAACAATAAGATTTCCATTGGAAGCACACTGTTCTTTACCGCCAACAATGGCGTCAGCGGTGTGGAACTGTGGAAAGCCACCCCGCCTTATGTCGATGAAAATGTCCTCGAAGTCATTGATATCAACCCTGGTATTGCCAGCTCCAATCCCTCCCAATTCACTGTAGTTGGCAGCACCTTGTTCTTCCGGGCCGATGATGGAGAATTTGGAGTCGAACTATGGAAGTCTGTTCCACCTTATGACGAAAAAAGCACCGAGATGGTAGGCGATATTTTCCGGGGAGGGACAGGTTCATTGCCGCTTGAGATCACCCCCATCAACCGGACCGTGTTGTTTTCGGCAAACAGCTCAACCCAGGGCCGGGAATTGTGGAAAATAGACCGCGACTTTTCTCTCCCGGATACTGGCTTCGCGCCTGGTATTGTTACCAAGCTTCCTGTTCAACCCACTGAAAAACAGTACAATGCTCAAAACAATATGGTATTGGAAATCCCAAAACTTGCCGTAAAGTCCACCATTGTTGGTGTGCCGGTCTTCGGCGACGGGTGGGACCTGACCTGGCTGGGGAACCAGACCGGTTACCTGGAGAGCACCTCGTTTCCAACCTGGGCCGGAAACACAGCCCTCACCGGGCATGCCACATTACCCAATGGAAACCCGGGGCCGTTCTATGATCTGGGTACGTTGAAATGGGGTGACAGAGTCTACATCCATGCCTGGGACCAGCGGTATGTTTATGAAGTTCGTTCTATTGAAACGGTATCACCATCTTACGCTCAAGCCTTAAATCATGAAGACCTGGACTGGGTGACGCTGATCACCTGCCGAGATTTTGATGAAACATCCAACACCTATCTGAATCGGATTGTCGTAAAAGCTGTCCTGGTAAGTGTTGTGGCAGAGTAAGGGATTAGATTGGTTAATCGCCAGGCCTATGACAATGAATACGATCATAGGCCTGGCGTCACAGATCGCTCATATCAAATTCCACAACCCAAAGCTTCCCCTTTAAAAATTAAGTGTTCAAAAATATTAATAAAATTTAACAGCCACATATCATTAAGCATTGTATAATTATTTTGTATGGGGTATTTTTTAAACCACTAGATTAATAAGGCAAAAAGAAAAATGGAAACAAAAAACTACATCAGTGATATGGACGGCGTACTGGTAAAGGGGCATACCATCATACCAGGCGCAGGTGAATTCATTGAACGTTTGAAAGCAAAGAAAGCCAAGTTTTTGGTTCTGACCAATAATTCACTGTACACACCTCGCGACCTGGCTCACAGCCTGAAAACAATAGGCATGGATATCGATGAGAAATTTATTTTCACCTCTGCAATTGCAACTGCCCAGTTCTTACACGCTCAACGCCCAAACGGAACCGCCTTTGTGATCGGTGAAATTGGTCTGACCACAGCCATTCATGAAATCGGATATGTCATCACAGATAACCATCCGGATTATGTGGTACTTGGAGAAACAAACGCCTACAATCAGGAGCAAATAACCAAAGCAATCCGGCTAATTTCAAGAGGTTCTCGTTTCATCGCTACCAACCCGGACACCTCCGGCCCATCTGAAGGGGGCATTGTGCCCGGCTGCGGCGCGATGGCCTCCCTGATTGAAAGCGCAACCGAGATCAGTCCACTCTTCGTCGGCAAACCCAACCCGCTGATGATGCGTTCCGCGTTGAATTATCTGGGCGTACACTCAGAGAACACTATCATGATCGGCGACCGCATGGACACAGATATAATCTCTGGTGTGCAAAGTGGTATGGAAACTATCCTGGTCTTAAGTGGGATCACCAAGATCGAGGATGTAACAAAGTATCCTTACTTGCCTGCCCGAATTGTTGAATCTGTCGCGGACATCATCCCATAAACAATGCGACCGGAATAACCGGCCGCAAAACAATATTCATTATGCTGCTACCGGCGAATTGACCTCGCCGGTAGTGTTTTAATGCCCGCGTTTGATACTAAAAGAATCCAGATCACGAGCAACAACTGAATCAGGAAAAATATCCTGGGCCTCTTTCACTACATCCTTATACCGGTAGCGCCTGGAAATATGGGTCAGAAACAACTGTCTGGTATTTACCCGGGCGGCAAATTCGGCGGCGCCGCGCGCTGTCATATGGGAAAACTTGCGGGCCATATCAAGATCTTCCTCCAGATAAGTCGCTTCCATCACCAACCCATCCGCGTCCTGGCAAACTTCCTCCAGGCCTCTCAAATCCCCTACATCACCAATGTGAACCAGCCGGGTCCCCGGTTTGTAATCACCCAGCACAGATTCAGGATCAATCACGCGTCCATCGGGTAATTCCACAGGTTTACCTTCCACCAGCTCGCGCCGCCAGGGACCGGGTGGCACATTTAACGCTTCCGCCTTTTCGGGCAGGAAAGGCCGGCGGCCTTTTTCCTGAAACGCGAAACCGAATGAATCCGTCCCACGATGGAAAACCGGAAAGGCTGAAACAGAAAAATCTTCAGTTTCATAAAAAGTACCTGGCTCCAATTCCCGCAAATGGATCTGCGCTGGTGGTTTCGCTCCACGCAGGACAACCCCATAAACCAGGTCATGAATCCGGCTTAACGCATATTTTCCGCCGATGATTTCCAAATCTTCCATGGTCTCCCACCGCAGGAGGGTGGAAATTAATCCTGCCAATCCAAGAATGTGGTCCAGATGGCCGTGTGTGATCAAGATCCGGTTGAGGCGCTTGAATCCAATTCCCGCTTTCAAGATCTGCCGTTGTGTTCCTTCGCCACAATCGATCAAAAAGCGGTGTTCGTCATGCTTGATCATCTGCGCGGGAAGCCCGCGTTTAGCGGAAGGCGCCGAGGCAGAAGTCCCTAAAAAAATTAACTCAAACAATGATTAAACAAATCCTTTCCACCCCTGCACAATAAAAAGGGTTGGGTATGGTGCAATTTTACCAAACTTAATCTATTGCGCGCCACGAGAATAGAATCCATTGGACTTACCGCGAATCTCACAAAAAAAGCCTGGCGGTGTGATTGCCCCGCCAGGCTTAGTGTTATCTCTTCACGTTTATTTCTCAATCCGCGGATTGATCCATACCGCCCAATCCTGATCAGACGGCCCATTGGCTTGAACCGCCAGGACAAACTCGACCGAAGATCCTGCCAGGGAAGACAGATCAATATTCAGGGATTGAATCGCGCCATCGTAACTCTCTGTCCAGCTGCCCAGGGTTTGCAGCGCGCCACCATCTGCCCGGTAGTTGAATTGGAATTTAACATCGCAGTTTGTGCCGCCATTGAGACAACCGATTTCAGTTTTGAACCGGTAGCCGCTCTTGACATTGATCGCCGGGAATTTCCCGGTAATCACGCCATTATCCACCCATTCAGGATGAGTTTCCAGACCAGGCACCCCCGCGAAAACGCCATTCTCGAGTTTGGGGTTATCCAGTTTGACAACAAACCCTTCCGGATCTCCCGTTCCACCCGGGCAGGATAATATCCCTGCCCCACTGATCCATTCAGCCGAACAGTAATTTGCCACGAAATCATATTTCAAAGCCGGCCCGGATGTGGCAGTAGGTGTGGGCGTTCCAACCACCTTGATGATCACATAGAAAGGCTGGGTGGCATCCCAACCAAGGCCAAACCGCGCGTTGGAAGCGTTCCGCAGTTTCCAGTTGCCGCGGTATGTGCCGGGGCTATCTGGGGCGGTCAATTCCACTGACACATCAATCGTCTGCCCGGGCGCCACGCTGCCGGGTAGATTTACGGATGCAGACGCGTCCATCGCGTCGCCACTTTCAAACACCAGCGCGTAAGAAGTTGTCCAGGTGCAGGAACCGGTATTCTTCAATCGCCAGGTTTTGACAAATTCCTTACCTGGAGCAAACTCCTTACCATCGGGAACTGTCACGTCGGTCACAAACTGCGCCCGGTCACAGGGAATGGGTACATTGGTCGCTGTGGGCGGCACGGGAGTTTTAGTCGGTGCGTCCAACGTCACCGTGGGAGGAAGCGTTACCACCTGCGGTGTGTCGGTGGCCTGGGCGGTTTGCGCAGCCTGGGTTAAATTTGCCTCTACAGTTTGCGCTACCTCTGTGAAAGCGTTTGGGGTCGGTGTCCTTTCTCCGCCAGATGGTAAATTGCAGGCCATTGCCATCAACGCCAGCAGCAGAAACAGAGACAGCATTGGATATTTCTTTGCCATTTTTTTTCTACTCCTCTCCATGTAGAGAATTCATCTCGTAATAGAACCTCTTTTATGATTATATACTTTTTTGTCTGCGCTTCAGAAAAATCATTAAAGAAAGATTATATTTGGGTTTTAGCATTCGGGGCTTTCCATTCCACGAAATCCTTTTTCAAATCCAATTCTAACCAACCAAGATTATACTTAGGAGGAGAAAATCGCCGTACTTTATCTCTTTAATTTCACCAGGCTTCTTATTCCTGCAGCCCATGTTGAAACCGCACGCAGTACAATCATAAATAGAAAATAACCTTCTTAAAACAAAATAACCAGAGCATAAACAAATTTACCGGTCAAGTTCAGGAAATACACAAGCCATGAAAGCAATTCGCATCCACCAGTTTGGAGAACCAGACGTATTAACGCTGGAAAAAGTTCCCGTTCCTGAAGCGGGACCACACGAAGTGCTGGTGCGGGCGCTGGCAGCCGGGGTCAATCCGGTGGATGCCAAGACCCGCGCCGGGAAAGCCCTGTACCGCGATACGAAACCCTTCCCCTTCATCCCGGGGTGGGATGTGTCCGGGTTGGTTGTGGAGAAAGGCGAACAGGCAGACCGGTTCAATATTGGGGATGAGGTGTATGGCATGGTGCGTTTTCCACAGATCGGATCTGCCTACGCTGAATATGTATCCGTGCCGCAAGATCACCTCTCGCTCAAACCGGGCAATCTGAGTCACATCGAAGCCGCGGCCCTCCCTCTGGTTTCGTTGACCGCCTGGCAGGCACTGTTTGACGCGGCAAATCTCTCCAGAAATCAAACCGTCCTGATCCATGCCGCCGCGGGTGGTGTTGGGCATATCGCGGTTCAGCTTGCCAAAAGTGTAGGAGCTTATATCCACGGCACAGCATCAGAAAACCACCACGATTTCCTGCTGGATCTGGGTGTTGACAACTTAATCGATTACCGGAAAACGCGTTTTGAGGAAGCTGTAGAAGGAGTGGATGTGGTGCTGGACATTGTGGGAGGCGAGACCCGCGACCGTTCGTGGCAAGTAATAAAGCCGGGTGGCGTGTTGGTCTCACTGCGTAGCTCACCCCTGGGCGACAATCCAAAAACCTATAAAGTTCGTGGTGAAAACATACTGGTGCACCCAGATGGCAGCCAAATGACACAGATTGCCCGTCTGGCCGCAAAAAACCTCTTGCGACCGCACATTTTCAGGGTCTTCCCACTGAGCGAAGCCGCTGCGGCGCACCATCTCCTGGAAACCGGGCATGCTGAAGGAAAAATTGTTCTTTCCATTTCCGATTGTTGAAACAAAATATTTCTTTCCCCATCTACAAACTGTCTTTAAACGATGAGCGCCTGAGTGAGGGGGGCACCCAGACGTTCATCTGAACCTATAATACCAAATAATAATTATTTTTGCAAGGATTTTGGTATGACTTTCAAAAATGTAATATTTTTTAATGTTAGCGTCGTAATAATCCCTTTCCCGTCACCCAAACCCAAAACACCAAACTTGTGGACAGGTTAAAACTGCCCGGATGGCGGGGTAAATTCCGGAACCCGGCAGTGTCGCGGATCGTCAATAATATGAAACCATCACTCAAAAAAGGAGATTTGTGACAATCATGAAGAAGTTTCTTTTAATCACACTGGGAATCATGGGTACCCTCTTAATTGCTGGATTCGCGGTTATTTTACTGGGATTGATCCCGATGACCGCGGCCAGCGGGTTCACCCGGCATGTTGAAGTTGGTCCGCAAGTGGAAATCGAATTGCTTCCCGATGCAGAACAAACCGCGCGGGAATTCTTTGACTGGTACCTCGAATCATTTGGCAACCGGACCGCTGGCGACTTTCACAATCCGTTGGCAGAAAAAACCTACCACGAGAGCAGCCTGCTGACCGAAGATTTCAAAAACCGGGTGGACGATCTGCTGCAATCTTTTGAACAGGGCGGCTATGACCCCTTCCTGTGCGCGCAGGATATCCCTGACAGCGTCAGCATTGAAACCCTGGAGCAATCCGCAGAAGCAGCCACCGTCCGGGTCAGCACCAGTTTTGAAGGCCACCAATTTGAAGCCAGCCTGATATCCGATGACCAATCCTGGAAAATTGACGACATTTTGTGCGAAACGAAATAAATACCGTGTTGAAAAGCAGGAGCGGGCGTAACGCCCGCTCCTGGATTTTAAACACATTAGAGTTCATTAACCTGGCTGTTGTTTTCTCCCTTCTTTGGTAAAATTTATCTATTATTGAATGTATCCCGTTACTTACTGCTGTGAGGTAAACCATGAATTTCAGCAAAAAATGGATCTTCCCCGGACTGCTGGTTGGGCTTCTGGCCCTCCTGGGGGTTTCGGGGTGCCAGCCTGACACCGGAGAAAAAACGATGAACACCAATCCTGAACCTACCCGCGCTGCACCCGCCGTGCCGGCTCTCGACCGCACCCAGCCGGATAATTTCGCCACCGCGACCTTCTCTATGGGCTGATTCTGGGGCCCTGACTCCCAGTTTGGGAGCATTCCTGGGGTGATCCGCACCCGAGTCGGTTACGCGGGCGGCACCAGCCCCTCGCCCACCTACCGCAGCATTGGCGACCATGCCGAAACCATCCAGATCGACTACGACCCAACCGTGATCTCTTACGCTGAACTGCTGGCGTTGTTCTGGGACAACCACACCCCCACTTACCGCTCCGCCTCGCGCCAGTACGCTTCGATCATCCATTACCACACCGAAGATGAGCGCCTGCTGGCCGAGAAGACCCTGCAGGAACAGGAAGAAGCGCTGGGAACGGCCGTTTACACCGAAATTGTACCGCTGGGGGATTTCACTCTGGCCGAGGCCTACCACCAGAAATATTACCTGCAGAACCGGGCAGAGCTGATATCCGAGTACAACGCGATTTATCCCGAATTTGAAGATTTCATCAACTCCACCGCCGCGGCGCGGGTTAATGGCTATCTCGGGTATAATGGCACGGTGGAAACGCTGCAGGCCGAGATCGACCAGCTTGGATTATCCGGCGAGGCGCAGGAAATTTTGCTGCGGTTTTTCCGCAAATAAACCATTTGATTTAAAAAGAAAGCAGCGCGTTATGGAAGATGAACCCAAAAGCATCCTTGAATTTCCCTGCCAGTTCCCGATCAAAGTGATCGGGCGCGACGAGCCCGGATTCCGGGCCTTTGTGGTGGCGAACCTCCTGGTACACGTCCCGGAGCTGTACCCGGAGGACATCCACGAGCGCCCCAGCAGCGGCGGAAAGTACATTTCCCTGTCAGCCACTTTCACCGCCCAGAGCCGGGAACAGGTCGACACCCTCTACGAAGCCCTCGGCGAAAACAAACAGGTACTGATGGTACTGTAACAACATTGAAAACGATAAACCGTTTGCCTGAGCGCGAAACAAAGCACCCAGGCCAGTGATATAAAACAAAAAAAACCGTCCCTTTGTCGGGACGGTTTCTGTGCCCCAGGAGGGACTCGAACCCCCAACCTAGGCGTTAGGAGTGCCTTGCTCTATCCATTTGAGCTACTGGAGCGTCTGCCGCAATTATAGCATCTTACAAAATCCCGGACAAGGGAAAACCGCGTCGGGAGTATCAACACCGAACTTGACCAACTGGGGCGGAACGAGTAAAATAAGGCTTGCAAATGCGGGAGTCGCCAAGTGGTAAGGCATCAGCCTTCCAAGCTGACATTCGCGGGTTCGAATCCCGTCTCCCGCTCTGGCCCCCACCTTTTATCCGGTGGGGTTTTTTTTATTTTCAATGAGCGCCGCCGCAAACTGGCGGCCAGACCTTACCTGGCGTCTGCCGCTTCTTCTTCCTCCACTTCCGGTACCTCGGCAGGCACAACTACTGCCTTTTCATCCTGCAGCATTTCCAGCCCCTGCATCAGCAGCCCGGCCTGGGCAATCACCAGCCACACAAAAAAGATCGTCAGCCCCCACACCAGGATCCCCAGCCACAACGGCAGATTATCTTTGAAATTGGCGATCTTCTGCTGGGTTTCTTCCAGGATCTGTTTGTAAGACTGGACGATCCCACGCGCGTCCCGCAGGTTCTTCTGGGTGCCCACAATACTTTCCTGCAGACTGGAAATATTCTCATCCATGCTCCCCAGGTTGGCGGAAGTGCTTTTCATATCCGCCTCGACCGCGTTCAGGTTTTCCGGCAGCGGATCCAGGCTGTCTGAGATTTCG
>Ga0209164_1002443_pt1 | contig 19839 bp, 20 predicted proteins | sample MTBNYHSulfiMetaG_FD_187458 | JGI IMG/M metagenome (GOLD analysis project Ga0209164, IMG submission 187458) | Enrichment culture microbial communities from rom New York Harbor, USA that are MTBE-degrading - MTBE-NYH (New York Harbor Sulfidogenic)... | ecosystem: Environmental > Aquatic > Marine >...
TGGGGCTATTTACGACCGTGCACCCAGGCTTCCTCGGCCTGTAAGGCGCACACGGTGTGCGGCCGCACCTTGCGATACACCTCTCCCGGCGACCTGAGCTCCCCATCCACAGTGAGCAAGCTCTCCACCGGGATGCCGAAGTAGGCGGCGTTGCGCGCCAGATAGGGCGCGATCAAGTCCCAGTCCTCGGCAGTCAGGTCGAGCAGTTCTCCCCCGTTGAGCTGCCCATCGGTGACCGCGCCTCCCGGATCGCGCAGATAGATGGCGCCCCCAGAAGCCAGCGAGAACAGGTTGCCACCCGGGTAAGGCGTATCCAGCGGCACGATCTCACCCTGATCATTCAGGCTGATCCCATTGAGCACCACGAAGCCCCCACCGTTAGATGGGTCGCCCGCCATGAAAGACTCGGCCAGATAATCTAGGCAAGTGCCGTTGATCACCACGCGCGGCTTGCCCACGGCGTTGATCAAAGGCCGCCCGGCGGCGTTGCCCAGTACGTAAGCCTCGCCACCCTTGGCCCCGTACATGAAGGTCTGCCCCACATCACCATGCACCACCAGCCGACCCGATTTCATGATCTGGGCCAGTTGATCCTGGCCGCTGCCGTGCACGTAAAGCTCGAGGCCGTCCAGCCCGGAGGCCAGATAATCGCCCGATGAGCCGTACACGTCGATGCGCACCCCTTGCGTATCAGGGCCGAAGCCGTTGCCGATGAAGCGGTGGCCCTTGGCATGCGCCACCAAAAAGCGACGGAAACCGCCCCGGTAAAGCTTTTGGAGCGTCTCGGCCAGCGAACCGGCGCCCTCAGGGGGGAAACCACGCGCGTCAACCACCACCGTAGAGCCATCGTTCGCCGCCTCGGGCAGGGGATCGCCGTGCGCCAGAACGAAATACTCAGCCGAGGGCGACTCCCGAATGACCCCAAGAACCTTATCAAAGCCGTCGTCATAAAGCGAAAGCAGGCTGCTGCGGCGCAGGCTGCCGGTGGGATAACGGCGGTCGATCAGCAGGGTGAGTATCTCGATGACCGCAGCGCGCCGTTCCGGCCGCTCAGCGGCCTGCGCCAAGCCCTCCAGCAGCGCCAACACCTCGCCGTAGTCCCAATTCGGTATCTGCCCCACCGCCCAGGCGTAAAGCGCCTCACCTGACCCATCCGGGATCGTCATCGCTTGGCTTTTACCCCTGCCATTGGGGCGGTAGGCCGGCGGGCCTTCGGCGCTCACCACACGGCCGAACTTATCGGTGCAAACCAGCCCTGTCTGTCCATTACCGCTGTCGCGCACGCTGAAGATGAAGGCGCCCCCATCGGTGTGGCTGCCGCCGCGAGCGTTCCAGTAGCGGTCGGCGCGCGAGCAAAAGCGCTCGTCCTCGGCCGACAGGCTCTCGAGTGCAGCGTCGATGGCCTGCTTCTCGGAAGCTGCCAGGCCGATGGCGCTCTTCGGGCCGCCTTCCCAGGCGTTCTCCTGCCAGGCGAAGACCTGCGGCCGCAGCATGCTGGTATCCGTGATGCCCGTCAGGCGATAGACCGAACCATTCTCGGGATCGGCATCCGATTGGGCGATCAGGAAGAACCACGGGCCGTCCGGCGAGGCGTGCATGTGGGTGGTTTGCAGCATGCGGTAGATGCGCTGCTTATCGGCCGGGAGCAGGGTGAAATCGCGCTCGGTGGTCGGCGCCAGGGCCTCGACCACGTACTCCAGCGGGTAGCCGTAAGTGCGGTGCAGCAGGTCGAAGACCAGCGCCGAGACCTCGGTATCGGTGAGGAACAGCGAGTAGATGTTGCGCTGCGCCAGGTATTCGCAGATGGAAGCGTAGTTGGCGAAATCCCCGTTATGCACCAGGGCCTCGTTTAGGCCCACGAAGGGATGCGCCCCGCCAGGATGCCAGACGCGCCCCTTGGTGGGATAGCGGTGGTGGCCGATCCACACGTGGGCGCGCAGATCCTCGATCTGGTAATAGCGGATGACGTCGTCGCCGAAGCCGACCATCTTGAGCACCAGCAAGTTCTTGCCGTGTGAGAGCACGAAAGCCTGCTTCTCGCCGGTGGAGGCGTAAAAGGCGCGGCTGAGCTGGTAGCTGTTCTGGTAGACGAACTCGTCCTCCACGGCACGCTGGGGGAGGTTGCCCAAATCATGGACAGCGCGGAACTCGGCCAGGCGCGCCTCTTTGGGCCTGACAAAGTAGATCACCACCTCTGGCGGCTCGACCTCCAAGCCACCCAGGACGGTGTAGTCCTCCAGGTGCGCCTGCTCGTGCACGTGATCGATCTCGAAAGCCGAATGAACGTATCCCCGCTCGACGCTTTGCCGTGCCTCCGGCTCCAGATAGGCCAGCGCCAGCAAATAGTCGCCCTTCAGCACCGCTTCGCTCACGCCAAACTGCTCCGGCACCAGCCCGACGGCGGCGATGCCACCCCCTTTGCCATTGCCGCGGTTGCGCATTTGCAGCAGCGACTGCAGCATGTGGCGGGCGGCGATCTGCTCGCTGCAAGCCATGCCGATCACCCCACAGCCGCCCTCGGCCGCCTCATCTTGACGCGGGATGCGAAAGCCCCCCTCCGGCGCAAGGTGATGCCGGGCAGCGATCAGGCGCTTGACGTGCTCAGTTCGACTCATCGGAATCCCTCTCCTTGCCCACGTATCGCAGCAAATCCGTACGACCGCGTAAATCCCGGATGCTGCTCAGGCCCAGGCGGCGCAGGATGTCGCTCAGTTGCCAGGCGATGGCGGCGTACAGGTTGCTGATGCGCTCGGCGCCCCATTGCGGGTCGACCAATTGGGAGAGCAATGGGTCAGTGGTGGTCAGTCCAAAGGGGCAGCCGCGGCCGCGCTCGCAGTTGCTGCAGCGCGTGCAGCCGATGGCGACCAGCTCGGCTGTCCCCAGGATGCAGCCGTCGGCGCCCAAGGCAATTGCCTTGGCAACGTCGTAGGCCGTGCGCACGCCGCCGCTGACCATCAGCACCAGCTCGTCGCGGATGCCCTCGCTCAGCAGGTACTTGTGCACCTTGGGGATGGCGAACTCGATGGGCATGGCGATGTTCTTCTTGGCGATCTCAGGCGCCGCGCCGGTGCCACCGTAGGAGCCATCCAGGTGCACGATGTGCGCCCCGGCGTAGTAGCTGCCCACCGCTACCATGTCCACGTCAGTGGGCGTCGAGACCTTCACCGAGACCAGCGCCTCCGGGTTAACCATCTTGACCCAATCTACGTGCTTGCGGTGATCCTCGACCGAATAGACTGAGTGGAAGGGGAAGGGCGAGAACAGGCTCACCCAGGGCACGCTCTCGCGCATCTTGGCTACCGAGGTGGTGGCCTTATCACCCAGCAAGTGGCCGCCCAGGCCCGGCTTGGCGCCTTGGGCATACTTAAACTCCACGATGGGGGCATACTGGATGGTCTGCTCGCGCACGCCGAACATGCCGGTGGCCACCTGGGTGATGATGTGATCCTTGTGCGGCACCAGGGCTTCAGGGTAGCCGCCCTCCCCGGTGCAGGTGAAAGTGTTCCAGCGCTCGGCCGCCAGGGCACGCGCCAGCATCACCTGCTCGCTGATCGAGCCATAGGACATGCCCGCCCCGTAGATCGGGATGGGTATCTCGATCTCCCGGTTGAAGCCACGCCGGTTGAGCGGGATGGATAGGTCGATCTCGGCATCGGGGGGAAGCCCCTGCCCCTCAGGCAGGAATTTGAAATCCAGCAGGTCGAAGCCGCCACCCGAAGCCCCCACACGGTATTCCAGGCCGTTATCCGGGGGCCGCCCGGTCTCGGCCATCAGCCAGGTCGATAGGATCAGGTCGGCCGTCCAGCGAGCGTCCCCCAGCGCGGGAGGCTGGTCGACCTGGTTGTGCGGCCAGAAATGAAAACCCCGCCGCAGGTTTTCGACGTGCTTCTCGACGATCAACTGCTCGTTAGTCTTCGACATTGACGTACCCTTCGATGCCCGCGAAAGCCTCCGCTTCCAGCTCGATCATGAACATGGCGCGCCCCATCTCGCCGCGCAGGCGGCGCACCTCGCGCAGCCCCATGGCCCCCAGGATCTCCAGCAACTGGTCGCGCCAGGAGGCCATCAGGTTCTCCAGGCGCTGCACGCCCCAGCCCACCTTCAGCTTGCGGGGCAAAGTGAAATGGCTGCCGTCGGGATCGACGCACTCGCCCTCGAATTTGCCCTGCATAGCCACCAACAAGGGCGTATCTAGGGCGACGGCGTCCAGCCCACAGATAATCGCCTTGGGGACGTGCTCTGCGGCGATCAAACCCCCGCTCCCCAATAGGGTGACCTCCTCACGGATGCCAGCCTCCACGAAGGTCTGGTGAGCGGCGCGGATCAGATCGATCACGAAACGGCCATCTTGACCGTGCCCGTGGTAATCGGCGGTCAGGTGAAAGACCTGCACGCCCAGCCGGTTGTAATTCAGCAGAACCTCACCCTCGGCGAAAGGCGTGCGCAGGCAGAGCACGCTTTGGGGGAAGCGCTGACGCAGGCTTTCGAACAGCTCTGCATCCCAGCCGTCCATCTCGATCATTTGGGGTGTCCCGTTCATTTTGGCGAGGTCGTCAATTTGCCCCGCCGCCACCAGGGGGACGATATGAGCGCCGGTCAAGCCCAGGCGCAGCACCACCTCCAGCGGGACCACCGCCAGGGTCTCGATCTGCTCGGCCGTCCGGCTGACGATCTCCCAGGCTACATCATCTTTCACGGAAAGCGGCGGGGGGTCGAACAACGTAGGCAGCGGCAAGCTGAAGGTCCGCGGCTGAGAGCCGACAGGCTCACCGCCCTCATCAAAGACCAGGAAATTGGGCTTGTAGCCGATATCCACTGCCGTGGAGATGAACTCCCGCCCGTGGATGCCATCACGCGTGGGGCGCACGATCTCGGACATGTCCGTCCACATGCCATCCCAGCCCTCCCCGCCGAACTTGCCGCGGTAGCCTGCCCCCTTGACAGGAACCAGCCCGGTCTGGGCCTCGTAGCTGATGGCGTCCACGTAATTGAAGGTGAAATAGGAATCGCCCAGCCGTCGGCGCGCCGGGTTGTGGCTGACGCGCACGAACTCCGGGAACTCGGTGGTGCAGCGCAGGCAGCCCACGCAATGCTGCGGGCGCGGGGCAAAGCCGCCGATCGGGCCGGAAAAGACCCCATACATGCACGGGCGGCTGAGGATGACCTCCAGGTTGCCGCGGTATTCGAAGATCTCCCGGATCAGGTGTTTGGCCAGGCCGACCTTGCCCACCTGCACGTTGAAGCGTGACGGCCAGCGCTCGATATCGGGCGCCGACTCGGTGTGGATGTGGTAGCGATGGTAACCGCCCGCATGAGAAGATGCTCGCCTCATTCCTTGACTGCCTCCAAGCCTCCACCACGCTGGCGCACTGGAATTAGGCCAATCGCCCTTAACCAAAAACTGGGCACGCACGGGCGCACCCAGCCAATAGATTCGTTCTATATTCCGATTGGGGGCACCCTTCCAGTGAATGCAGCGCAACGTGGGGTACGTTTCGCCGGCCACTGTGCCGCCTTGTCCCGGTCGTCGCCGTCCGGATTTCGGCTTAGGCACTCAATTTCGGAAGGGAGAAACCAAGCCTGTGGCCAGGCTTGAGAGGCATCCGCTGATCGATCCGATTTTCCTGAACGCTTGCCGGAGCAACCGCCAGTTAGCGCTCCCTTCGCAGGGAGGAACCTCCACCTCGTAGACTTCAAACGCTCAAAGACCGCCAAAGTCCCAGCCGCTATTTCTCCAATATTCAGTTTTTAATTAGCGCAATCCTAACAGCGGCGGTCAAGACTGTCAAGCCCGACCGATTCGCAATCGCTCTATACGTCGGCGCAGATATCCCATCAATTCCCGTCCCTCCGGCACGCCCAGCCCAAGAATGATGAGACCGTAGACCACCGCACCCAGCCCGGCCCCGCCCAATCCCACCAGCCAGGTCGAGCGCCCCGCGGTGAGGCCCAGCCAGCCCACCAGGGCGGCCGACATCACCACCGTGCCCAGCGCGGCTTGCAGGCCGCCAGCGAGCACCTCCCGGCCCTGCAGGCCGTTCAAGCGCCCGCGCATCAAGACCAGCAGTGCGACCATCTCCAGCGCCGTAGCCAGGGAATTTGCCAGGGCTAGGCCGCCGTGGGGCAGCCAGCCCAGACTCTCGAACCAGCCCGGGAAGGTCAGGCTGAACAGCACATTCAGGCTCATCGCCGCCACGCCGACCGCCACCGGCGTACGGGTGTCGTGCAGGGCATAAAAGGCCCGCGAGACAATCTCCACCAGCGAATGCCCCACCAGGCCAGCGGCGTACCATAGCAGCGCCCATGCCACCAGCTCGGTATCTTGGGGGCCGAAAGCGCCACGCTCGAAGAGCATCGAGATGATCGGGACGCGCAGCAGGATCAGCCCCAGCGAGGCTGGCAGCGAGAGCAGCAGGATGCCACGCAGGGTGGCTGCCAGGGAGGAACGCATCTCGGTAAGCTCGCCGCGCGCCACTTGCGCCGAAAAGGTCGGCAGAGCGGCAATCGAGATCGCCTGGGCGATGGCCGCCTGCGGCATGGTCATGATCGAAAAAGCCACCGTGATGCCCGTCAGGCTGCCCACCGGCAAGCCCGAAGCGATGTTGACGTTGACCAGGAAATTAAGCTGCACGGCGGCTGCGCCCAGCAAGCGGGGCGCCATCAGGATGCCCACCCGCCGCACGGCCGGGAAGCGCAGCCCCAGCGTGGGCAGATAGCGCCGCCCCGCCAGTTTCAGCAAACCGGGAACCTGAATCACCAGGTGCATGCCAGCCCCCAAGACCGTGCCCCAAGCCAGGCCGTAAATTCCCATTGAGGGCACCAGCGCCAGCACGCCGAAAATGCCGCCCAGCCAGTACATCGTCGGGGCCAGCGCCGGTAACCAGAAGCGCTGGTGGGAGTTGAGAACACCCATCAGCAAACCGCTCACCCCGAAGATGATCGGCGTGAGCAGTAAAATGCGCAGCAGTTCCACCGTCAGGGCCTGCTGTTCGGGGCTGAAGCCGGGAGCCAGCACGACCTGCACCAGCCATCCGGCGAAGACCCAGGCCAGCCCGGCGACCACGGTGGTGACCAGCACCACCAGGTTGGCGATTGACGAGGCCAGATGCCAGGCCCCGCTACGATCGTCCTTCTCCAGGAATTCGGTGAAGACCGGGATAAAGGCCGAAGCCAGCGCCCCACCGGCCACCAGGCTGAAGATCACCTCCGGCAGCCGGGAAGCGTTGTTGAAGGCGTCAATCACCGGGCTGTCCACGCCGAAGGCGCGCGAGATCAGCATGGTGCGCACCAGGTTGACCAGGTTGCTGATGACGAAGCCGATCATCACCAGGCCGGCGGCGCGGGCGATCTGACGGTTGGCCGTGCTCGGTGTGCGAGTATTCACGAGGGTCAATTATATCAGCGCGCCGCCCGCAGTTGTTCACAAGGCTAGCTCAACCTTGACGCAGAACGTTTGTTCGGATATACTATGTTCCCTGTAGTTTCGAGGGATAGTAATCTAGTTCTAAGGAGTAGCGCAATGATCAGACACATCTCAAGTATTGCCGAAATCGTTGAAGATCTCGATGCAGCTATTCATTTCTACCGTGACGCGCTCGGGCTGGAGGTCAAGCACGAGGCCGGGTCGGATTACGCCCTGGTGGAGGTCGGCGGCACGCTGCACTTTGGGCTGTGGGGCCGCCAGGGGGTAGCCGACACCGTGTACGGCGACGCCGGAAAAGCCGCGGACATACCACTGGGCTTTTCCATCGGCTTCGAGGTCGACGAGGTCGCCCAGGCCACCCAGGCTTGTGAGGCGCAGGGCGTCGATTTCGTTCATGGGACTCAGGCTGAAAGCTGGGGACAGACCACCAGCCGCTTCCTTTCCCCCAGCGGGGCGCTGTGCGAACTCGCCGAAACGCCCTCGGCCCGCCGCATCACCCGCCCGATGGAAGTGGAGCCGCCCAAAGAGGGTTAACGGTAGAATTCACCCTAGGGAGCCAGCATGAAGGGTAGGCTATTTCTCATTCATTGGAACCAAACAGAGGCCGAAGCCCACGCTCAGAAGCTGCGCGATGAGGGCTGGCAGGTGGAATTGGAATTCGAGGACGGTGCCCGGGCGGGCAAAGCCATCAAGAGCGCCCCGCCCGATGCCGTGGTGATCTACCTCACCCGCCTGCCCTCCCACGGCCGACAGACCGCCCACTACCTGACAGAGACCAAGGCCACCCGCCAGGTTCCCATCGTTTTTGTCGGCGGCCAGAGCGAGGCATTGCAGAAGACCAAAGCCGAGCTGCCCGAAGCGATATATACCAGCCAAGAGCAGTTGAGCAGGGCGCTCAGCCAGTTTGCCAAGACGGAGTGAAGCCATGACCACACGCTGTGCATGGGCGGGCGACGACCCGCTCCACATCCAATATCACGATGAAGAGTGGGGCGCGCCGGTCCACGATGACCGCCACCTGTTCGAAATGCTGATCCTGGAGGGCGCCCAGGCCGGGTTGAGTTGGTCGACGATCCTGAAGAAACGCCAGGCTTACCGCCAGGCCTTCGACAATTTCAACCCCCAGAAAGTCGCCCGCTATGACGAGGATAAGATCCAGGAATTGCTCACCAACCCCGGTATCGTGCGCAACCGCCTGAAGGTCCGTTCGGCGGTGGGCAACGCCCAGGCCGTCCTCGAGGTGCAGGCAGAATTCGGCAGCTTCGACGCCTACATCTGGGGCTTCGTGGGCGGCAAGCCCAAGGTGAACGCCTGGAAGGCCCTCTCCGAACTCCCCGCCAAGACCGAAGAATCACGCGCCATGAGTAAGGACCTGCGCCGGCGGGGCTTCAAATTCGTCGGCCCGACCATCTGCTACGCCTTCATGCAGGCCGTTGGTATGGTCAACGACCACACCGCCGACTGTTTCCGCTATAAGCAGCTTTCGTAACCGGTGATATGCTTCGAGTCCCCCTGTTAAACCGTTGAGAGCCGGGTACGCCAGTCCCGGCTCTCAATAAGGAGGAGAAGAAGAGAAATCGCCCTTTACTCGCCATAATATTACCAAGGAACCCCCTAGAGTACTTGACGCTTACCCTACGATTACCCTACGCTAACCCTCCAATCGCCTTACAGACTGGCAAACAGAGCAAATTACGTCCATCAGAAGCCTGGCAAAGCGAGAAAAGACCTCTTCCCATGCCCAAAAAAGACGCTGCTCCCATCGTTTGGATCGCCGAAACCGCCCCTACACCCCTCGGCCCGCTGTGGGTTGCCGCCAGCGAACAAGGCTGCTGGGCGGTCGAATACGGCGTCCCCCGCCAGGACTTCATTCGCCTGATACAGAAGAGAGGCCAAGTCGAGCCGGTCTACAGCGTGGAGCGCCTCGCCCCCATCATTCAGCAATTCGTCGATTATCTCGAAGGGAAACGCGGCGCTTTCGACCTCTCCGTCGATTGGCGCGGCATGACTGAGTTCCAGATCAAGGTTCGCCAGGCAGTCATGGCCATCCCTTACGGCGAGACCGCCAGCTACGGCGACATCGCCGCTCAAGTGGGTGCTCCCCGGGCCGCCCGGGCAGTCGGGCGCGTGCAGGCCACCAATCCCCTGCCCTTGCTGATCCCCTGCCACCGTGTGCTGGGCGCTGACGGCAACCTGCACGGCTATGGTGGGCCGGGCGGCTTGCAGACCAAAGCCTGGCTACTGGACCTCGAGAAGCAAAACCGGGAGCGCTTCTCCTAGAGCTACCCCTCGCCTCCCCAAGACTCGCTGAATAAGAGACCCTATAAATCCTCTGACCGCGCCTGAGTTGAGGGTATACTTTTGTAGGTACGCCAGCAACTCGAAGATATGATTTGCATTGACCAGAAGCGACCATGAGCCAGGCAGTGAAGCCCGCAAAGGGAAATGATATGTCTAATTGGAAGATATTGCTCACCGATGGATTGGCGCCCGGTGGCGTGGAGATCCTGCAAGCCGTGGCCGAAGTGGAAGACCGCAACGGCATCGACGCCCAGGAATTGCTCGAAGCAGCCGGCGATTACCACGCCCTGATCGTGCGCGGCCGCACCAAGCTCACCGCCCAGGTCTTCGATGCCGCAAAGAAGCTCAAAGTGGTCGGGCGCGCCGGCGTGGGGGTCGATAACATCGACCTGGCTGCCGCCCAAGCCAAGGGCGTGATCGTGGTCAACAGCCCCACCGCCACCACCATCGCCGTGGCCGAGCACACCTTGGCCCTGATGCTGTCCTTGATCCGTCACCTGCCGCGCGCCGACGCGGGTATGAAATCCGGCCAATGGCTCAAGAAGGAGCTCAAAGGCAGCGAGCTGGCCGGCAAAACGCTAGGTATCATCGGTATGGGGCGCATCGGCAGCGGGGTTGCCCAGCGCGCCGCGGCCTTTGGGGTGAGCGTCTTGGGCCACGACCCGCTCATCAGCGCCGACCAGATACGCGAGCGAGGCGCCGAGCCAGTCGAACTGAACGAACTCTACCAGCGCGCCGATTTCATCAGCCTGCACCTGCCGCTCACCCGCGAGACGCGCGGGCTGATCGACGGCCAGGCTTTCGCAAAGATGAAGCGCGGCGTCTACCTGATCTGCGCTGCCCGCGGCGGCGTGATCGACGAGACCGCGCTCCTGGCACGCCTGGAAAGCGGCCAGGTGGCCGGGGCTGCCCTGGACGTCTTCGCTGAGGAACCTCCCGGGCTGACTGCCCTGGTCGCCCATCCCAACGTAGTCGCCACCCCCCACATCGGCGCCCAAACCGTCGAGGCGCAGGCCCGCGCCGCGGCGGACATCGCCGAGGAAGTCGTCGCCGCGCTACAAGAGGAACCATTGCGATGGCAAGTTGTGTAAAAATGATAAGGAGCAATTGGAGAACAGCATGGAGAACAAACTCAAGGAATTGAAGACCATCCTGGCCGATGTGGACGACCTGCAGCGAGCGGCGTCCGTGCTCAATTGGGATCAGCAAGCCAACATGCCTGCCGCCGCGGCCGAGGCGCGCGGCTACCAGATGGGCACCCTCAGCCGCATCGCCCACGAAACCTTCACCGACGAAAAGGTCGGAAAGCTGCTCGAGGCGCTCAAGCCCGCCGCAGCCGAGATGGAGCCCGACTCCGACGACGCCTGCCTGATAAAGGTAACAGCCCGCGAGTACAAGCGGTCCACCAAGGTACCTCCTGAAATGGTGGCCGAAAAGGCCCAATTGACGGCCGTCGGCAACCAGGCCTGGCAAGAGGCGCGCGCCAAGTCTGATTTTCCCCTCTTTCAGCCCCATATGGAGAAGATAGTCGATTGGAGCAAGCGCTTCGCCGAGCTATTCGCCCCCTACGATCACATCTACGATCCATTGCTAGATGGCTACGAACCCGGCATGAAGACCGCCGAGGTGCAGGCCATCTTCGACGGCCTGAAGGGGCCGCAGTCCGAACTGATCCACGCTATCGCTGAAAAGCCCCAAGTAGACGACTCCTTCCTGCACCTCGATTTCGACGAGCAGAAACAGTGGGATTTCGGCGTCGAGGCGGTCACCCAAATCGGCTACGACTGGAAGCGCGGCCGCGAGGACAAGGTCACCCACCCCTTCTCGACCAATCTGGGCTATGGGGATCAACGCATCACCACCCGCGTGTACGATGATTTCTTCAACACCCACCTGTTTGCCACCCTGCACGAGGCCGGCCACGCCCTCTACGAGCAAGGCATTGGCCCCGAGCTGGCGCGCACGCCGCTCTACGGCGGCACCTCGCTGGCCATCCACGAATCCCAATCGCGCCTGTGGGAGAACCTGGTCGGGCGCTCGCACCAATTCTGGACCTTCAACTACCCGCGCTTGCAGGAGTTCTTCCCCTCCCAGTTCGGGAACGTCGATCTGGAAAGCTTCTACAAAGGCATCAACAAAGTGGAGCCTTCCTTCATCCGCGTCGAGGCCGACGAGGCCACCTACAACCTGCACATCATGCTGCGCATGGAGTTGGAGATCGAACTGCTGGAGGGCAAGCTGGCGGTCAAAGACCTGCCCGAGGTGTGGAACGAGCGCTTCAACCAGTATCTGGGCGTCACGCCGCCCGACGACGCCGAAGGGGTGCTGCAAGACGTGCACTGGTCCTTCGGCCTGTACGGCTACTTCTCCACCTACGCGCTCGGCAACCTGATCTCCGTGCAGATCTGGGAGGCTGTGAAAAAGGATCTCCCCGACCTCGAAGACCTGATGGCAGCCGGCAAATTCAGCGACCTGCACAAATGGCTGCGCGAGAAAATCTACCGGCACGGCTCCAAGTTCGAACCCCAGGAGCTGGTCCAGCGGGTCACTGGCTCGAAGATCGACGGCACGCCCTATCTGCGCTACCTGCAAAGCAAATTCGGCGAGATTTACGGCCTCTAGCCATCAGCACCCCGTTCCGGCACCGAAAGAGCCCGCCAGAACGGGGTGCACCTTCAATTTTTCCGGCAAGCTAATGCAGACCAAGCACCACCGCGAGAATGGTACAATGCCCTGCAACTGACCGGGTGAGACCTACCCATGGCCTTAGTCCTATTCGTTGACGACGAACCTCTGACCTTGAAGCTGCTCAGCCAGGCGGCTGACATCATCGGCCACCAGGCAATCACCGCCGATACCGGGCAGGGCGCCCTGGAGACGGCGGCCGAGAAGCGCCCCGATCTGATCCTGCTCGACCTGAACCTGACCGACATCGACGGCCTGGAGGTGACCAAGCGGCTTCGGGGGCAACCCAGCACCGCCGATATCCCCATCATCATCCTGACGGCGGGCACTGGGCACGATGACGAAAAGGTGTCCCTGGAGGCCGGGGCCAACGCCTTCCTCACCAAACCCATTCGCCTCAACACCCTGATCGAGGTCATCCGCCAGCATACCGCCGAGGAATGAGCCCATCACACCCGGCACTTGCCCATCCTCTAATTCCGTGAAACCTACCCCCCAGCGCACCTGCACGATCCTCCTGTTGGCAGCCTTGCTTGCCGGCTGCGCCGGTCTGTCTCCCAGCCCGACGACCACCGCATCCTCTACCCCAATCCCGGGGATCAGTTCCGCCACGCCATCTCCCAGCCCAACCCCGACGGCCTCCCTTACCCCCACCCTGACGCCGACGACCGCACCCACTTCAACGCCGGTCATGGTTACCCCGCCGCCCAAAGATACGGGAAGCGCAACCGCCACCTCGTTGATCCCCAGCGATTTCGTCTTCCCCGAGGCCCAGATCCAGATACTCGAGCCTGGCCCGCTCTCCAGGGTGAGCTCACCGCTGCGCTACGAAGCCACCCTCACCCCCGGCGAGGACGGGCGCGTGAACATCGAACTGGTGGGCGAGGACGGACGCGTGATCGCCCGCCGCTTGCGAATCTACGAGCCCCCTTACGACCAGGAGATCGAGGTCATGGGATGGCTGGATTTCGAAGTATTAGGGGCGGCGGAGGCCGGACGTTTGCAGTTCAGCGTGAACGATGAGTTCGGCCGCCCCAAATATCTAGCCTCCGTCGATCTGGTGCTGCTCTCTGAGGGAAGCGACGAGATCACGCCGCCGTCCGATTTCCGCGAGGCAATCATCATCCAGCAGCCCTACGCCAACACCATGACCGAGGGGGATACCCTGGCGGTGGCTGGACTTGTACGCGCCCAAAGCGACCTGCCGCTGGAGATCAAGCTCTACAATCAAGCTGGCAAGGTGCTGGCCTACGGCTCAGCGCCGGTCTACGTGCCCCGCGGGGAGCAATATGGCATCTTCGCCGGGGAAGTCACCTTTAACGTCAACGAACCGACCTGGGTGCGGCTGGTGTTGAGCGCACAAGGGGAGCACGTCCCCGGCCTGACCCACACCGTCAGCCTGCTGACCGTGATCGCCCCCTAACCGCCTGCTTTGCCTGTAAGCTGAGAAATACAAAGAGCCAGCGCTATCCGGGCTGGCTCTTTTCGATTTCGAGTTCGTGATGGCTAACGCTTCGAATCCGGATCAAGGCGCTTTCCAAATCCGAAGAGCTGGGCTGCAAAGCTCTTGGCATCCACCTTAGGTGCCCTCTCAACGCCCGCCCAATCGCTGCGTTGGCGCTGGCGCCACCAAGCCTCCCGCTCCTTGTTTGCGCGCGCCATGCGTTCGCCCACAGCCTCCTGCTGCCCGGCGTCCACCTCGGCACGCAAGGCCTGCAATTCAGCGATGAGGCTATCCAGCCAACGAGTGACAGCCTCCTTATTGAACACGGCCGCCTGAGCCAGAGCCGAAGGTCGATCCTGGCTGGTGATGGCGTGGGTGGTCAGGCTGAAGGCGCGGCCGAAGAACTTACGGCCTTCTTTAGAGCCCGGCGCGCCCACCGTGGTATTGGTAAGCGCGGCCGCCAGCAATTGAGGCATCAAATGCCCTCCGGCCAGCAAGCTGTCGGCCTCGGCCAGTTCCACGAACAGCGGTGCGGCGCCCAGCAATTGGGCCAGGTAAGCAGCGGTGTTGATCGCCGAGGCATCCGCTGTCGGTGTGGCGGTGATGGCGAACAGCCCGCCACGAAACAGGTCTGCATCGGCTGCCTCAATGCCTGCCTCTACCCCATGTAGGAAGTCGGCATTCAGCAAGGGCGTGAAGCCCAACACAGAGCGGCCCGCGGGCAGCAATTCAGCAGCCCAATCGGCCACCGCACGGTGCATCGGCGTGACGTTGAGGATCAAGGCATCAACTTTATAATCCGGAACGGTCAACTCCAGCGTCTCGCGCACCTCGTCAGCCGGAATCGCCAGGATCACGATATCCGCCTTGGAGACCGCGGTAGGCAAGTTGGAGTGGATCTTGTCGATCGCCCCCATGCGCTTGGCGGTGTTGGCTTGCGCCCGCTGGCGGGTGTGGCCCACCCGGTGGATCTTATCCCCGTACTTCCCCAGGGCCAGCCCGATCGAAGTGCCGATCAAGCCCAGCCCGATAATCGTTACCTGAACATCCATATCACACTCACCTGAAAGCTATAGTTTCAACTAGAACATCAACCAGCTGTACAAAGCCTGGATCGGTCGTCCAATGATGATCGCCAGCAGATCGACGCCCACTAATGGCAGCACGAAAATCAGCGCCAGCAGGAGCAGAGGGCCGTAAGGTCGGATGCGCAGCATGAAATCCTGACCGGAGGGTGGCAGGAAATAGAGCAGCACTTTCTCGCCGTCCAAGGGCGCCAGGGGGATCAAATTGAAGAGCATCAACAGCAAATTGATGAGCACAAATTGCCCTAGAAACAAGTAGGGGGTGGGCAAAAAAGCCCCACTTTGCACAGCATAGGGTACCAGTCCCACCTGGACCAAAAGAGCCGCCGCCAGCGCCAATAGCAGATTGGAGAACGGACCAGCCAAAGCCACCAACATGGGTGCAGCCGGCGAGCGCCGCTTCAGGGCGTAGGGATCGACCATTACTGGACGCGCCCAGCCGAATCCGGTCAGCAACAAGAGAAGTGAGCCCAGCGGGTCGAGATGGGCCAGGGGGTTGAGTGTGAGACGGCCATCGGCGCGCGGCGTGTTATCACCGAAACGGTCGGCCGTCCAGGCATGGGCAAATTCGTGCACGGTGAAGGCGATCACCAACACCACGATTCTCGAAATCAGCACCGGTACAGTCAAACCAAACATATTTCACTCCTGGGGGCCGATTATACCACCCGTGATATAATGCCGCCCGAAGCCAACTTTCACCCCCTGTTGACGATAGCCATGCTCCCCGAACTGCAGTTGGACGATATCGTACGCCTGCGCAAAGCCCATCCTTGCGGCAGCTACAAGTGGAAGGTCACTCGCCTGGGGGCCGACATCGGCCTGGAATGCCTGGGCTGTGGCCGGCGCGTCTTGCTCACCCGCCGCAAACTGGCCAACCGCCTCAAGGCCATCATCACCGCCGACAACGCCGCGCCCGAGACGGACAATTGATGGCGGTACGAGCATGAGCACCCTCTACTTGGTCGCCACGCCCATCGGGAACCTAGAAGACATCAGCCAGCGAGCGCTGCGCATCTTGGGCGAGGTGCGGCTGATCGCCGCCGAGGACACCCGCCACACCCGCAAACTGCTCACCCATTTCGACATCCGCACCCCCCTGACCAGCTATTTCGAGCACAACAAGCGCGAGAAGCTCGACGAAGTGGTGTCAGCGCTCGAGCAGGGCGACGTCGCCCTGGTCTCCGACGCCGGGACGCCGGGCCTCAACGACCCTGGCTATCTGCTGGTGCGCGCCGCTCTGGAGGCTGGCCATCAGATTAGCCCGATTCCCGGCCCCAGCGCCCCTATCGCCGCCCTGGTGGTCTCCGGCCTGCCCACCGACCAATTCCTGTACCTGGGCTACCTGCCGCGCAAGTCCAGCGAGCGCCGCCGCTTCATCGCCGAAGCCGCCGACTCGCCCTACACCCTGATCTTCCTGGAAACACCCCATCGCTTGCTGCCCGCTCTGGGAGACTTGCAAGCCGAACTGGGCGACCGGCAGATCGCCATCGCCTGCGAACTGACCAAGATGTTCGAGCAAGTCTTTCGCGGCAGCTTGCGCCAGGCTCAGGCCTTCTACCAAGAGCAGCCGGCGCGCGGCGAATTCACTCTGGTGGTGGCTGGCGCGGAAGAGGAACAAGCGCGCTGGTCGCAGGACGAGGTGATGGAAACATTGCAAGCACACCTGGCGCAAGGAGAAGCGCCCTCCCAGATCGCCAAGAGCGTAGCCGCCGAATCCGGCTGGCCGCGCCGCCGCTTGTATGACCTGCTCACCGAGATGCAGGCGAACCAATAACCGTAAAGAGGACCCTCCCATGAACCTAAACGACATCGAACACTTCCGCCAGCTCGACCCAGAAGACATGATCGGCCACATCAACGGTTTGCCCGACCAACTGTGGCAGGCCTGGGAATTGGGCCAGGGATTTGATCTACCCCAATGGACAGGGCTCTCCCAAGTCGTGGTGGCAGGGATGGGTGGCTCGGCCATCGGCGCCGACCTGCTGGCCGCCTACGCCGCCTCGCAATGCCACGTACCTTTGTGGGTGCACCGCGATTACGACCTGCCCGCCTGGGCCCAGGATGAAAGCACCCTGGTGATCTGCTCCTCGCACTCCGGCAACACCGAGGAGGTGCTCTCGGCCTTCGAGCGTGCCCAAGAGAACGGCTGCCGCATCCTGGCGATCACCGCCAACGGCGAACTGGTCCGCCGCGCCCAAGCGCACGGCTTTCCCTTGTGGCAATACCATTTCGAAGGCCAGCCGCGCGCCGCAGTAGGCTACTCCTTTGGGCTATTGCTGGCCGTTTTCACCCACCTGGGCCTGATACTCGACCCATCCGAAGAGTTGCAGGGCGCCGTGGCGTCCATGGAGGCCCAGGCCGAGAGCTTGCAGCCTGAGATCCCGGTCGCTAGCAACCCGGCCAAACGCATGGCGGGGCAGCTGATGGATCGCTGGGTCACCATCTACGGCGCCGGGCTGCTGGCCCCCGTAGCGCGCCGCTGGAAGACCCAGATCAATGAGGTCGCCAAGGCGCAGGCCAGCTTCGAGCTGCTCCCCGAGGCCGACCACAACACCCTGCAAGGCGTGCTATCTCCGAAAGGGCAATTCGGCGCCACCATGAACGTCTTTCTGCGAGCTTCGGCCAATCACCCCCGCAACCAGCTGCGCGAGGACTTCACCCGCCAGGCGATTATGCTGGAGGGGCAGAACACCGATTCGGTGAAAGCCCAGGGCGATAGCCCCCTGGCCCAGATGTGGACGCTGCTGCATTACGGCGATTACACCGCCTATTACCTGGCGATGGCCTACGGCGTCGACCCTACGCCGGTGCCGATGTTGCAAGAGCTAAAGGGTAAGATGAAGTCGGCGGAGTGATCCTGCCTAGCCACAATTAGCCACGCTCCCAATCAACTCGTACGGAATACCAAAAGACCCGGCCTGCCCTGCCGGGTCTCCTAGTGGTGATTAAACAATCGCTCTCATGAGCGATTGTCGGGCAGCACCACAGAGAAGAGGTATCCTACTCGCTCTTTTTCTTGGCGGCGCTAGATTTCTTGGGGGCAGCCTTCTTGGTCGCCGGCTTGGCTTCAGGTTCCGGCTCCGGTTCTGGTTCAGGCTCAGGGGACGCTGGGCTGGTGGAAACTGTCTCCAGCGGCTCCTCCGGCACGACCAGCATCATCACCACGTAAACTAACAGGCCGGTGCCGCCCAGGAAAAGGCTGAAAACGAAGACCAGGCGCACGATGGTGGGGTCGATATCGAGGTATTCGCCCAATCCGCCGCAGACCCCTGAGACCATGCGCTCGCTGCGTGAACGGTACAACCGCCTAACCTGCTCAGTCATCTTGTACTCCTTAACGTTTTGTCTTTCATCTTGTTATACGAGCCATTCAGGGAAAAGTTGCAACTCAAATCGGACTGCCCAGATACTGATATACTTAGGCGGTTTGCGCTCCAGGAGGCCCTGCGATGCCTTTGGCTTACACCGGTGAACTCGCCGCCCTGCTCACTTCGCTATTATTCTCAATCGGCCCGACCTACTTCACCCTGGCCGGGCGACTGGTCGGTTCGGCGATCGTCAACCGCGTGCGGCTGCTGCTGGCCGTCCTATTCCTAGCAGCCACCCATTGGATTGTTTACGGGCAGCCGTTCCCTCTTTCCGCCGCCCCCGAAAGCTGGTTCTGGCTAGGCATCTCCGGCCTGATTGGCCTAGCCTTGGGCGATGCAGCCCTGTTCCAGGCCTTCGTAGTGCTCGGCGCGCGTCTCACCATGCTGATCTTCAGCCTGTCGCCGGTCATCAGCGCCGGCGTGGCCTGGCTGTTTTTAGGCGAGACCTTGAGCGCCGTGCAGATATTGGGCATTGCGGTCACCCTGGGCGGCATCCTGATGGTGGTGCTGGAGCGGGGAAACCACTCGACTGGGCCGCGCGATAAGCGGCAATATCTCATCGGCCTGCTGCTGGCCCTGCTGGGCGCTATCGGGCAGGCATTGGGGCTGATCACCGCCAAGAAAGGCCTGGGAGCAAGCACTCCGGCTCTTTCCGGGCAGGTCATCCGCATGGCGGCGGGAGCGGCGGCCATCTGGCTCATCCCCCTGCTGCGAGGCAAAGTAGCCACCACCGCGCAAAGCCTGCGCGAGCGGCCGCGCGCCTTTCGCTACATCCTGATCGCCACCCTGGTCGGGCCTTTCGCCGGAGTGTTCTTCTCGCTGGTGGCGGTGCAGTTCGCCCCGGTGGGCATCGCCAGCACCTTGATGTCGCTCCCGCCGATCTTCCTGCTGCCGATCAGCTATTTCGTCTTCAAAGAGCGCTTCGGCTGGCAGGTGATCCTGGGCACCATCGTTGCCTTACTGGGCGTAGGCATCCTCTTCCTGGCCTAGACCAGCGATACAGTGGGTCAAGACCGCCCTTGAGAAACAAATCCGAGACGGTGTTACAATATAGCCGAGGACAACGCTTCTGCCCGACCAGGCATAGGAGTTCGATGTCTACACAAAGAGGACGTTCGTCACCAAATAACAATGACGGATGTCCCTACTCAAGAAGAGGGCAAAGGGGGAGGATTATAAGTGGATAACACCACAATTTTGCTCAGAGTTGACCAAATTTCTCATGTTCCCCTACCCCTAGGAGGTACGAATGCCCGTTAAGGGATGGATAGAAGTCAATGAGCTCTACTGCAAAGGCTGTGGGCTGTGTGTGGAGTTCTGCCCGCAAGAAGTGCTCGCCTTGGATATGGAGCGCCTGACGCCCAAAGGCTACCACCCGGTGCACCTAGCGGCAGAAGGCTGCACCGGCTGCGCCATCTGCGCCATCGTGTGCCCGGACGCGGCGCTGACCATTTATCGAGAAGCGCCGGCGCGCGCCGAAAAAGTGGCAGCCTAGGAGACGAGCAATGGCAAAACAACTGCTTAAAGGCA
>Ga0209164_1002444_pt1 | contig 19837 bp, 18 predicted proteins | sample MTBNYHSulfiMetaG_FD_187458 | JGI IMG/M metagenome (GOLD analysis project Ga0209164, IMG submission 187458) | Enrichment culture microbial communities from rom New York Harbor, USA that are MTBE-degrading - MTBE-NYH (New York Harbor Sulfidogenic)... | ecosystem: Environmental > Aquatic > Marine >...
CTGACATCAACAGCGGTGACATGCGGCACACCAGATATGTGTTGTTTATTCCGCGCCAGACGATAGAGCAGACACTATTCTCAAGGCGGGTCCATGAGCTTGGTCTGGCTTGCAGCCCTCCTGAGTGGCGATTTAGCTACGCCACCGGCCCATGGATATTCCGCGACGGCAGGGCAGGCTTCGTCATTCACACATGCAATGACTTCGCAGTGGCAGCGACGGCGGCAAGTCTGACCGCAGAACGTGAGGCTGCCTTGTGCGGTGAAGTTCTTTCTTTGATGGCAGCAGATGCGCCAGATAGCCTCAGGAAGATACGTGAGATCACCCAAAGAACCACCGACACTGGAGGATGAGCCAAAAGTGCCCGAAGCCTTTTCGAGTTTCGAGCAGCCTCACGTGGACATGATGGCGAAGCGGCATGCCAGGAAGTGGTTGCACGACCTGCTTATCCATCACAGGAGCGCCGAGTTCGAGATGGACGAAGCGGAGCTGTGGCAACGAGTAGTGAATAGCAGAGCTGCTGTTGAGTGCAAGGCGCGATCCATACCCTTGCTCGCACTCTATGGAGGTGGGAGAATCAGAATTGTCGATCGGAGGAGGAGCTTCAGACTCCAGCCGAATCACCATTCATTCGGTTGTGCTCTTGTCGAAGTGAAACCTTCTGCCAGAGGCAGCCGCATTGTCGTCAAGTCGGTGCCGCAGCCGGCGTATTACTACGTGATGCTCGTGCTGATGATGATACTTATGGTCATGCTCCTCATTTCACTGGACAAGGCCATCTTGATTGTGCTGCCCTTTTCAGCCATGGGTGCCATATTCCTTGTTCACTTGGCGGCGCTTCGCCGCTGTTTTTCTGCCTGCTGCGCTGTACTCGATGAGTTTGAACGAAAGTGGCAGGAACCGTCTTCACGATGATTCATGATGGTCACCTGCAATCCATGTCACATACCACCGCAGATCTCACAAGCAGGTACTTGCCACGATATGGGCCAACGTGATCCGCAACATCAGGGTTTTGCGACTCTCTAATTGACTTATCTCGGGTTCATGTCCTAATCAACTACCCTGACAATCATAACTCCTTGTTTAACAATGAGTTATGGCATGTCCTACCCCTCAGGGTAGGACACAATGGCCACCGTTCCCGCGTCACTGCGACATTTTTGCGTGCATTTGCGCACACCCCAGACAACCTCAAGCCCGCACTTCGAAGGCGAAATACGTGTTCGCGTCAGGTTGGCAAATTCGGTTGCATTTTGGGGCGGGATTGGCTACCATCTGGGCGTTATCGAGGATCGCGATGGTGGAATCAGGAACCAATGACGGCAAGGCAAAGACGTCGGTCGATGCGCTGGTGGAGCAGTATATCCGAACGCTCACGCCGGAGCACAAGATGCTTGTCGTCCTGAAGGGCCAGCTTTACGGCGGCACCTGGGAGCCGATGCTCAGCGACCTCAACAACCGGCTGGCGGGCAAGCCATATATCTTCAAGCTGGTCAACCGGATAAACGAGGACATCGAGCGGATACAGCAGATGCAGCAGTTTGAGGCGGATAACGGGGTGGACCTGGCGGATTATGTTGAGCTGGGGAGCTGATAGAGGCAAGGGTTTCGTCTGCTTTGTTGTTTGATCGGAATAATAGTAGGATCCTGCGTTTTCGAGGGTGCACACAATGTTCCTGATGCGTCATACGGCTGTGCTGGCAGCGGGCATTCTTTTCTTCAGTGTTGGCGTTTCCGCCGGGGAGACCGGCTCGGCAGAGCTCGTTTCGACTGAGCTGCTGGCCAATGCCGGCATCACGACGGTCTGGCAGGAAGGGCTGCCGCTGAAGACCGGTGAGCGGCTGGACACGATTAACCTGCTCGGCGACGGCGTCTATGTGCTCACGACAACGAACTACATTTTTGGCCTGAACGCAGCCACGGGCGGATATCGTTTTGCGGACCGTATCGCTGCCTACGGGCTGGAGCTCCTTCCCCTGAGCCGAACCGGAGATACGCTGAATGTGATGTCCGGCTCATCACTCAGAGGGCTTGACGCCACGACCGGAAAAGAGATGGGCAGGCTTACCGTGCCTTATGGCGTGGTAGCTGTGCCAGCCAGGAATGAGACCCATTCATATCTTGCGGCTGACGATGGCAAGGTCTATGCGTATGAAGCCTCCGACGGGGTGATGGTTTTCAAGGCTGCCGTCGACAACGGTTCGCTGGTGACAAATGTGGCGGCGACAAATGATTGCGTGATATTCACAACCAACAAGGGCGCGATAGTCGCGATGGCCCCGGACGGGCCTGTGCAGAGGTGGCGATACGATGCGCCAGGAGCGATAAAGGGAAAGGTGACACTGGAGGGTGGCGACCTCTACGTCAGCGGACTGGATACAAATGTCTACAGGTTCAACGTCGCTACCGGCAAGATAGTCTGGAACTATATGGCCGGCGCCCAGCTCGAGAACGGCCCCCGTGTAACAGGCTCGACCGTGTACCAGTATGCGGGCAACAACGGCGTTTATGCCCTCGATAAGAAGACGGGTAAGGTGCTCTGGCAGGCGAAGGACGGCAGGGACCTGCTGGCCGAGTACAAGGGCAAGGCATACCTGATGAGCAAGAACCAGAGCCTGATCATCGTAGATAATGTCACCGGCAAGAGGATCGGCGAGGTAAGCGTGCCCGGCGTAGACAAGTACGCATCGAATGTCAAGGGCGAGATGATGTACATCGGCGGCTCGGCGACAGGGCGTGTTGCCTGTCTGAAACCTATGGAAGAATAGACTGGCTCGGCCCGGTTTCCAGGGGCTCGCGGCTGGTCAGGAAGGAGTCTTTCTGCAATGGATGTGAAGATACGGACGGCGCTTGTCAGCGTGTCTGATAAGACAGGGGTGGTGGAATTTACACGCAGGCTCTCGGAGATGGGGGTGAGGATAATCAGCACGGGTGGCACAGCCAAGGCGCTTGCCGACGGGGGCGTGAAGGTTGTCAGCATCGATTCTGTGACCGGTTTTCCCGAGATGATGGATGGGCGTGTCAAGACGCTGCATCCGAAGATACACGGCGGGCTGCTCGCGCTGCGCGACAAGCCGGACCATGCCGAGGCGATGAAGAAGCACGGCATCGAGCCGATAGACCTTGTATGCGTCAATCTCTATCCCTTCGAGAAGACCGTCGCAAAGCCTGATTGCTCGTTTGAGGATGCCATAGAGAACATCGATATCGGCGGGCCGAGCATGGTCCGCTCGGCTGCGAAGAACCACAAATATGTCACGATAGTCACCGACCCGTCGCAGTATAACGAGGTCATCGACGAGATGAAGGCCAAGGACGGGGCGGTGGGCGAGGAGATACGGACGGATTTCGCCCGTGTCGCATTCGGCATGACGGCCGCGTACGATGCGGCCATCGCACGCTACCTCAACAAGAAAGCCGGCGTCGAGTATCCGGAGAGGGTCTCGATTGCCGCCGGCAAGGTGGGCGAGCTTCGCTACGGAGAGAATCCGCATCAGACAGGGGCGTTCTACCGTCTTGGAGGCAGCGGCGAGGTCTCGGTTGGTAATGCCAAGCTTCTCGAAGGTGGCACGGAGATAAGCTTCAATAACCTGATGGATGTGAACGCGGCATTCGAGCTGGTGAAGGAATTCGCCGAGCCTGCCGCCGTTGTTGTAAAACATATGAACCCGTGCGGCTGCGCAGTTGATAGCGACATTCACGTTGCTTATCAGAAGGCCTATGAGGCGGATGTCACAAGCGCATTTGGCGGCATAATCGCGCTGAACAGAAACGTTGACAAGCAGCTTGCGACGGTGGTGATGGAATCGTACGCCAGGTTCGGCAAGGCCAAAGGCGCCGCGGGTTTCTTCGCGGAGGTGATCATCGCGCCGAAGTTCGAAGATGATGCTGTCGAGACAATGCGGACGCTGAAGGAGTGGGGCAGGCGCGTACGACTTCTTGAGAGCGGCCCCATTGACTGTGCGAAGAGGGACGGTTCCGAATACGACTTCCGCTGTATCGTCGGCGGCATGCTGCTGCAGCGGCGAGACCTTGTCGGCTGGGAGCCCGATGCGCTCACGTATCCGACCAAGGCCAAGCCTACTAAGGAACAGCTCGAGGACCTGCGCATCGCGTGGCTCATCGCCAAGCACGTCAAGAGCAATACCATCGTGCTCGCCAAAGGCAGAAAGCTCATCGGCGTCGGCGCCGGTCAGATGAACCGCGTTGAATCGGGGCAGCTTGCCATAAAGATGGCCGGCGCGGAAGCAAAGGGCAGCGCTATGGCGTCGGATGCGTTCTTCCCGTTCCCCGATAATGTGGAGAACGCGGCGGCTGCAGGCATTGCATGTGTCGTCCAGCCGGGCGGCTCGAAGAAGGATGACGAGGTCATCGCCTGTGCCGACAAGCATGGTATCGCGATGGTATTCACAGGCAAGCGGCATTTCAAGCATTGATGTTGGCGACCTGTTTCAGGTCGTGGGGCGGATCAGGAATTTTGACAAGGAGCAGCCTATGGCGGAGTCAGTTAGAACAATCATTTCACGCAAATACTCTCTTGCGACGGTCGCGATTTTTCTGCTGGTATGCTGCGCCGTGTCACTGCAGGCCGATGAGGTAGTCCTGGTAAATGGCGACAAGCTCACAGGCACGATCGATTCGATCGTCGGGGGCAAGCTTAAGCTCAATTCGCCTCTCTTGGGAACGGTCGAGATAGACATGATCCATGTGGAGTCGGTATCCAGCGACGCGAGTATCCCGGTTGTTCTTTCCGACGGCACGACCGTTATGCGCCGGCTCGGCCCGGCGGCTACCGGTAAGGTGTCGCTGCAGGATGAGCAGCAGAAGCGGGATGTGGAGTGGGGTCAGATAACAGCGGTCAATCCTCCGCCTGCTGAACCCCCGGCCTGGAAGGGCTCGATCTCCGCGGGGCTGACCTCTATCCATGGGAACACCCGCTCAGATTCGATGAATGCCAGCCTCAGCATGTCGAAGCGCAGGGAGCTGACTCGCACGACCCTGGGCGCTGACTACGGGCGCAGCACGCAGCGGGATGATGTAACAGGTAAGAACCAGACCACGGAAGACTGGTGGCGGGCGATGGCCAAGCACGACTACTTCTTCTCAAAGAAGTTCTACGGATATCTCGAAGGTCGGTACCAGACCGACAAGATTGCCAGGCTTGACCGGCGTATCATCGGCGGTGTCGGCGCGGGCTATCAGTGGATAGAATCAGAAGATATGAATTTCTCTACCGAGGGTGGTCTGGCTTACATAAGCGAGAAGTACAAGGATGGTGACAGCGACGACCGGATGTCGGTTCAGTTAGGCTACAACTTCGACAAGAAGCTCAATGACTGGCTCAAGTTCAAGCATAACCTTTCCTACTTTCCGAGCCTTGAAAAGTTCTCCGACTATTACCTGACGACATCGGCTGAACTGCGAGCCGGACTGACAAAGTCGATGTTCACCAATTTCAGAACGATCCTCGATTATGACGCTACACCGGCCGAAGGGAAAGGCAGCACTGACATAAAGTATATGCTTGGCATAGGACTGGACTTCTGAGGTCCAATGTCTGGCCTGGAACCGTAGTTATATGAAGCGTGGTCGGCTATGTTCCAAATCGCTCTAGATGAGTACTGCCGTGCGGTGCAAATTGCGCGATTCGCTAAGGGCTGGCAGATGAGGTACAAGAGTATCGCTGTCTGTCGCATTCCCATAGTCGTTATCGGAGTCACTGCGTTATGTTTCTGCAGCAGTTGCTCCAGTGTTCGTGTCAGTGACCCGCGCAGCACCGCCACTGAGCACTTTCTGATGTCTCAGGCTGTAACGGATGCAGTCACGGTTCTGTCCTTCGATGTTCTCCGTGGCCGAAGAGCCTACATAGACAATTCGTATCTGCAAGAACCCGAAAGGGCCTTCATTACCGCAGAGTTCCGTGCCGCAGCACTGGACAGCGGCGCACTTATCAAAGAGAGTCGTCCGGAAGCGGAAGTGATTGTCGAAGTGCGCAGCGGTGGTGTTGGCATCGATCGCTACGAGAGTCTTGTCGGCATACCTTCCATATATGCCCCGCCGACAGGTAGTGGAAGCACTGGCGGACTCTCACAGACGGTTCTTACCCCGGAGCTTGCGATCACTAAGAGCCTGAAGCAATATGGCTTCGCCGACATCTCGTATGTCGCCTACTGGGCCGATAGCGGAGAGATAATCGCGGCTGGGGGCCCGTCTGTCGGCCGCACATATCGCCAGGACACATGGTTCTTTGGTTTTGGCCCCCGTACCATCGGAAACGTTCCTGTGGTCAATTATGGCCACTGATATCTGAATGCCTTCCCGGAGTGCTCTGATGGCTGCGCGCAAAGTGAAGAAGCTCCTGTTGTGGCTTGCCCTGCTTCTGGCTCTGGCGGTATTCGGCGGCGTGGTATTCGTAAGAAGCGGAATGCTGGGTACTGTCGTACTGCGGCGGGCTTCGACCCGGTTGGGTATTGTGCTCAAGGCAGACGATGTTGCTGTCAGATTTGACGGGACATGGACGTTCCGCAACATCTCTGCGAGCATGGCGGATCAGAGTGAGGCCTTCTTTGTCGCGCGGGAGTTGCGGGTAGATGCCACGCCGCTTCTCAGAATGCTGACAGGTTCCAGCCCTGAGGTTCACAGTATCACTCTCGAAGCCCCTGTGCTCACGCTGCGTGAAGATACACAAGGCAAGCTGAGACTACCTGCAATCCCCGTCAAGGGCTACACCCCTGAGGCTGACGAAGTGCCCTACAGAATCCCCAGAGTATCTGTCAACAACGCCACCTTGAAATACGCTGACTCGTCGGAATCACTTGTTACGGTTTCGCCGATACATCTGAATGCTGTGCAGGCAGCGGACGGCACTGTACAATTTGAGCTGAGGTCACCCGGCCAGGCGGTTGTCTCCGGGTGGTTCTCTGTGAGCGACCTGCGACATCACGTTGATATCCTGATCGAGGATGGAGGGTCATTTGTCCGGGACTTCGTGAAACTTCCGTTTGCAGATTTCTCGATGCGAGCATCATGGGATGGTCGGTTTGATGCTGGCGGGAGTCGTCGTCTTATGGGTGAACTCTCGCTGAAGTCCATCACAATCTGCGGTATCACTGCAATGGCAGAGGCTAACGTCACTGTTGATGATGTGAGAGTGACCGCAACACTGCCCCACCTCATTGTCGACCCCTGGCGAGTGTTGCCGGAAGGTATCCGGCCCCAAAGCTGTGTGGAGGGGCGTGCCGGTGCCATCACGTGGTACCGCGCCGGTGGACTGCTCAGTATCGAGGGTATAAACTTGTCGGCGCTTGAGGGCTCGATTCGCGGCAGTGTGTCATTTGATTTCAGGCGTTTCGCGAGTACGTCTCTCGAGCTGGAATATCGCAACATCGATGTCGGGCCATTCGTGGCAGAGCTGTCTATGGAGCAGAGCTACCTGACGGGCTCCGTTGTCGTGCATCCGGCAGATGAAGCTCGCCCTCTGGAACCGCTGCTTGTGACATTGAAAGCTCAAATTGATGGTCCTCTGGCGACGGCCTCGGGACTGGGTACCATAGCCGTGATAGGTTATCTGGGTCCTCACCGTTTTGTCACAGCACATGCCAGCGTACCGGCATTCCGCGGTCGTTTCTCACCATGGCTCAGCGCCACCAGACGCGACGGCGGAATATATTGTCGCGTGATAACCGATTTCAGCGACATAGATCTCAACCAGCTTGCCCGTTTCTTTATCCCCGACCACGACGATGTGCCTGGGAAACTCAGCGGTACCGCCCGCTGGTCGATGGTGGGGAAGATGCGAGACATCTCCGGCAGCGCCGATATCAGGATTACTGATTCCGACATGATTAATGTGTCTGTCATCGCTGCTGTGTACAAGGGCCTCAACCTTCTCCTGCCAGGCATTGATACCAGAGGCACAGGCAGGGCGATTCTGGCGGTACAGGGTGAGGCCCTCCAGATCAGACGTTTTGAGTACTTCAACAGAGGCGCCGAGCTCCGGGGTGCAGGGTCCGTCAAGGACCTTGCGGCTGGCAGGGGCGCTGCCCTTGCAGGCATCATCACTGGCTGTTTGCGACCTCTCAGAGATACGAAACTGCCCGGCACCGAGGCGCTGGATGAGCTTATGCAGAGTCTTCAGGTCGGATTCGTCTCTGTTGAGGTGTCAGGAACCTTGGGGCAGACAAGAACAAAACTCGTCCCCCTGTCAGAGGTTCAGACTTCCGTCAGAAAACTCCTCTGGCAGCAGCTTCGCTGATAGCGGCAACACGGGCACTTCTGGAGCTGGCAGACCGAGAAGCCAGCGCACCTTGGACGGACTTGTGACCATTGAAGAGCAGCCGTCTGCAGAGTGTTACTTCAAGCCCGCTGCCTTTCTCAGCTTCTGTGCCATGTCTGTTCTCTCCCACGTGAAGTCCGGAAGCTCTCTGCCGAAGTGCCCGCCGCGAGCGGTCTCCAGGTATATGGGTCGCAGCAGATTCAGATGCTTTATCATGCCACGCGGTGTTAGGGGAAAGAATTTGCGAACCAGCTGTTCGATCTGCCTTTCAGGTATCCTGGCCGTTCCCTCAGTATCTACTAGCACCGAGATTGGCTCTGCGACGCCGATCGCATACGAAAGCTGAACCTCGCACGCGTCAGCCAGGCCGGCTGCAACAATATTCTTCGCGACATACCTCGCCATATAGCTGGCGCTCCTGTCAACCTTTGAGGGGTCTTTGCCGCTGAACGCGCCACCGCCATGGCAGCCGCGGCCGCCGTACGTATCGACGATTATCTTTCTGCCTGTCACGCCGCAGTCACCCTTCGGCCCGCCGAGCTCGAATCTTCCGGTCGGGTTGATGTGATAGATGATGTTCTTGTCGACGAGCCTCTTTGGAAGCACGGGGAGTATGACCTTCTGGATTATCTCCCGGCGAGCCCTATCGTTCATCCTGTCGCTCTTCCTGTCGACCACGCTCGAATCGTGCTGTGTGCTGCACACGACGGTGTGTATACGGGACGGTTTGCCGTCCCGGTATTCAACAGTCACCTGGCTCTTGCCATCGGGCCGCAGCCATTTTATTTTTCGAGATTCCCTCATCTGAGCCAGACGGTCGGTTATCCGATGAGCAAGATATATGGGCAGCGGCATAAGGACCTTCGTCTCGTCGCACGCGAACCCAAACATCAGCCCCTGGTCGCCTGCGCCGCCTGTATCTACACCCATTGCAATATCGGGACTCTGGTGCTTAAGTGTCACGAGCACCGCACAATTGTCGGCGTCAAACCCGACATTCGGATCGTTGTAACCTATCTTCCTGATTGTCTCTCTTACTACCTCGGGCACATCGACGACGGCCCTCGAGGTAATTTCGCCGGAGACGACGACCATGCCGACGGAAACAAGGGTCTCACATGCAACCCTGCTCTTCGGGTCCTGGGCAAGCATCGCATCCAGAATTGCGTCTGAGATCTGGTCTGCGACCTTGTCCGGATGTCCCATGGTTACCGATTCACTGGTGAAAAGGTGCGTCGCTCTCTTGCGGCGACGCCCTGCGGAATCATCCTGATATGCCACTTCAAGAACTCCTTATGCAGCAGAAATGCTATTCGTTCAGGCCCCAATCAGGCTTCATGTAAGTGACGTCATACTTCTTGCCGCTGAGATAGTCCACGTCCGCTCTGTCGAGATAAATGCTGATGAAGCTGAGCATCGCTCTGACCTCGGGCCTTTCGTCGTTGAACCTGCGGTCCTCACCGTATTTCTCAACAAAACCCTGCGGGAACCTTGTATCCCGGAAAACTATGGATAGATAAACTACAGTCTTGCCCTTGTCAATTCTGAATCCATTTTCCGATGAGATGAATTCTCTGGTCTGCGCGTCAAGCTGCTGGTCCAGCCGCACACCGTAGTACGGTTTGTTACGAAGCCTTGGCGACCACCTGCTGGCATAGGATAGCGCAAAGGCTACCCGGGGCTCGTTGAACCGATTCAGAAGTATCCGCTGCTCAATCTCGCTGAGGCTGTATGCCACGCCCATTACTTTGAACTTGTAGTCGCTCCATGCGCCATCTATCTGCATTATGCTGCTTGAGGGATAGAAGAGCATCTTGTAGACGGAGCCCTTTATCGGGTAATTGTCTGCCACGACCTTCAGTGTGCAGACATTGAAGGTATTTATCCAGAAGGCGATTTTCTCATCGTGCGGCCAGGAATCGTATTCCTCGGGGCTGAGATCGTCAAGCTCCTGCAGCAGGGGGGCGAATAGCAGCCTCATCCGGCGCAGCTTCGCATAGTCGACTTGGCCTTCGCTGTTGACATAAATGCCAAGGATGGGCTCAAATCTGGAATTGAAGGAACCCTCAAGGGCGTTAGGCTCGGACTCCGCGCTGTCAGAAGCAATGCTGGAGACCGGCAGATTCGCGTCGCATGGATCGGCTTGGCCGGGCGCCTTTGCCGGCTCTGCTGGTCCGTCTGCTGCCGCTGCCCGATTGGGCTCTGTTGTGGTGGTCTTCGGAGACCGGGCTGTCTGGGTTATCGCGAGCGCGTGCAGCCGGCTCGCCTGCTCGGGTGATAGCGTAGGCGCCTGCTGAGACTGCGTCGACGCAGTGGATGAGTCCTGCTCTTCGGCGCGCGTAGCCTTCGGAACAGGTTTGCACCCTGTCACTGCTATGGCAACCGCCAATAAGAAGTATAATGTCCGCCTGCCTGCCATGTTCCAGCGGGAGATACTCCCGCCGCCCTTCGCCCTGTGCACTACGACCTGGGATATAATCTATATAAACGTTCCGTATAATAGTGTAACTATAGCGGGTATCGGATGCAAAGGAATTGCCTGGTTTGGCGCCTATTAGCTACTCTATGGAGTGACAATAATTCTATCTCTATCTATCCATGGTATCGTTAATGCTCGCATCACCGAGCGAGACTCAGGAGCCAACCAGGCCATCTGTACGGGCGCCAATGCCGATTTACCTTGACAATCCTAGAGCACACAACTAGTCTTATTGCCGTACTTGACAATGTGTCGGAATGCTCTTACTGGTTCTAATAAGAGGTTTGAGGAATGAAATATCCCATAACTGGTCTGGCAGTTCTGTTGTTGTGTACGGGTATCGCTCTAGGCGTTGACACAGCGGCAATTGACGCGCTGCGTGCCAAAACCGCTTTATCCGACGCCGATGCAGCCGTGATTGACCAGTTTGTGGCTGCTGTTGTGCGTGAGATGCTCGTTCGAACGGAATTCACGAGTGTCGCGCAGGCCAGGGACACGTTCGTTCTCAGGATGATTCCCACTTCGCCGAATCCCAAATACGAGGAGCTATTCGTCTCGGCCTGCGAAGAGCACTTCAGGGAGGGTCTCGCCGAGGCAGACAAGGTCGCCGACCTTGACAAGAGGAACAGCATCAAGACAAATCTGTTGATCATGCTCGACAAGGTCGGGCATATCCGAACAGCCAAGGTCGCTCTCGGTCAGCTCTCTGCACAGAACGTCCCGGTCAGGTACTGGGCGTTGCGATGCCTGATGAATCCCGCCGTGGTAACCCAGTTGAACGAAGCCGGTCAGGGGAACCCCGAATCCGCCAGAGAGATCGCATCACAACTCAAGGGTGTCGTGGCCACGGAATCGAGTCCATATTGCCTGGAACTGGCTCTGGACTTTGCAGATGGTGCTAATGCACCTGAAGCCGCCGACCTGCTCATAACGATAGCGAACAGACGCATAGGTGAATATGAGAACTGGACAGTGCGCTACGAATTCCTGGACGGCAAGCTGCTTGACGCCTTATGCAAGAAAGCGAAGAGCGACAAGGCTGCCGCGACAGCCTTCGGTCAGCTGTTCTCGCATTGCATGCAGAAGTACATCAAGTATATGGAGTCGCCCTCGCAGTCGCCAATACTTGGCGAGCAGCAAGCCGGGTACCTGGCTTCCGTTCTTGTAGCGATCGAGAAGGGATGCCTCAGCGAGCTCCGCGGCAGCAGTTCAGCCATACAAAACGCGATAGCCAAAGGCGGTGCGCAAGGGGCCAGCGCTCTTACAGGCGAATACGCACTGCTCTTCGGCACCAATGAAAGCCCTGGCGAGCTGTCCAGAGCCCTCGGTGCCACATACGTCGATGCGGCGGGCAAGGAACAGGCAACGCCGCGACCTCTGCCTGGTAAACCTGCCGTTGCGAGCAAATGAACGGTGGCCCATACTGCAGCGGCACCGGATCATCCATGAGACTATTTTGCAGATGTCTTCTGTTGGCAGTTCTTCTGGCCGGCATCATCGGTCCGGGCGGCTGCAAGCGCACCAGCCCGTCGCGATCCGAGGAAAACGTCCTGTACGGCGCAATGGGCGCCAAGATACGAGCGCTCGACCCTGGTGATATCAGCGATACGGTGTCGTCTTCGGTCGCTGCGCAGATATTCGAATGCCTGTATGAATATCACTATCTCAATCGCCCCTATGAGCTCCAGCCGATGCTTGCCGAATCGATGCCTGAGATCTCGGCTGATGGGCTTACCTATACGATAAAGATCAGAAAAGGCGTCCAGTTTGCAGATGATGAGTGTTTTCCCGAAGGCAGGGGCAGAGCGCTTACGGCTCATGATTTTATATATGCATGGAAGCGCATCGCGAACATCAAATATGTCAGCGGCAACTGGTGGATATTCGAGGGGAGGATCGTCGGGCTTGACGATTGGCGCAAATACACCGACACTTGCGACAGTGCCGCCGACGTGGACTATTCGCGCCCCGTTGAGGGCCTTCAGACGCCTGATGACCATACATTGGTGATCAGACTCAGCAAGCCTTGGCCGCAGATGATATATCTGCTGGCGCATCTGCCCACCGCCGCTGTCGCAAAAGAAGCGGTGGACTACTATGGTGACCGGATAATCAACCACCCGGTTGGCACAGGCCCGTTCACACTGAAGACCTGGAACCGCGGCAGCTATATCGAGCTGGTCAGAAATCCGAACTACCGCGAGGATTTCTACCCGTCCGAAGGCGAGCCGGGCGACCGGGCGAAAGGTCTTCTCGATGACGCCGGCCGCAGGCTGCCGCTGGTTGACAGGATAGTGTCGGTCGTAGTCGAAGAGGATCCGCCGCGGTGGTTCCTTTTCATGAGCGGCAAGATAGATATCTCAGGCATACCGAAGGATAACTTCAGTGAGGCCATCAGCGGCCGCGGTGTACTTGATGAGCGGATGAAGAATCTGAATATACGCCTCACCACGTTCCGTGACCCGAGCACCTACTGGATAGCCTTCAACATGGAGGACCCGGTGCTTGGGAAGAACAAGCCCCTCAGGCAGGCACTCAGTTGTGCCGTTAACCGCGAGAAGTTCATAGACATGTTTACCAACGGAAGGGGCGAACTGGCCAGCGGTTTCATGCCGCCTATCATGAAAACATACGACCCGAACATCAGTAAGATACCGGGCACGGCGTATAACCAGGCCCGGGCGCGCGAGCTCGTCGCAGAGGCCGAGAAGATACACGGAGGCAGGCTTCCAAGGCTCGTCCTGGCCATTCCCGGCACCGACACAGTGGCCAGGCAGGAAGGGGGCATGATGAAGGAGTGGTTTCAGACGGTCGGGCTGGATGTCGATATCGACTATATGGACTGGCCTATCTACCAGAGCAAGATGAAGACAAAGAGCCTGCAGATGTTCATGTCCGGCTGGGTAGCAGATTATCCAGACGGCGAAAACTTTCTGCAGCTTTTCTACAGCAGGAATATGTCACCGGGTCCTAATAACTTCAACTACTCCAATCCCGAATTCGACAAGTTGTATGAACAGCTTGCCATAATGTCGGAAAGTCCTGAGCGCGACGAGCTTTACCGGAAAGCTGAGCGCATAGCCGTTGAGGACTGCCCGGCGATCTTCATTATGCACGGCGTAGCCTACGTTCTGCAGCACGACTGGGTGCACAATTACAAACCCGGCATATTCAACTACGGTACGGCCAAGTTCCGCCGAATCGACGCCGAAAAGCGCACCAGCTACCAGCAACTCCTCAGGACGCAGAAATGACGGTCTATATCGTAAGACGGCTGCTCTACACCATACCGATAGTGTTCGGTGTGCTGCTTATTACGTTTCTTCTGTTCAACGTGGTCGGCGGGGATGTCGCAGGGCTGATTGCCGGCAAGAACGCATCACCTGAGCTCCAGGCTGAGATAAGACATGAGTATGGCCTGGACAAACCGCTCATATGGGGCTGGGATAGCCAGTTTGTAGATCACTTCAAGAACGCCATCACTTTCAACTTCGGCAAGAGCTGGCACGACAGGGAGCCGATAATCGACAAGATAAAGCGCGGAGCCGGCCCCTCTCTCTCGCTGACAGTGCCGATGTTCATCGGCGAAATCCTCATCGCGATAAGCCTTGCACTGATCGTTGCGTATCTGCGAGGCACGTGGATAGACACCGTGACAGTCCTGCTTTGTGTGGGCGGGCTGAGTCTGCCTTTCCTGAGTTTCATCCTTGCCGGCCAGTACTTCCTCGCGTACAAGCTCGGCTGGTTCCCGGTCTTCTTCTGGCCCAACCTGTCCACCCCGCAGTATGTCGCGCTGCCGGTACTCATAGGTATCGTAGCCGGCCTCGGCAGTGGGGTCCGATTCTATCGCACGGTAATGCTTGATGAGATGCGCAATGACTATGTTCGCACAGCCTTCGCAAAAGGCTTGGCTGCGCGGAAGGTACTCTTCAAGCACGTTCTGAAAAATGCCATGATACCGATCATCACTCAGACGGTACTGACGATACCATTCCTGTTCCTTGGCTCGCTGCTTCTGGAGAGGTTCTTCGGCATCCCGGGTCTGGGCTACCTGATGGTGGAGGCTATAGGCTCCCGGGATTTCCAGGTTATCAACGCCATGACCTATATCGGAGCACTGTTGTTTGTGGTGTTCAATCTCATAACAGACATATGTTACGCTCTTGTTGACCCGAGGATATCGCTTGAGTGAAACAGCCGTGACAACTCCGGTCTCGGTGTCGAAAGGGCGCAGCCTCTGGTCGGATGCCGTAAAACGCCTGCTGGCCGGCAGGGCAGCCGTGATAAGCGCAATTGTCATTCTCATCTATGTGCTGGTTACGCTATTCATATACGCAGCCGAGTTCGGCAGCAGCCGCTTCGGCTGGGGCATACCGCTTACCAACTATAATGAGAAGGTCGGCAGCGAGTACGAGCCGCCGAGCTGGAAACATCCGTTCGGTACCGACTACAAGGGCAGGAGCGTTTTGCGGAAGACCTTCTATGGCGCCAGAACTTCGATAACGGTCGCATTTCTGGCCTCGCTTATAAGCATCGCCATTGGTGTGCCTGTCGGTGCTATGGCCGGCTACTTCCGCGGCTTTGTCGATGAGATAGTAGTATGGCTCTACACAACACTTAGCTCAATCCCTTATATACTGCTCATCCTTGCGTTTGCCCTTGTTCTGAAAGATAGGAGTATCTCTTTACCATGGCCCGGCGCGCCAACCTTCAGACTTGCCGGCATCGCGTCCGTATATCTGGCGATGGGTCTGACAAGCTGGGTGGGCTTGTGTCGCCTGATACGGGGCGAGACCATCAAGCACCGTGACCGTGAATACATACTTGCCGCTCGCAGCTACGGTTGCGGCAGAGCCAGGATAATCTTCAAACATCTCCTGCCGAATGTATTCCACCTTGTCATCATAAACTTCTCGCTTCAGTTCGTTGGGTTCATACAGGCCGAGGTCATATTGAGCTTCCTCGGTCTCGGCGAGAAAGATAAGCCAAGCTGGGGCGCGATGATAGACGATGCTCGCCTTACGCTGACCCGCGGCTTCTGGTGGGAAATGGCTGCAGCGACTCTGGCGATTTTCGTCATCTCGCTGGCCCTGAATGTCTTCGGCGACAGGCTGCGGGATGCTCTTGACCCCAAGTTGAGGACGGAATGACAGCGGCAACAAATGACATCATCCTGTCTGTCAGAGGGCTGGCGACGCACTTCCGGACCCACGGCGGTACCGTCAGGGCCGTGCAGGGCGTGAGCTTTGATATCCGGCGAGGCCGGACGTTCGCGCTGGTCGGTGAGAGCGGCTGCGGCAAGAGCGTGACAGCACTGTCTATAATGCGTCTGATACCGACCCCGCCTGGCACAATAGCAGCAGGCAGAATAGAGCTCCATGGGCGCGACCTGCTCAAAGTGAATGACGCGCAAATGCGCAGTGTTCGCGGCAATGAGATAGCAATGATATTCCAGGAGCCGATGACAAGCCTCAATCCCGTCTTCACGATCGGCGACCAGATAGTGGAGGCGATAATGCTCCACCAGAAAAAGAGCCGCCGGCACGCCTGGGTCGAGGCGGAGAAGCTTCTTGCCAGAGTCGGCATACCGGATCCCGGCCAGAGAGTAAGGGAGTATCCGCATCAGATGTCCGGCGGGATGAGGCAGCGCGTGATGATAGCGATGGCAATAAGCTGCAAGCCTTCGCTGCTAATAGCCGACGAGCCGACTACAGCCTTGGATGTCACGACACAGGCTCAGATACTTGACCTGCTCGATGATTTGCAGCAGGTGGAAGGAATGAGCATACTGCTTATCACGCATGACCTCGGCGTCGTTGCGGAGAGAGCGGACGATGTCGCTGTCATGTATGCTTCGAAGATAGCAGAAACAGGTGCCACCGAGGCCCTGCTTGCGCAGCCTCTGCATCCGTATACACAGGGGCTGCTGCGGTCGCTGCCTCGCATGGGTGTTGCTGCGGACCGGCTCGCCGTGATACCCGGCAGCGTGCCCGATCCCAGAGAGTTCCCCTCCGGCTGCAAGTTCCACCCCCGATGCCCGATTGGCTGCGACGACCCCAGGTGCAGCTCACTTGAGCCCGAGCTGCGTCAGGTGAGCGAGGGCCGCCAGGTGAGCTGCTGGTATTCGCCGGGATTTGAGACTCCCGAGGAATCGCAGGATTTTGACAGAAGATATGGCAGAGATAAGCGAAAATCACCATCTGCTTGAGGTCGAAGGCCTCAAAAGCTGGTATCCGACAAAGAAAGGACTCCTTCGGAGGACCGTTGGCCATGTCCGCGCTGTCGATGGCATAAGCTTCAGCATCCCACATGGCAAAACACTGGGCCTTGTCGGCGAGAGCGGCTGCGGTAAGACAACAGCCGCAAGGACCATTGCGCGACTGATTCCGGCGACCGAAGGGCGAGTGACGTTTGACGGCACGGATGTGCTTGCTGCCGAAGGTGAAAAGCTCAGAAAGCTGAGGCGTGATATATCAATAGTGTTCCAGGACCCATATGGCTCGCTGAATCCGCGCATGACTGTCGGCGATATCGTCGGCGAGCCAATGCTCATCCATAAGACAGCCGGCAGGCATGACGTTGCCGACAGAGTCACGGAGCTGCTTGGCCGTGTCGGCCTCTCCCCCGACCATATCAACAGATACCCGCATGAGTTCTCCGGCGGCCAGAGGCAGCGCATCGGCATTGCACGGGCTCTGGCACTTTCGCCCAGACTGGTGATCTGCGATGAGCCCGTAAGCGCGCTCGATGTGTCCATCCAGTCGCAGATACTCAACCTTCTGTGTGACATGCAGGACGAATTCGGCCTGACATATCTCTTTATCGCACATGATCTGGCGGTCGTCGAATTCGTCAGCGATATTGTAGCGGTCATGTATCTGGGCAGGATCGTCGAGCGCGCCGCAGCCTCCGAGCTCTACAGGAATGCTGTTCATCCCTACACAAAGGCGCTGATGTCGGCCGTGCCCGAAGTTGCCCCTGAAAAGCGTCGGCAGCGGCAGTCCCTCGGCGGCGAGATTCCCAGCCCGGCCAGCCCCCCATCCGGATGCGCATTTCACCCGAGGTGTCCTCTAGCGGACGGTCGATGCGCGGAGCTTGCCCCCGAGTTAACGCAAATCGGGACAGAAAGTGAGCACTTTGTGGCCTGCTGGAAATGCGGCCCCGGCCCTGAAAAGGTTTCGACTTGAATGACCCGGTTTGGTATAATAGGAGCAATGGAAGTTAGTGCATGGTGGAGCTCGTAGCAGGATGAATGAGAAAGACGCCCTAGAGATTACCACCGATAATGATGTCACCGTCATAACTTTCAACGCAACCTCGATAAGCGGTCTGGAGGGGCTCGAGGTCGTTTCAAGGGCTATCAGTGACTTTGTTTCCCAAAACTACCCCCGCAAGATCCTCTTCGATTTCGAGCGAGTGAAGTTCTTCTCCTCCCAGACACTTGGATTGTTGCTAGATGTGTGGCGCAGAGTCAAGGAATATCAGGGTTGCATCGCCATCAGCGGCATAAACCCACAGCTTCACAGAGTCTTCAAAATAACCAACCTTGACAAGATATTTCCATTCTATCCTGACAGACAGAGCGCTGTCAGGCAGATGGCGTAACAACAACTTTTGTGGCGGAGTACAGCGATGAAACTTGAAAAACAGTTCTCCGTGTTCATGGTTAACAAGCCGGGGGTACTGGCCAATGTTCTTGGCGAAATAGCCTCGAGCAAGGTCAATATCCTGGCTATGACCATGATGGACTCGATGGAGCACGGCGTCCTGAGAGTCGTATCGACCAACGCTGATACGACCAGGGCTGTGCTGACAAAACTCAACATGCCCTTCAGCGAGACGGATGTCCTTTGCTTGACGCTTTCCAACAAGCCTGGCGCGCTTGCCGAAGTCGCCGAGAAGCTTGCGAAGAATCACATAAACATTACTTATGCCTACTGCACAGCCGGAGCATGGGGAGGCAAGGCTACGGGCATAGTCAAAGTCGCCGACCTCAACAAGGCCATGAAAGTACTGACCCCCAACGGCGTTCCGCAGGGTAAATCCAAACCCGTCGTCCGCCGCACACTCAGCACAAGGAGATAGTACCGGAAAGACTCAGGTCTGAGGGATCAGCGACAGAAGTTCCGCAAGAGAATCCAGAATTGGCGAGCCGCATCGCTCCAGCCTCTCCCTGTCTTGGTGCCCGCTCACAACAAGAATGCAATCCGCTCCCATCACCGTTGCCACCTCATGATCATGCGTGGTATCGCCGATGAGCAGTAGCTGTGAAGGCTGATGACTGAGTCGCTTCGGTAACCTTCTTCCGCTCTCGACCTTGCTGTGTGCGTAGTCGTCCTCGAGACCGACCAGCAATGTGAAGTACTTCCGCATCCCGAAGAACTCTACCACTTCCTCAAGCCGCGGCTGCTGATACGCCGAAAGTATCGACTGCTTCAGACCCATACGTGCCATCGCCGCCACTGCCTTCTCCGCGTGCTTCTGCAGCCGGCAGGAAAACCGCCGCGCATCATACGCGTCGATGAATTCTTTCGCTATCGCGTCATACGATTCCTTCTCGAAATCGAAACCTAGCCCGCGATAGTAGTTGATGACCGGAAAATCGAATTCCCGCCGGTATTCCTCGATCGCGACCGGCCGCATGCCCCGCCGCGCGAGCATCTCATTGAGTATCGCCACGCATAGTGCAGAATCATCCAGCAGCGTGCCGTTCCAGTCCCAGATGATGTGCCTGTATTTCGAAAGGTCGAGCTTATCCATGTCTCAGGCGACGCAGTAAAGCATGCCCTCGGCTATCTTATAGAACAGCGGCGCCACCTGAACACTCGGATAGTCGCGTTTCAGCCGCGATGCCTGCGCCCGCACAAAGTCTATCTCATCGCCCACCTCATGCAGCGGCATGGAATCCGCAAAATGCCGTTCTGCCTTTTCTCGGCTCCAGCCGGCCCCCTCGACAAGACCATTGACAAACTTCTCCCTCTTACCCGCCAGCCCCGACATCCCGCACGCATCATGTCCCAGGAGCGCTATGCTCCGCACCCCACCCACTGCGACGGCGTATGAAATGTAGAAACCGCCTT
>Ga0209164_1002445_pt1 | contig 19830 bp, 18 predicted proteins | sample MTBNYHSulfiMetaG_FD_187458 | JGI IMG/M metagenome (GOLD analysis project Ga0209164, IMG submission 187458) | Enrichment culture microbial communities from rom New York Harbor, USA that are MTBE-degrading - MTBE-NYH (New York Harbor Sulfidogenic)... | ecosystem: Environmental > Aquatic > Marine >...
GATGAGATATATCAGGCGCTGGACGGACGTGTCTGGTTCTGGCCGAACGTGCGGAACTACTGGTCGAATGAGGGGTCACGGACGGAGCAAGACTGGTTCAGTCTGGACTTCGGCGATGAAAAACGGGTCAGCTCCGCCAAGCTCTACTTCTATGCTGACGAAGCACAGTTCAAGGCGCCGGTGGACTATGCGCTTCAGTACTGGCAGGATGGAGATTGGATGGAGATTCCCAGCCAGCACAAGACACCGCGGAAACCTCTGGCGAACGGCGAAAACACGGTTGCTTTCCGTGCGGTGACTGCTTCGAAGATAAGCGTTGTGTTCACAAATCCCAGGCAGGCTGCCGTGGCGCTTGTAGAGGTGAAGCTGTTTGAGTGAGGAGTTGGGCCTGGCGTGCGAGTGGCCGTGAAGAGAAGATGGCAAGCTGGAAGCTCGCCCCACATTACAGCCAGCACGTGGTTGCGGGGTCACGGTGGCAGGTGAGCCAGTCGGCTGCGAGCTGGGCCAAGTCGCGGAAGTCAGGGGCACTACCCGTCCATTCACTGCCGAGGACCGAAAGGTCACGGAAATCTGTCTGGCAGTCGGGGTAGTGGTCGGAGGCAATCGGCGTTGTGCAGGAGTATGCTGTCACTGTATATGTATGCCCAGCCTCGGTGGCGAATTCGTAGAGGTCCTCGCCCGGCGATTGCACGAACACATGCTGAGTGCCGTCGGTTATGGCGATCGGCCAGACCGAGCGGATGCGGCAGGTCCTGCCAGCCGACGAATAGATGGTGGCGGTGGTGAGCGCATTATCCTGCCAGGTGATATCGACCTCGAAGCCGCCACGGGCTCTCAGGCCTGTCACGCTGCCGGTGGCCATCTTGGTCGGCAGGGCGGGCAGAAGGTAGACTTCTCCCTGCTGACTTTGCAGGAGCATTTCCGCCGTGCCCATGAGGGCGCCCAAATTGCCGTCAATCTGGTTCTCGCCGCCCCCGCTGCCCTTGCGAGAGAAGGTCATGTTATCAGTGTGGCTCTTACCCACAATGCCGTTCAGAATGATGTAGGCATGGTCGGCTTGCAGGAGGCGGATCCGGCAGCACATTTTCCAGGCCTGGCTCCAGGCGGTGTTAAGGTTCCCGCTGAGATCGCCCTTCCAGTTGAGGTGTACCTGGGCGGCTGCCGCCAGCGCCGGGGTGTGGATGGGGGTGATATTGCCAGCGGGCATCAGGTCCACCAGGGGCGAGAGGTGGCGATGCGTGTTGGGGACATCTACGTCTTCCAGCCACTCCTGTAGCTGGCCATACCGGCCGATCCGGTTCGGCGGCAAGAGGGCCCGCTTCTGCTCACACTGAGCCCGGAAGTCCGCATCCACACCCAGTATCTCGCTTGCCTCGATGACATACGTAAACAGGCCCCGGATGAGCTGGCTGTCCATAGTGGTGCCAGCCACAAGCTCGCCATCATCGCCCAGCGCAGGGTTGGGTTGTTCAGGCGAGTGAGTGGGATTGGTCATGTAGTAGCCGTAACCCACGCTCCCCGGCCTGGTATCCTGCACGAGGGTATCGAGAAAGAACTGCGCCGCCCCTTTCATCAGGGGATATACTTCTGCCAGGAAGGTCGTATCCCCGCTGTATTCATAGTGCCACCACAGGTGCATGGACAGCCACGCTCCGCCTGTTGGCCAGATGCCGCCGACATTGTTAATGGGGGCTGCCCCGCGCCACAGATCGGTGTTATGATGGACAACCCAGCCGTTGGCATCGTAATGCTGCGTAGCTACGGAAATGCCTGTCTCGGATAAATCCTGGATCATATCGAAGAGCGGCTCGTGACATTCGGCCAGATTGGCCACCTCTGCAGCCCAGTAGTTCATCTCCTCGTTGATGTTGAGCGTCATCTTGCCTTCCCATGAAGGCTCATACTCATTGTTCCACTTGCCCTGCAGACCGAGGGGCTGTGAGCCGGGACGAGAACCCGAGATCATCAGATACCTGGCCATCTGGAAGTTGACCGTCAGGAACTGCAGGTCGTCGGCGGTGAAATCCCCATAGTCCGCTGCGTACAATCTGGTCCAGTCAAACCCGGCGGCAGCAAGCCCGGCTTCGATGGCATCAATCCGGGCGTTAGTAGGGTTGTTTGCCTTGTCGGAGGTCCCCAGGTCCAGTGTCACGCGGTTGAAGAGAGGTTGGTAGTCGTCCAGCTGTGCCTGACGCAAGGCGCTGTAGCCCTTGGCTGCAGCATTTGTCACGGTTTGAAGGCAGAGCAAGCCCGGATCGCCGCTGATATCATCATAGCGGAGGAAGTTCGACGCAGCTCCGAGCACCAGGGTCACGGCGGTCGCACCGCTCACCTGGAGATAGTCGCCCATATCCGTTATGGAGCCGCCCTCGCACAGGAGCCGTACGCGCGTTTCAAATTCAATGTCGCTGGGCAGGCCATTTACGCCTACGTGGGTAACCGCGCCATGCAGGACGACGTCATTGCCGCTGGCGCTACTACTCACAGTATAGTGAGGCGTGGTCAAGGCGCAGGTGAAACTCAGACTGCCGGACTGGCTCGCGGTCAGACGGACCACAATCACGTTATCGGGATAGCTGGCGAAACAGTCCCGATAGTAGGTTACACCACCGGTCTGATAGCTTACCGAAGCAGTAGCTGTCGTCAGATCAAGCTGACGGCGATAGTCCATTGGGCTGGTATGGCCGAAGGTCAGGCGGAGCTCGGCCGTCGGCTGGTAGGGGCACTGGCGCAAGGGCACACTCATGAAGTAAGGCCCGGCCACACTATATGCATTCATGCCCTGACCGGCCCAGACATAGTCCCGGATCTGCTGGAGGAAATCGGCAGCCCCGGGGTGGGCATAATCGTGCGGCTGGCCGGCCCAGACCGTGTCCTCGTTGAACTGGATAATCTCTGTGGAGGTGCCGCCGTAGACCATGGCGGCCAGCTTGCCGTTGCCGATGGGCAGGGCTTCGTTGGACGTGGCATTCGATGTGTAGAGGGCCTCGCTGTTATAGAATAGCACCAGCGGACCGGTATCTGAGGGTGCCGCCTGGGAAAGAACCAGCAATATAAGAACAAACGCAAACAGATAATTACATTTCATCGGAACCACCTACGTTGACTATTATCTCACAGTGAGAATTGATTATACGCTATATGGTGACAAATCCCAAACCTCGTCTGTCGGCCCGGCGGTAACCAAAGGGGAAAAACGAACTTAGGGTGAGAAAATCAAAGATACCAAGCACGTTTTTTCTGCACTTTTCTGGGGTCTGCTGTAGATGAGCACTGCGTCCCTGGGCACGACCGTATGAGGAGAAGACCCGAAGCTGGAAGCTTTGGCCGCTCTATACAGCCTTGGGGAGGTCGGCGGTTCTCTTTTCGCAGCGGGCGGAGAGATTGGCCAGAACGTTCATGAAGTTGATGTACGAATCGTAGGGCGAGTCGTAGGGGTTGAAGTACTTGTGGACGTCGCCGTCTGAGAAGTACTTGGTGCACATGTAGTAGAAGTGGTCGCTGGTCTGCATCTTTCTCCAGTCCTCGATTACTCGCTCGTCACCAGTGGCCTTGACCTTCTGTTCCAAGCGGTAGAGTTCGTGGATGGCGTTGTGCTGCATGGGGTTGCCCAGCCAAGCCGAGAGGTCCCGCTCGGTGTCAGCCCAGCTTACGATGTGCGGTACGTCGACAACATCCATCACCGGGAACTTCTCGGCCACCTCGGATGGCGTCATAAACGAGTTATCGGGATGAGCGAGAATCTTGCCTGGCAGGTGACGCATGAAGTTGAATATCCCGGTATCCTCCCACTGGTGCTCGCCGAAGGTCTCGTAATCCATGAAGAGGTTGACGGTGTAGCCGCAGCCGTTGACGCGGTTGATCCAATGGGCGAACTTCTCGGCTGTCAGCGGCCATTCCGGCCAGTCGCGATTGCTGAAGCGGAAGGCGATGTCGTCGCTGAGAGCATAGTTCTTGAGGAGGAGTTTGAGCTTCTCGCAACCCGGAGCGCGATAGACGAAGTTGGCGTTACGGTGGCCCAGGATGTGGTCGGCCCCCTCGGCGAGGACCGCGGTGTAGCCGCCCATCTGTTCGACGGCCTGCGAGAGCTCGTTGGAGTAGATGAGCTCGGTATTGCGGAAGACCTTGGGCGTCTGGCCGAAGAGCTTCCTGATGATGTCACGCTGCATGGCGACCTGCTCGGCGAATTCGCCACGGGAGTAGAGGAAGCTGAGGCTGTGGTAGTACGTCTCGCCGAGGAATTCGACGCAGCCCGTCTGTGCCAGGGCATCAAAAGTGCTCATTACTTCAGGGCAGTACTTGTGGAACTGGTCCAGGATGACACCGGTGATACTGTAGGCGATGCGAAAGCGGCCCTTGTTGTGCCTGATGAGCTCGAGCATGAGCCGGTTGGCAGGCAGGTAGCACTTGTTGGCTACCTTACGGCATATCTGGCGGTTCTTCACATCGTCGAAGTAATCGGTGCCAGAGTCGAAGACGGTGTAATGCCTGAGCCTGTACGGCTGATGGACCTGGAAATAGAAACTTACTGCGGGCATAGACGCTTATCCTGGCTGGTAAGTCATAACCGCCTGCTCGTAGACTTGCAGGCACTTCTTTGCTGATTCCTCCCACCTGAGCTTTCTCACCTCGTAATTGCCGTGCTGCCTTAGTGCAGTCTGCAGCGGCGGGTATTTCAGAACCGCGACCATTTTGTTGGCCATTTCGTTGATGTCCCAGAAGTCGACCTTGAGAACATGCTTGAGAACCTCGGAGACGCCGCTCTGGCGGCTGATGATGACGGGGATGTCGTTGTTGAGGGCCTCGAGCGGGGCGATGCCGAAGGGCTCGGAGACGCTGGGCATAACGTAAAGGTCGGCCATGCGGTAGACCTTGTCGACATCTTCGCCGCGGAGGAAGCCGGTAAAGAGGACCTTGTGGCCAATGCCAAGCTGGGCGGCAAGCTCAATACTACGGTGCATCATATCGCCCGATCCGGCCATGACGAACTTGACGTTCGGCATGACCTGGAGGACTTTTCTCGCGGCACCGAGGAAATATTCCGGGCCTTTCTGCATTGTGATACGGCCGAGGAACAGGACGATCTTCTCATCCTTCTTTATGGCGGAGGTCTCGTAGTTGTAGTTCCTACCGCCGTTCCTCTCGACGCCGTTGTACACAACCTCGACCTTCTCGGATGGGATGCCGTAACGGTTAACGATAATGTTCTTTGTAAGGCCGCTGACAGCGATTATCCTGTCGGCGGCGTGCATGCCGCGGCGCTCGATGTCGTAGATCATCTGGTTTACATGCTCGCCGCTGCGGTCGAACTCGGTGGAGTGGACCTGGACGATGAGGGGCTTGCCGGTGATGGCGGCGATGGCGATACCGGCAGGGTGATGGCGGCGATGGCGATACCGGCAGGGTAGGTCATCCAGTCGTGCGCGTGGATGACGTCGAAATCATCGTAGAGGGCCAGCTGGACGGCGGCCGCGGCATAGCGATGCACCTCTTTGTACATATCGCCGCCATAGTGGCCGTGCGGCTGGTAGTTGCCCAAGAGCATCGACAGGTTCTCGCCGAAAAGGCCCTTCTGGTCGCGAAGGGCTTTCAGGGTCTCATCATGAAGGATACCCGGACGGTCGTAGGGGCGTAGCCAGGACTTGACAGTCCGGAAGGTAATATTGCGGAATTCGTCCAGCTGGAACTGCCAGGAGGTCTTCAGAATGCCCGGAAGGTGTCTTGGGGTGCGTACGCTGACATGGGAGGCAACATCGGTGGGGACCTCACGCGGCAGGACAAAAGTGATCCGTACGCCGAGCTGATCCATTGCCTTTGTCAGACCGTAGCAGGCTGTACCCAGACCTCCGCTGATAAATGGCGGAAACTCCCAGCCCAGCATGAATACCCGCATTGCCATTCAGTTGTCCATCCCTGTATACGCATCCATTCTGATGCTAAACCTGTGCACAGGCACAGGAGTATGCTCGAAAGTAAGCCGCCAAAGAGCGCAATCTCCACGTCCTCCCTCACATATTTCAGCCATCGAATCTCCGGAGGGAGAGGCTGGAACAAGCCTGGCGAGGCGTTCGCAGACGCCTGAACACGTGCCAGTTCGCACATTATATCGGTTCTTGCGGAAAGAACACTCCAAAAAAAGATTCCCAAAGACAAATTCACACGCGTTTTTCAGTATTGAAAACCGCGGTTTTGTGGTGAGGAGGGATGGCCCGAGGGGTATACCGGGCAAAACGAAGAGAAAAGAAGCCGCTGGCGAAATCTCGACAGCGGCCCTTGACAAAACTTGACTTCTGTCCTTCCGGGTGCCGTCCGGTTTGTGGGACGGCCCGGAGGCCCCTTACAGGTCCTGCGGCTTCACTGTGCTGCGACGGTTGGCAGCGGTACGTGCGACTGCCTCGTCGAGCATGCAGTAGACCTTGTCATTCAAGGCACCCAGAGTCTCTGAGGCAGTCATGTTGCCCTTGCTCTTGATGTAGGCCTTGACCTTGCTAGCCACGACCAGAGCTTCCTTCTTTGATGCTTTTGCGGCTTTCTTCTTTGCCATGTGTTTCCTCCATGGTGAAACATGTTAGTTGTCCGGCGACGCGCCGGACGTTGATAAGTCCGAGAACATCAGTGATTTTGCTGCAAAGTCCGATATTTGCAACAAAAAAATAGGCCGCAAATGCATTTTTTTTACTCGAAACATATGTTTTGAGGCATTTCAGCAATATCACGCATCGGGATGTGGATGGGCTGAGAAAGGGGTCGGATTGGCGCTTAACAGGGTGCTTCTGTGTGACGAAATCATTCTGTGAAGTTCGAGTATCGAAAGTGCAGCAGACAGGAGTGACAGAATGACAAGTCGCGGGATGGAAAAAGCAGAAGGCTATCAGTTGTGTGCATTCTCGGAAGAGCTCGAGGAGGCCAGGCAGTTCAGAGCTCTTCTGAGAGAGAACAATATCTCCGCATTGATCAAGCGCAAGACGCTCTCGGGTGACATTCCAGGATTCGGGGTGTTTGTCTCGGAGGATGACCTTGACGAGGCCCAGGTGATACTCGAATCTCATTCGGCATACAGTGACTTTTATGAGATAGCCTTTGATGAGACACCTCGTCGCACGATGGACGAGAACGAATATGACTTCTAAGCCGCGCGCAATGAGGCAGCGGCGCGTACAGGCGGAAGGATGAAAAGAGAACGGCGCCGGAAGGCGTCCTTGTGAATCGGAGCCAGCAGGATGAATGAAAAAGAGTTCATATCACAGATAATCGTGGGAGATAAGAGGAATGGCGGTGACAGGCGAAGGGGCGATCGCAGGAAGCGAGAGGGTGTTCAACCGGAAGAAGCCGGCGTAGTTGACCGGCGTCTTGGCCTTGACCGTCGTCGGGGCCCGGGTCGCAGGCGCACGGAAGAGCGCAAGGCTGCCGAGGAAGGGAATATGACCGATGAGCAGTTCGAATTCCTGATGGCCATTGACGAGTACAAGCGGCAGAACGCTCGGCCTTTCCCCACTTGGACAGAGGTGCTTGAAGTGATAACGGCGCTTGGGTACCGCAAAGTAGCTGAGCGTCAGGCGCTCAAGCCATTCAAGAAGGAAGAAGCAGCTGAGGCGATGCACAACTAGCTGCAGCCCGCGACAGTTCTTCAAAACGCAAGAAGGCGAGCACTGCCAGACGGTGCCCGCCTTTTTTCATTTGCGGGCCAATCGGCAAACTGTTTGACGGGCCGTCGGCGCGGCATATATAATGCGGGCGTGGATGCGGGCCTCTACGAGCTTGTTGCCAGGATACTCACGGTAGTGACTTTCATTGCCGTCGGGGGAGGGCTGGCCATTGTCTTCTTCTTCGTGTTTGCACAGGTCATCCTGGGCGGCAAGCGCATCCAGCACAAGCTCGAAAGCCTCGATCTTCAGATGAAGCGGACAAATGAGCTTCTGGAGCAGATATCGCGCAAACTGGACGGCTCCAGAGGGCCAGGCGGCGGGCCGTAGTCTTCCAGCGCGGCGAGTATGAAGTTTGTGCGCTCAGAGGGGCCCCACGTGCGTCAATCAGTCAGATAAGACCTACGTTGCGGAGTGTGTATGAATGTAAGAGTTCTTCTGTGCGGACTGGCCGGTCTTGTCCTGTTGCTTCAGGGCTGTCAGCAGCCCGAAGTGGGCCCTCTGCCGGCGTTCCCGGGAGCCGAAGGTTACGGAGCTCTTGTTACGGGCGGGCGCGGCCAGCCGGTGTATGAGGTCACTACTCTTGAGGATTATGGACCGAAGGATGCGCCCATACCTGGCTCGCTACGAGATGCCCTGAGCGAGCCAAACCGCACGGTTGTCTTCAGAGTCGGCGGGGTCATTCATCTGAAGGCCAACATTGCGGCCAGGAGCAATATAACCGTTGCCGGCCAGACCGCCCCGGGAGAAGGAATTGCGATATATGGCAAGTCTCTCTCGCTGAGCAATCAGAACAACATCATTATCCGCTATATCCGCTGCCGAGAGGGCATCGGGGGCGACAGGGGCAAATGCTCAATCAACATTGTGGGCGGCTCGAACATGATTCTGGACCACGTGTCTATCCAGTGGGGCAGGTGGGATGCACTGGGTATAACGAAGGGCAGCCATGACATAACGGTGCAGAACTGCATAATCGGGGAGGCGATCGATCCGCAACGATTTGGGGCGCTTGTGGATTCAGTCGAACATGTCACACTATCGGGCAACCTGTGGATACACAACCAGAGTCGAAACCCGAAAGCCAAAGGGGTGATCGAATACATCAACAATGTTGTCTACAACTGGGGCGTTACTGGTTTGGCGGGAGGGCATTCAGCAGCCGACCGCCAGCTTGATGTCATCAACAACTATCTTGTCGCCGGCCCGAGCTCGCGGGGCGGGGCGATAGGTGGGTTTGCAGCCACGGACCACGTCTACCAGACAGGCAACTACGTGGACACAGACCGCGACGGCACACTGAACGGCCGGGCGGTCATAGAGAGTGATTTCAGGGATGTGGCCACATTTGCCGCCACGCGTTTCTGTCAGCCGCCTATCCCAGTGGCGGCAGTCACTGCGGAAGCTGCATACGAGAAGGCAGTTGCAGGTGCCGGGGCTTCCCTGCGAAGGGATGCGGTTGACCGGAGGCTTATCGAAGACCTTGCCTCGCTGGGCAGGAAGGGCATGATAGTGCGCAACGAGGGCGAGGTTGGCGGTCATCCGGAAGTACAGGGGGGCGAGGCTCCGGAAGACAACGACCACGACGGCATGCCCGATGCCTGGGAGAAAAAGTATGGCCTGAATCCGAAGGATGCCTCGGACGGAGCCAAAGACAAGGATGGCGATGGATACACAGATCTCGAAGAGTACCTGAATAAAACCGACCCGACAAAGGCCGTTGACTATGCCAAGCCCGGGAATAGTGTCAACACACTGGGAAAATGATCATCCAAAGTGACCCTCACTTATACCAATTGAGAGAGTCCAGATATGAAACTGCTCGCGGCCGCATTGATGAGCATGGTTGTTGCCTCGCAGTCTCTTGCCTTACCGGCCTTTCCGGGCGCGGAGGGTTTCGGAGCCGACACTACAGGCGGGCGCGGCGGCAAGGTTTACATAGTCACATCGCTTGAGGATTACGGCAAAAAAGACAAGCCCATGCCCGGCACTTTCAGGTACGCCGTCGAACAGGCCGGCCCGCGCATAGTTGTTTTTGCGGTCTCTGGCTACATCGAGCTGACACTGCCGATCGTTATTACCAATCCCAATATCACCATTGCCGGCCAGACCGCGCCCGGCGACGGCGTTTGCCTGAAAAACCGCCAGGTCGTCATCAAAGACACTAATGATGTCGTCATCCGCTACCTGCGTGTCCGACCCGGCGACACAGTCGTGGGTAAGCTGGATAAGACATGTGATGCCTTCTCGATAGACAACAGTCGCAACGTCATTCTTGACCACTGCTCGGCCACATGGTCGAGCGACGAGACCATCTCTTTGGCCAAGAAGTCGAAGAATGTGACCATCCAGTGGTGCCTTATTGCTGAATGCCTCAATTACTACACTAAGCCGGGCAGCGACATCGGTCATAGCAAGGGCTCAATACTCTCTTCAGATGGTCCTGGCATAAGCGTGCATCATAACCTCTATGCCCACATCTTTGCCCGCATGCCCAAGATAGGCACGAATCACTTTGGCGAGCCGGGCACCGTTTGCGATTTCCGCAACAACGTGCTCTACGACTGGGGCGGCAGCGAGGCAGGCTATGATGCCATCGAACAGCCGGTTCTGTTCAACTATGTGGGCAACTACCTCAAGCCGGGAGCAGCTTCATCTGATAAGTCGGTTGCATTCAGAGTCATTGGCAGCAAAACCAGCCTCTACAGTGATGGCAATATCTTTGAGAACGCAGACAAGATGTCGTCCGACAATAAACTCATGTTCACCGTTGCGAATGAGGCTGGCACAAAGGTATTCCTGGACAAGCCGGTCGCTGCCCCAGCCGTAAAGACTCTGCCAGCCGCCAATGCCCGTGATGCCGTGCTAGCCTCGGTTGGAGCGTACGTGCCCGCCCGCGATACCATTGACACTCGCATCATCGAGTCATTCAAGAGGAATACCGGCAAGATACTCGACTCGCAGGACGAGGTAGGTGGCTACCAGCCCCTCAAATCCGGCAAGCCCCCGTTGGATACCGACGCCGATGGAATGCCGAACGAGTGGGAAAAGACCCACGGTCTGAACCCCGCGGATGCCTCGGACGGGGTCAAGGACCGTGATAGCGATGGTTACACGAATATCGAGGAATATATCAACGGGCTCGTCGCCTCTGTGACCCCTGTAAGGTGAAGCGGCGTGGCCGCCTGTAGCAAGGATATAGAATGAACAGGATACACGTGATGTTGAGCCTGCTGGCGGCAGTCTGTGCGGTCGGCGGATGCTCTGGAACCACTGCATCAAGAGTTCTGCAAGATAAGTCATGGAGCATGGAGGATAAAATGCTATACGAGAGCAAGATGGACAGTGCCGGAAGCATGAAGGGCTGGATAATGGAGGGACCGGGTAAGGTCGAATTTGCCGACGGCTGGATGACAATGTTCTCGCCCGACAAGCAAGGGCACTTTGTGTACTGGTGTCCGGAGGTGTTTCCGAGCAGCTTTGTGGCGGAATGGGATGCGCAGTGCCTTGACACAGAGTTGGGCTTGTGTATTGTCTTCTTCGCCACCAAGGGCCCTAATGGCGAGGATATCTTCGACCCGAAACTGCCCCAGAGGAATGGCATCTTCCCGCAGTACACGATGGGTTTGAGTTGCTACCATATATCTTACTATGCAAACACGCCTAACGAGCCGAATCGCGCAACCGCCAATATGCGCAAAAATCCCGGCTCTCACATAGTCGCCCAAGGGCCGCCAGCCATACCACCTCAGTCTTTGGCGGTTCACCATGTACGTCTTGAAAAGGACGGGGCGCACATCACGCTGGCTGTGGATGGCAGAATCTCCATAGACTGGAGCGATGACGGCAAGGAATTCGGACCCGTCCTGGAGGATGGTCGGATAGGCCTGCGCCAGATGCAGTGGACAAGGTTCCGCTACCGCAACTTCAGGGTCACAGCCGGCAGTCCGCGGCAGTCCTGAACCGCCAGTCCTGCCCGCGGATTAGTTTGATTTCTGAGGCAGAAACCGCTATTCTACACTTTGTGTCAAAATGGACAAACCTGCGCAGAAAGCGGGCCGTCCGGCGTCGTAATGGTGGAAGCTGGTTTGAATAAGCGGTTCCAGAAGACAACCGGCAACAGGATAGGCGATAAAGCTTCAGGCTCTCTCAAAAGTGAACTTGAGAAGCTTTTCGACGAGTATAGCCAAGCGTTGTATACCTGTGCATTGTCCATCACTGGGTGTCCTGGTTTCGCTGAGGATGCGGTTCAGGAGGCTTTCTTCAGGGTGTTCCGGGTAGGGACTGTGCCCGATAACCTGAAGGCGTATGTGTTCCGTAGCGTGCGGAATATAGCGATCGACCAGCTGAGGCGGAATGCGAGGATAGTCGAGATGAACCAGGATTTCATCTTTGACTCGTCAGGACCTGTAGAGGATCTGGAAGCCAAGGAGTTCAGGCATAGAGTTGCCGAGGTATTGCAGATGCTTTCAGCAGATGAACGTGAGACGATCGTGCAACATTTGTACGGCGGCTTGACATTCAGGGAAATAGCAGAGATGCGCGGTGACCCGGTTGGGACGGTCGCCTCGTGGTACAGGCGCGGGCTGGCAAGGATGAAGGCCCATATGGAGCGAAAACATGGATAGATTTGAGCAAAAACTCTCAGAACTGCCTCTGGCCAGACCATCAATAGACCTGAAGCAGAGAATATTCGGCGGAATGGGTGAGAGCCCTGCCAGGAGCCCGTGGTTCGCGGGTATTGCACGATACGGCGTGCCTCTGGCCTGGGCAGCATCAATAGCCGTGATAGCTGGTCTTGCGGGAGCACTGCTCACCAGTGCGCCGGACGATTCCGATAGGCCGATGATGATGATGCCGGCTGAGGAGAGCGTAACAGTCCAGCTCGAAAGCGAGCGTAACGTCTTTGACTTCAGCAAGCCCGGCGCGGAGTCAATGTACGACGATATCGATGTAATGGTCACGGTCGACGAGGAAGCGTGAACATGAGGTTGCCGATAGTCTGCGTGTGGGCATCTCTGGCGGGGTTGCTGGTCTGTGTCGCCAATGCGGCGGAGCAGCCGCGGTTCAAGCTCCAGTGTCAGGTGTTCCGTATTGCCGAACAGACGCCACAGGAGGTACGGCTCCACGAGCCGACCTGGAATGGCAAGCCCGATGTGTGGGAGAAGATGAAAGACTCAATAACACTCTTTACAAAGGGTGTCTTCAGATTCGGGAATGACAGCCTCATTATAGACGGCGGAAGTCTCAGCTGGAACAAGGACCGTCTGAACTTCGACGGCAAGGACAAGGCGCGGGCTGTCACTCAGGGTCTCATAAAGCCCATCTACTCGACGGAGGTGGAGCTGCAGCGGGGCAAGACCGGCAGCGTATTCATTGCGGCAAAGCAGCCTTTCGAGTACTTCGAGCAGCGAGAGGACGGCCTTTTTGAGTTCAAGGAAATAGATCTGCCGACAGGGCTGGACCTGGAGGTCAAGCCGCGCGAACAGGATGAGAAGACCATATTGCTGCCCAACGTGACCATAAGGCTCAGAACCGTGACCGAACGCGAGAAAATACCGGGGGTGAAGCTGCCGGTGGGCAGGCCCATCCTGCAGAGCGAGGATTTCAAGCTATCACTCAAGGTCGGGGCAAAAGGCTATTACTGGATACAGGTCAAGCCGCAGAATGGCGACGGTTCGCTCCTGATCTGTCTGAAGGCGCAGTATCTCTAGAACCCATCACAACACATAAGGAGAAGGAATGGGTATCGGACAAGTCTTCCCCTCTGAAAAACGTGCGTTCAAGGACCCTGTCAGTGGCGTGAACATCGAGCAGCTTACGAACTGGCGGTGTCACAATTACCACATCTATTTCACGAACAACGGTTTCTGGGATGGCGGCAGACGAGTGCTGATAGGCAGCCACCGCGACAACGCCTCGAACCTATTCAGCCTGGAGCCTGCAACGGGCCTGATAACGCAGCTGACCGACTATAAGCCGGGGGATAACGTAAGCTTCCAGAACGCCTTCCTCAACCCGAAGCGCGACGAGGTCTACTACAACTGCATGGGCGAGCTCATTGCCCTGGACCTTCGAAGCCTGAATAGCCGCGTCCTCTTCCGCAAGCCGCCGGGCTACAATTTGGGCAACCACAGCGTTACTGCCGACGGCAGGACGGTCTGCGTTTCCGTGGGGCAGGACCTCTCCGACAAGATACGAATGGACTTGGGCAACGGCTATATCGGCTTCCACGAATACCACGCAGCAAAGCCGCATTGCATGATAACCGGCGTGCCGGTCGACGGCGGCCAGCCGCGCGTGATATTCGAGGACCATTGCTGGCTGGGGCATATCAATACCTCGCCAGCGATCAATAATGCGCTGACGTTCTGTCATGAGGGGCCGTGGCACAAGGTGGACCAGCGGATGTGGATGCTGAACATCAGCACCGGCAAGGCGACGAAGCTGCGGCCGCAGGTGCCCGGCGAAGCAGTGGGGCACGAATACTGGTTCGCGGATGGTAAGCGTGTCGGTTATCATGGCAAGAAGAACGGCATTGCGCGATTCGGCTGGATAACGGCAGACAGCAGCCGCAACGAGGAATATGATTTCCCGTTCGTCTCGTGGCATTTCCACAGTATGGATGAGAACATCGTTGTGGGTGACGGCAGGGGGGATAACAGGCTGCTGATGCTGTGGCGTCTGAAGAATGGCAGGTACGAAGAGCCGCGGGTGCTTGCGGAGAATCGCTGCAGCTTCCACTCGCAGATACTGCATACGCATCCCAGAGTATTCAGGGACACTGATGGCCGCATGAAGGTGCTGTACAGCTCAGACCCCGCCGGCTATGGCAACGTCTTCATAGCGGACGTGGGCAATGTGGACGACCTGCCGCCCGTCCCCGCTCCGAGGCTGGAGGGATGATCGGTCCGGGTCTGCCGGCTGGGGAGTCTCTCAGAATATCACATCAAGCAACTGGCGGGAAGAGGCAACAATATCGATTGAAAGCGCTGTAGCGAGGAAGAGCCATCTGAGCTGGCGAATGCGCATGTTCCGCCACACCATGAAGGCTATGAATGCTGGAGGCATGAGAGCTATCACGAACAATCTCGCCGAGAAAAGATCCTGCGGGGTCTGCGACAGCCCGATCGCCAATGATGTAGCCAGAGCCAGTATCGTGACGATCAGCGATGCGATAAGCCATTTCCTGTCAGCGGAACCTATAAGGGTGAGGCCTTCAAGCCCAAGGCCGATCATCAGCGAAAGCCCCAATACTGCAATGGCGGCCCATATAACAGGGCTTATCTGAAGAACCGGCGGCAGGAAAGCGAGCACCGCTGCTGCCAGCAGCAGCAATCCAGGGAGTATGCGTTTGAGCCTGATGAACATCGCCAGCCCCAGTGCCAGCGCTGGTACCGCCACATGATAGAAACCGATAGAGAACCTAGCGCCGGTCAGGTGAGCAGGCTCAACGAGAGTCACGAGATCCTGCCATGTGAGGGCTGACCTGACCGGCATGGGGAATATATGAAGCTGCGGGAGTCCTTTGAATACCAGTGCAATAGGCACCAGAGGCAGAAAACTCAGTGTCATCGTGATCACCAGGCGGATGCTGGCCGGCAGTTTCATTGCCGATGGAAACCAGGAAGGCCAGAAAGCTGCAGGGCAGAAGAACCACGGTATGACCGCGAAGAGCGCGGGGATGGCGGGATGCCACGGATCAAGCGAGATCGCAAAAGGTCCGTAGGCGTAGAGTATGGCTGCGAAGAAAGACGCGATCTGGCTGCCTATCCATCGCCGCGAGAACATGAACGCACCCACTGCGGCGACGATGTGGCTCAGCGGAACAATGTAATATGCCGATGCAAAGCGAGAGGAATAAGGGCTGTAGAGATAATACGTCAGCGCACTTGAGGCGATGACGACGGCTATGAAAGCCATTGTCGTCAAACCCCTGGTCTCAAAGGGTGCGGTTCTTGCCTGAGCCATCCCTGCCTGCCCGCGCAAACGGGTCAGCCTTACTCGATGACAACCTTACGTGTGCCGGAGGCAACAACGCCTATTCTGTAGACCTGTTCACCGTAGCCTGTGAGCCTCTTCATGATTCGTTCAGAGGCTCTGGGGTCAACGACCATCACAAATCCAATACCCATGTTGAACACCCGGTACATCTCGCCCTGCGCGATCGGGCCTTTCTTCTGCAGGAAACCGAACACGGGCGGTACGGGCCACGATCCCTTGTTCAGGATGACGTTACAGCCTTTGGGAATGACTCTCGGGATATTGCCTACGAGGCCGCCGCCGGTGATATGGGCCATCGCGCGGACCTGGCCTTTCCTGCACTGCGAGAGGAGCTTAATGACGGGACGGACATATATGCGAGTAGGTTCCAGAAGCGCATCGGCAAGGGTTTTGCCGCCGAGCTCCCTGGGGGTATCGGTAAGCTTCATCCTGCGGGCTTTGAAGCAGATGTGTCGTACGAGTGAATAGCCGTTAGAGTGGATGCCGGATGAGGCCAGGCCGAGGACCACATCGCCTTTTCTCACGCCGCTGCCGTCAATGATTCCATCTTTCTCAACGACACCAACGGCGAATCCTGCCATATCGAAGTCGCCTCTGCGATAGATGTCGGGCATCTCAGCTGTCTCGCCGCCGATGAGCGAACAATCAGCCAGCTTGCATCCCGCGGCGACGCCTGCCACCATTGTGGCGATATCGGCCGGCTCCAGGACGTGCACGCCAAGGTAATCCAGGAAGAACAAGGGCTGCGCGCCCAGAGTGAGCATATCATTGACGCTCATGGCGACGAGATCCTGCCCGACCGAGGCATAGCGTTTTGCCTTTGCGGCGATGAGCACCTTCGTGCCGACGCCGTCCGTGCAGGCTACAAGGACCGGCTTTCTGTAGTTCTTCCGGAATCGCCTGTCGCTGTCCATGCGGAAGAGGCCGGCGAAACCGTTCTTCAGCTCAATGACGCGCGGGCTGAAGGTCCCGGCAAGGCTTGCGGATATCTTATCCACCATCACATCGTTAGCATCTATGGAAACGCCCGACTGGGCGTAGCTTATCTTCTTCTGTGCCATCTTACTGCGGAGCATCCTCAAAGAGTCTCATCTGGTAACGTTCCATCACGAACTTGTTGACGGCGATGTCGATGGGGACCGGATATTCGCCGCTCCAGCAAGCGGTGCAGTAGTGGTCGGCGGGCAGCGACGCACACGAGAGCAGACCCTTGAGCGAAAGGTAGCCTATGGAATCGACTTCAAGGAACTCCTTTATCTGCTTCATATCGCGGCCGTTCGCTAGGAGCTCCTCCTTTGTGGGGAAGTCGACGCCGTAGAAACATGGGAAACGGATGGGCGGGCACGAGACTCGCATATGTATCTCTTTTGCCCCGGAGTCGCGCAGCGAGCGTATCTTGCCTCGTGTGGTTGTGCCCCGAACTATCGAATCGTCAATAACAATGACCCGCTTTCCATGGATGACTTCAGCAACGACGGAGAGCTTCAGCTTGACCTGGAGGTCACGGAGGCTCTGTGTCGGCGAGATGAACGTGCGGCCGACATAGTGACTGCGAACAAATCCCATATCAAATGGTATGCCGCTCTCATCGGCGTAGCCGACAGCAGCCGAGGTCCCGGAATCAGGCACCGGTATGACGACATCGGCCTCAACGGGGTGCTCGATGGCAAGCTGCCGGCCGAGCCTCTTGCGGAAGTTATGCACGTTCTCGCCAAAAACGGTGCTGGACTGCTTGGCAAAGTAGATATGCTCGAAGATGCAATGCCCCGGTTTCACGCTGCCCGGTTTCACAAAAAAGCGGCTCTTGGCGCCCTCGTCGCAGAGTGTGACTATCTCGCCGGGCTCAATCTCGCGGACATACTTCGCGCCGACGGCCTCAAATGCGCAGGTCTCGCTGGCGACGCAATAGGCGCCGCCAGCCGTCCTGCCCAGGCAGAGCGGACGGATGCCATACGGATCGCGGGCGGCCTCGATGCGATCGGGGAACATGAAGAGCAGCGAGTACGCGCCCTGAAGATGGTTCAGAACGTGGCCCAGCGGGTCGGGCTTCATAACATGGGTGGGCTTGGCCAGAAGGTGGACGATTATCTCTGTGTCGGTTGTCGATTTGAAAATGCTGCCATAGGCCTCATACTCGTCGCGGAGCAGCGAGGCATTTATCAGGTTACCGTTATGTGCGACAGCTACCTGGCCGCGCGAGTACTCCGAGAGGAATGGCTGGGCATTAATGGAAGTGCTGCCGCCTGTGGTTGAGTAGCGGACATGGCCTATTGCACCCGGATTCTGCAGCTTCTCCAGCAGCCCCGACCCATCGCGGAACACGCGGGCGACCGTGCCCATGCCGGTATAGCACTGAACGACGTCTCCATCGCAGGAGGCGATGCCCGCTGCCTCCTGGCCGCGATGCTGCAGACTATGAAGGGCAAAGTATGTCTTACCGACCGCGTCCGGATCGCCCCATATTCCGAACAGGCCGCAATTCTCTTTTTTGTCAGGAACCATACTGCTCCAAAACTCTCCGCCCGGGAAACGGACCGACCAGAGCGCCAAAGGGAAAAAAGTAATGTACCAGAGGCCCCGAGCCAAGTCAACAAAAGAACCAACGTGGTTGCAGGGTGGCTGTCCGCGTGGTAAAAAGGGGGGAAAGATGCATCATCGTTTCATACAGGAGTTCCCGAATATGGCCCCATTAAGTCGTGGAGTGATGGATACATCACAGAGTCCTTATGTGAAGTTGCGTAGCGTTGGGATAGGCGATGTGAAGCTGACGAAGGGCTTCTGGGCTGCGTGGTTCAAACTCTGCCGGGAGCAGATGATACCCTCGATGTGGGAGATAATACGCGACAATAACACCAGCCATATCTATGAGAACTTCATGGTTGCGGCCGGGCTCTTAGAGGGACGGCACAGGGGTGCGGGATGGCAGGATGGGGATTTCTACAAGTGGATAGAGGCCGCAAGCTTCGTCTATGGAGTAACGAAGGATAAGCAGCTGGATGAGTGGATGGACGAGTCCATCGAGCTTCTGGCGAAGGTCCAGCGGCCGGATGGTTACATTCACACGCCTGTGATAATCAAGGAGCGCAAGAATCCGGACGAAGCGAAACCGTTCCAGGACCGCTTCGATTTCGAGATGTACAACATGGGGCACCTGATGACGGCTGCGTGTGTACACCATAGAGCTACCGGCAAGACTAGCCTGCTTGATATCGCCCGCAAGGCCAGCGACTATCTGTGCGAGTGGTTCAAGAATCCCGATATGGAAAAGGCGAGGAATTGTGTGTGCCCCGCGCACTACATGGGCATCATTGAGATGTGGCGGACGACGCGAGAAAGGCGGTATCTTGAGCTTGCCAGGGCGTTCATCAGGATGCGGGAAATGGTTGAAGGCGGCGGAGATGATAATCAGGACAGGATCCCGTTCAGTCAACAGACGAAGGCCGTTGGTCACGCCGTGCGGGCGAATTACCTCTATGCGGGTGCAGCGGATATCTATAGCGAGGGGGGCGAAGGGGTCAATCTTGAGAATCTTCAGAAGCTCTGGGAGAGCATCGTAGAAACCAAGATGTACGTGACTGGTGCATGCGGAGCGCTTTACGACGGGGCATCGCCCGATGGAGCGAAAGACCAGAAAAGCATCACGCGTGTGCATCAGGCGTATGGGCGGGAGTATCAGCTTCCCAATGTCACGGCACATAACGAGACCTGCGCAAACATCGGAAATGCGATGTTTGGGTGGCGGATGCTGGATATAACGGGGGAGGCGAAATATGCGCATATTGCTGAGCTTGTGATGTATAACGGGGCGTTGGCGGGGGTGGGTCTCGACGGCAGGAGCTACTTCTACACGAATACGCTGCGGCAGGTGGATGAGCTGCCGTTTGAGCTGCGCTGGTCGCGGGTGCGGACGCCTTACATAAGTTGTTTCTGCTGCCCGCCGAATATCGTGCGGACGGTGGCTGAGATCGGAAACTACGTTTACAGGGTTACGGATGAGGGTGTGTGGGTGAATCTCTATACGGGAAGCGAGCTGGACACGAGGCTGCCGGGTGGGCAGCGGGTGAAGCTCTCCGTAACGACCAGGTACCCGTGGAGCGGGAAAGTGACGCTTAAGGTGAAGGTGGCGGAGAAGGCGGATATGGGGCTGATGCTGCGGATACCGGGGTGGGCGAAGGGTGCGAAG
>Ga0209164_1002448_pt1 | contig 19810 bp, 22 predicted proteins | sample MTBNYHSulfiMetaG_FD_187458 | JGI IMG/M metagenome (GOLD analysis project Ga0209164, IMG submission 187458) | Enrichment culture microbial communities from rom New York Harbor, USA that are MTBE-degrading - MTBE-NYH (New York Harbor Sulfidogenic)... | ecosystem: Environmental > Aquatic > Marine >...
TCCTCAAGCTGCCGATCGTCGGCACCTATCACACGTCGCTTCCCCAGTATGCCGGCTATCTCACGGACGACAGCGCCATTGAAGAACTGACGTGGAAATACGTTCTCTGGTATTACAACCAGATGGACCTTGTTTATGTCCCCTCACGGAGCACGGGAGATGAACTGGCCCATAAGGGGGTGTCGCCTTCCAAAATCCGCCTCTTCCCCCGTGGCGTGGATACCGACCGGTTTCATCCGGCGAAACGAGATCTCAAATTCATGCAGCAATATACGGCCGCGGATGCCATCAAGCTACTCTATGTGGGAAGGGTATCCAAAGAAAAGGATTTGCCTCTCCTGGCCGAGGTATTTAAACGAGTCTCTCTCTCCATTCCCCGCATTTCCCTCATAGTGGCGGGGGACGGCCCTTGCCTGGAGGAGATGAAAAGGGAACTCCGGGGAACACGCGCCTGTTTTACCGGCTATTTGACCGGGGAGGCATTGTCCAAGCTATACGCCTCATGCGATCTATTCGTCTTCCCCAGCGCGACCGATACCTTCGGCAATGTGGTGCTGGAGGCCCAGGCCTCCCAACTCCCCGTCATTGTTACGGACTCAGGAGGACCTCACGAAAACGTGATACCGGGAAAGACGGGCATCGTGGTCCCTTCGCACGATGGGCCTTCACTGGCCGCAGCCATACGATCTGTGGTCAATGACCCTGAAAGGTTACGTCAGATGGGCAAGGCAGCCCGCCTGTATGCGGAAGGCCGTTCTTTTGAGAACGCATTTGAACAGACCTGGAAGATGTATGAAAAGCGGGATATGGAACCGTCGCCTCGTCAAACCGTTTTGGCCAAGGCAGTCTGATGTCACCCTTTTCACAAGGAGGTGTCTTATGCCCAAAATCTATGTATTGGATACCAACGTTCTGCTGCACAATCCGAACGCCATCTATGCCTTCGCTGAAAATGATGTCGTCATCCCCCTTCCCGTTATCGAAGAAATCGACAACTGCAAGAAAGCCCAGGATGAAATAGGAAGACATGCCCGGATCGTATCCCGCGAACTGGATTCCCTGAGAGAGGTCGGACGGCTTTCCGAGGGTGTGGCCCTCAAGAATGGGGGACATCTCTGGATCGAATTGAATCACCAGGAGATGTCGGGCCTGCCCGGTGAATGGGACCCCGGCAAATATGATAACCGGATCCTCTCGGTTGCAAAGGGGCTGAGCCTGGAGAGAGGCGAATCCGTACTGCTGGTTACCAAAGACCTGAACCTCCGCATCAAGGCAGACGTGATCGGCATTCAAGCGGAGGATTTTCGTACAGACCGGATTGATTATAGCGAACTCTATACGGGCGCGGAAGAGATGTATGCCGACTCAGGACAAATGGAGCTGTTTTTCAAGGAGGGCAGGATCTCATGGGCTGGAGACGATCGGCCCTGTCCCAACGCGTTCATTGTCTTGAAAAACCCGAATGAACCGTCCCAGTCGGCACTGACCCGATATGCGGACGGAGAACTGCGTGCACTGAGCCATCCCAATGCAAAATGCTGGGGCCTGAAGGCCCGGAACAAGGAACAGAGATTCGCCATGGAGCTTCTTCTGGACGATGCGGTCAGGGTCGTGAGCCTCGTGGGAAGCGCCGGGACCGGCAAAACCCTCCTGGCCCTGGGCGTGGGTCTGGAAGAGGTTCTCGAGGAGGGGGCCTATAGCAGGCTTCTCATCACGCGGCCGATCATCCCGATGGGAAATGGCCTGGGGTATTTGCCGGGATCGAAAGAGGAAAAGCTTCGGCCGTGGATGCAGCCCATCTACGACAACCTCGAATTCCTGTTTCGGAATTGCTCCGATGCGTACGGCCTTCTGGACGACCTGATGCGAAGGGGGGTGGTGGAGATGGAGGCCCTCACCTACATCAGGGGAAGGAGCATTCCCGGCCAGTTCATTCTCTGCGACGAGGCCCAGAACCCGTCGCCGAATATGATCAAGACCCTGGTCACCCGGGTGGGTCAGGGGAGCAAAATCGTCTTCACCGGAGACCCCGAACAGATCGACCACCCCTACCTGGATTCGAGCAGCAACGGACTCACCTATCTGGTGCAGCGGCTGAAGGGAGAACCCACAACCGGTCATGTCACCCTGTTCAAAGGAGAACGCTCCGAGGTGGCGGAGATGGGGGCAAGATTGCTGTAAAGCGGTTTAGACGATCTAAGGGATGATTGCGTCCGCAGGCCAGCCTGCCCCTCTCTCGCGAAGCCACCGGATCTGTCCCTGCCGCTTTCGAAATTCCTTGTAGAGGGCCGCTTCATAGACAACACTCCACTGATCGTAGTGTCCTGCGATCTTGCGTGCCGTACAGATGGCACTCCGGTGAATCTCGTCCACGCGTTCCCGCGCCTCTTCAGACAGATTGGCATCGGACAGAGCATTCCTGATAAGCGCCTCGACCTTTTTTTCTTGGATATCATGATATGCCTCCACAACAGGTTGCAGTCCGGATGGTGTACCCCTCGAGCAACGTCAGGACGCGCATGAAACCTCCTTCAGCTTCCTCGAAAGGGCCGCCATGCATCAGTTCGGAACCGCCGTTTCTTCTGGCTCAGGAATTGGACTCAACCTTCCGGCAGGACATGCCGTTCTCCGTAGGGGCCTGATTCCCTTTCAGGCAGTGCGCCCCTGCAAGGGGGCCAGTCCCCCGCTTCTTCGACGATCTCGATCGTGCACTCAGGAAACACGTTTTCTATCAGGTCGATCAACCGCTCATGGTTGGCCGGTTCACGGGACACCAATATAATCTTTTCCATAAGAACCCTTTCGCCGTATCGTCGCTCCCCTGCGTTTATTCCAAGGCGTGAGGCGTCTCTTCCGGCCGTTTTATTTTTCACGTGAATTCCATGTCCAACAGTCCCCCCATTTGTCACCTGACCATACCCACTACAGCCGGTTTGTTAGGGGCTTATGTGAAAGAGATTAAAACTCGAATAGGATGGATCATCCTTCGTTCGCAACAGGATTCGAATCAAAGATGGGCTGCTCTTTTCCCCGAATATCGACACATCTTCGAATCCTAATCATTTTCTAACAAAAGGACCCTAAGATAGAAACGTAGACTCGGCACATGCCCATTGGGCTGCCAGAACGGCAATCATCCAACAATACCAATAGGGGGTGAGGGATGACAGATCAACGTAGCGAAAAAATACGGGTCCTTTTTATCTGTGTTCACAACAGCGGCCGCAGCCAGATGGCCGAGGCCTTTCTGAATGCCTTGGCTGGAGATCGGTTCCACGCGGAAAGCGCCGGCCTCGATCCAACCCGCGTTTATCCCTTGGTCATCAAGGCGATGCACGAGGTCGGCATGGATCTTTCCAAGAAACAGACCCGAAGCGTCTTTAAACTGTATCAGGAAGGGAAGCTGTTTGATTACGTCATTACCGTCTGCGAGGAATCGGCCGAGGACCAGTGCCCTATGTTTCCAGGGGTTACCCGAAGACTGAACTGGCCCTTTGACAATCCCGAGGCGTTTGAAGGGTCCCCTGAAGAAAAGTTAAACCAGGTCAAGCGGGTGAGGGATGAGATCAGGGCCAGGATTGAGTCCTGGGTTCAGCAATCAGATAGGGGGAAGGAATCGGTCGGTTGAAACGGCTCCTGTGCCTCGATTCTGCTTTCCTTGGGACGCAATTCCTGATAAAATAGGTCAAAAAGTTCAAAGGCGCCGTTAGAAACTCAACATCACACCTAATCTGATCGAAAAGGAATCAAAAACAAGGCGGGATGTGTATGTGCATTTTGAAAAGCGTGATATGCGCGATCCTCATGATCTCTTTGTGCCTTGCCCCTTCGGGGTGCTTCAAAAAGGAGCGGCCCAAGATAAGGATCGCCGGATCCACCACCATCCTCCCCTTTATGGTCCGGATTTCAGAGCATTATTCGGGGCAGGGGGAGGTTGAGATCCAGGTGGATTCATGCGGGTCCCTGAAGGGTGTAGAAGCCCTCCTTAACGGGACGTGCGACGTGGCCATGTGTTCGTCCCCCATTCCGGCCGACATGCTGGCGAATGCCGCATCCAAGGGGATGCAGATCAAAGGGTTTCCCTTTGCCCACGACCTGATCGTCCCGATCGTTCATCCGTCCAACCCGGTCAACAGCCTGTCCGTGGATCAACTGGCGGGCATCTATCAGGGGACGATTGACTCCTGGGCCGCTGTGGGAGGCAACCCTGGCAAGATCGACGTAGTGGCCAGGGCCCCATCGTCAGGCACGCGCGAGGTGTGGAATCAGATGATCCTGAAATCAGCCAGAGGCAGAGAGGACTGGGTGATTCGGGATTCCAACAGCGGCGTCCTGGCCTGCGTGGCGGAGCACCCGGAGGCCATCGGTTATGTCAGCCTCGCCATCGTGAATCACGAGATCAAGGTCCTCTCAGTCGGCGGCGTTGCGCCCACCATGGACACTGCGAAAGCCAGAAAATATCCTGTATCCAGGCAGTTATATCTTTATGTAGATGAAAAGGCCCTTTCCTATCCAGTAAAATCCCTAATTGTATTTGTCCTCAGCGACCAGGGGCAGCAGATCGTCACACAGAGCGGTTTCATCCCGCAGGATGCATTGAAATAGCCCGGATCTGTTGCCTGTTGTCTCTCTTATGTTGTTATATATTCTGATCCCGTTTCATGGAGGCCGATGACGCGGCCTCAGGCCGGCACTCCCCCCTTCGCAACTGAAAAGAACGTCCACAACAGCCAAAATTTAACACAAATCTAACAATTTTGGTCTATTCTGGAGACATACGGAACATGGGAAAGGAATTTCGATATGGAATCGCCGGTCACATGCCCCAGATGTCAGGCAGAGGCGGTCAATAAGTACGGCAGAACAGCCGGGGGAAAGCAGCGGTACGTCTGCCTGGTCTGCGGTCGCCAGTTCGTATTGGATAGTCCGCGACAGGGTATGGAAGGCCGGCCGTTATGTCCCGTCTGCGGCAGCATGATGCACGGTTACGGGGCAGGCAAGGGGTTCAGGAGATACCGGTGTTCAAACTATCCGGAATGTCGGGGATATGCCAGGGTCGGGACATAGGAGGGGGAGCAAACATGCCACATCAACAGTCAGAAGAATCGATAATTCCGTCCTTATACAACTTCGGAAGGTTCATGCGGGCGAATGAGAAGAAAGGCCTTCTCGAGATTATATCTTATGCCGACCAGGAGGCCACAGCCGCATGGCGGTCCGCCTATCACCTTAAAACCACAGGTAAATCGGGTGAATCAGCCGGTCAGTATGCGGGCATCCTGGAAGAGCTCGTGGCCTTTTTGCGGGCCGCTCTCGTCTGCCGTCCCGCCAATGTCACCGAAGAGGTATTTGACCAGTTCCTTCGACTCCGCCGAGATATCGCTTCATAGGTCAAAAGCAATTCACCCCCCTTCAATGGGATGCCGGGAACGGCTGCCTTCTGATGATTTGGGTTGACCCAAGGCCTGAAATCATTTACACTTTCGTTTAAGTCTAACACGGCCGTCAGGAGTCGACATGATCATCAGCCTGGTCAATCAGAAAGGGGGCGTGGGCAAGACGACCATCGCGGTCAACCTCGCCAGTGGCCTTTCAAAAAGAGGGTTCCGCATCCTCCTCGTGGATGCAGACCCCCAGGGGAGCGTGCTTCAGTGGCAGTCCATTTCCCAGGATCAGCGCTTTGAGGTGACGCACCGTCCTTCGGCCGCCCTCCTCAGCGACAGAAAGGCCTTGGGCCGCGGCCATGACCATGTCATTATCGATGCGCCCCCCGCCATCGGGGAGATCGCCCGCGCCGTCCTTGGCGTTACAGATTTGGCCATTGTCCCGATCGGCCCGAGCCCGTTAGACATCTGGTCGAGCAAAGAGACTTTGTCGCTCTTTCCCGAGGCCGGAAAGCGCAATCGCCGACTCACGCCAAGACTCCTCATCTGCAGAAAAATCGTGGGGACCCGGATCGGCAGGGAGGCAAGGGAGGCCCTTGAGACCTACGGCGTGGACATTTTCGACTCTGAGATCTCCCAACGGGTCGCCTTTGTAGAGGCCATGATATCGGGTCGTTCGGTCCTGGATTATGCCCCCCACAGCGAGGCTGCGGGAGAGATCCGGCGACTGTGCGACGAAATCATCAAAAGCGGGACGACCCACCCGCGACCCAATGTCGTCCCTTAGCTTGAAGCTCAAAGCTGAAAGCTGAAAGGGCCGTTGAAAGATCCTTTGAGCTTTCAGCTTCGATTCTATCGATGCCATTCCATGAGGGACTTTCTTGCTTTTTTAATAGAAAACCTGAGAATAAGGCACTAAGAAGGGAAGTAGCGATATGGCAAAGACAAGGGCCTTAAAGGACGCGGCAACGGACCCCCTTGCAAAAAAGGAGGCGGCGGCTTCAAAAAAGGAAGATCCCGGTCACGGCATCGGTCACTATGTGCTGACCATTTCCATCGGCCTGATAGCTGGCGTTGTGGGGGGCCTTCTTTCAAGTCGTATCCTGAAGATCCTGTAGCGCAGGGCTTTGTCTCATTGTGCCGACAGGCATGGATTGCGCTACCCACGTTAAGGAACCATCCACGATGCCAATCCATTGATCAGCAGTACACCGTAAAGGGTGGCAAGGCAGAGTCGCTGCCACAGCCCTGTCAATCCTCTATAGTGCGCGCTTCTTTTGCCCGAGACCAGGAACAGGGTGAAGGCGATAAGACCGACCACGAACCCAAGGGTATTCCATCCTTCGACCGCAGCGCACTCGACCATGCCCCGCGCCCAAAGAGGCGTCAGCAGCAGTAGAATGAAACCAAGTCCCGCGCCGATTCCGTGGACCTTTCCTGTTGGTGTTTCTTCCGTTCCTGCGGCGTCTTCGGGAAAAATTCCGGCCACAATGCCGGCCCCGAGACCGAAGGCAACGATTCCCAGGAGATAAGACGAGTGTCGCCACGTGAACACGCGAAACTGAATTGCCTGACCGACCGCAAACCCAAGGAAACAGACCCCCAGCACAATCAGCCATATGGTGAGCTGACGTTTGACAGGACTTCCCGTCGTGCCCAGGGTGCTGATCGTGTCTCTAAAATGACTGTACCCAGGGTAGCGGCGAGCCAGAATCCAGGGAATCACAAAGTCGCCGGCCATGGCGATCACCCCGAATCCCATCCCTGTCCAGAACATGTACGTCTTCATTGCAATATGGTTTTCGGATTTCTGACTTCGGGTTTCAGCAGGTACCACACACTGGATCCAGTTGCTGCGGAAAAGTTGAATTCGTCTGATCCTGAAACACGGGTTGCTGTTTTGGTGCAACCTTAGCCCGCCTTGGGAGCATGTGGCAAAGGGGGTGTCTTGTCAAGGCCTTCTATCCATCCCCTGACAACCGGATGAACCAGGGGGCTGACCGCCACCCCCATGTGTGTTAGGCACTGCAGCAACGCGACATCTGCTTTCGCAAACTGAGATATGACAGGTTCAAACTGCTCTGCAACAAAGGCCTCATCTGCCGTTCCGACGGCAACCAAGAGGGGTTGGGTAACCGTCTTGAGATCCTTTTTATAGTTGCCGGGGGCGTAGGAGGTATTGAGCCGATAGGAATAGGACAACGTTTCGGTCCCGTCACGGACCTCTTCAGGCATATTGAAATCAATGACGGCCAGATGATTCAAGCACCGGATCCCGACATTGTTCAGCATGGTAAGGCCGATGATGCCAGGTATGTGCGGCCGTCCCCACCCTCCGGAGTTGGGGCGCATGGTCGGCGCATTGTATTTGAGAAACGGAGAGAGCAGCAGATAGGCATCGACCATGTGCCCGTACCTGCTTCCGGCGAACCGTATTGCCAGTCCGCCTCCTGATGAATGGCCCCCCACGATGAGCAGGCGCCGTGGATCATTTCCGAGAATCATGGCAATGAAATCCGCCAGATCATCCTCCAGTTGACCGATATAGTCCACATCACCGCGTCGCTCGGGGTTATGTCCATGGCCCCGCAGGTCCGGGGTGTACACCTGGGCCAGGCCTTCACCGCTGATAAATCGCGTTAACGGCAGAAGATACCGACTGTGCCATCCCGATCCATGCAGCAGGATCATGACCCTGTCGGATGGACCCTGATAATGGCGATAGGCAAGTTCTTTGCCGTCCTTTGCGGTAAATGTATTAAGCGGTGGAATGTCTCTGTAATCAATGGACAACTCCTGAAATGGGAAACCCTCCCCCGGCGATCCCCGTTTCTAAGGTTTGTCGGCCATGATCAACAGAGCGGCAATTCCAAAATAGGCCAACAATGATACAAGTATGGAAGCCCCTATGACTGATGTCATCTGACGTCATCCGCCCACTGACTTTGGTGAATTTCCGATCCCACCCGGTCTTTCAGGCCGCCTCATTATCCGATCGCTTGACCGGGTGCATGATGATTTCATTAAAAATGTATTGAAATGTAGGTATCCCCAGAAGCAGTCCCCAGAATCCAAAGAGTTTCCCCGCAACCAGGAGAATAATGAGCACGGCAAGGAAATGAATCTTCATGACGGTGCCCATGATCTTGGGATTGAGAACATACGCCTCAATCAGGTGGATGGCCGTGATAAATGCGATAAGTTTCACCACCAGGGCAAAGCCTCCAGTCTGGAGCCCGAGCATACAGATGGGAAGGCCCGACAGAAAGATGCCCAGAATAGGAATGAAGCTGCAGATAAAGACGACAATGGATAGGAAAAGAGGAGACGGGACATTAAAAAATATCAGTCCCAGAAAGGTCAGGATCGTGTTCCAGATGGCAATAAGTGCCTGGGCTTGAAAGGCCTTGCCGATGCTCCTGCCGAACCCGACGATATCCGGGGCTATTTCTTTGTAGAACCGTGAAAGCCGACTGTGTTCCAGTCTGGAAAAACCCGTTTTGAGGGCGGGGAGCTGGAGCACAATAATGAAGCTGAACAGGATCGAAATCAGGAAATCGCTGATTCCCTTGAAAAGAAACAGGATGATCAGGGGGATCTGTTTGAAGACACCGGGGGAGCTTTGAACGATCCATTGCTTCAGCTTATCCGTAATCGTATTGAGAGCTTCCCGGTATTCGGGCATCTCTTTCAATTCAGCAAAATCCTCTTTTCCAAGAATCTTTTCCAAAAGATCTTCAGCATGGTCGATCAGGGTGGGCTGAGATTGCGCCTCTTGGGATTCAGCAACGGTACGCTCGCTCCCATAAAGCGCTTTTCGCACCGGGATGGGCATCAAATATTGCACCGATGTGACAAATCCTCTAACCTGGTCAACAATTCGTGGAAAAATGTAGTTTCCCGCGCCGCACATCAGCAACAGGAAAAGAAGAAAGACGCTTGCGGTTACCAGCCAGCGGACTCTCCTTTCAGTGGAAGGGCGGTGAATTCTGGAGCAGATGCCTTTGACGATATTGGAGGCGATGTAGCTGATGACGAAAGTCATGAAAAGGATGCCGAAAAAGGATCGAAGGGAGTAGATACAAAGGAAGAACACCAACCAAATCAGGATCTTTTCCCAGGGAAGCCTTCTGAAAAACAGAAACGTGTCTCTGGGTTCCATTGAGGCGGAGACAACCGTCTCTTTCCCGGCGCAATGCGGCTCTGGAGGGGTTTTATTCACAGCAGGTCCTACGGGCGTGGTTTATGATTTGGTACGGCACATTTCAGGCGTTCCCCGGGGAATAGGGTGAAGCCCTCCTTGGCCTCCAAATAGGTGAGTAGATCCACCAGGTATCCCTGAGCTTCGGCCAACCGCTGCCGGCCTTCGAGATTCTTTGCGTGGGTTGCTTTACGAAGGGCTTCGAGTGTCTGTTTTACCGCCTCGCTGTCCGATAGAGGCGGCGACAACAGCTGTTTCTGAAAGGTATAATACGGAATCGTATCCAGTTCGACACCGAATTGCCCTTCAAAACGGTGCATCACCAGCTTTCCCAATGCCTTTTGTTCCGGCCGGAAAAAGGTAAAGGCGCCCACCGGGTATTTGGGAGTAGCGAATGCGTTGTGGATAGCCTCCGTGAGGCGAATCACCTCCGGATCCTGTGTATGCGTGCCGTATCGGTGCATGGCTGCGGCCCATCCAAAATACCGAACCACAAGATAGAGGGTCTCATCGGCATAGGAACCGTCCGGGTACCTTTTGCGCAGCATACGCAGTCCTTTCAACTGAAGCAGGTTATAGATACGACTCTGGAGATCTTCGCAGGCGGAGAGGAAAGGGTTGACGTAAAGGGCCACGATCCTTTCACGCATTCGCATGCGTTCTTTTTTGTGTTCATCGGACCACGTCCAGAACGCCCATATCACCGGGATAACGGCAATAAGCCAGTTCATGATAGATCTCCTTAATGAAAGTCCTACTGGTTTGCCTGTGGTTTCCAACTGGTCTGCAAAAATAGTCCTCGAAAGAAACCAAGTCAATCGTTTTTCAGCAATTCTCATTATGAGGCAAACCCGATGTCAACATTCTGTGCGCGTAGCATCTTGCCGCGATTTTTCGCGGCTGAAAGCCGCTCCCACATGGCTATTTTCACAAAATGAGAATTGCTGATCGTTTCCTAAAAAGCAAAAACCATACACCTCGTGGATAATGCTTCCTCCGGATCAATGAGGCGCCGGGTGCAGCTTCACAAGTATATCGAACGCAAACCAGAGGAAAAGCCACCCGGGCACGCTTTCAACCATCAGTCCTCTTCTGGCAATGGACCAGATCCCTGCGCCGGCAAAGGCGATCGGCAGTAGGATCTTCAGGTCCACGGGCACACCGGTTGTGTCATAAATCCTTCGGTTGAGATCATTCACTGCGGCCAGGAAACCTTCTGAGCCGGCAGATGTTGACTTGCCGCCTTCCGACGCTTCGATACTTGGGACATGCCCTATGGACTGCACCACCACATCCAGATCCTGAAACAGCCCGAGAACGCCATCCCTGGTTTGGCGGGCATGGTCATACCTGACAGTGATGCTCCCGGTCGAGCGGTTGATCTTCACATCGTGAACGCCGTCGGCCGGTTCCAGACCGCGCTTGATGCCATTCATTATGTCCTGGTCTCGATGGGACCGATGAAGCTTGAGGCGCAGTCTGCCGGGTATGGCGCTGGCAATCCGGGCGTAGCGGCGGGCGGTATCGGCTTGGCTTGGCATTGACGGCCTCCTTATGTAGTTGACAATGGTTGATTATGGTTTCTTGATCCTTACACCCAGCCTTCGGCGCGAAGCCACAGCCATAAGGCGGCCACGGCCAGGGAGATCATGGTGACAGGAATTCCGACTCGCGCGTGTTCGGCAAATGATATCTTCAATCCTTGACGGCCGGCTGCATCCACCACAATGATATTGGCCAGGCTCCCGATGATGATCAGGTTGCTCGACAGCCCGCTTGCCAGGGCCATGGCCGGAGCGGCCATGTGCGAATCGGCAAAGGGCAGAAGGAGCATGACGCTCGGTACATTGGTTACGACATCGCTCAAGAGGGCAGTCAGCAGGAAGAGCCATGCCGTGCTCTGGAGATCGATGCCGATTTCCTTTAAATCAATGATCCATCTTTTCGGCAGACCCGTTTGCTGAAAGGCCGCATTGACCACAAAGAGGCCCATGAACAGGACCAGCAACTGCCAGTCCTCATAGTCGAGCATCTCTTTTGAACGAAATCTTGCATTGATCAACAGAAGCCCGCCTGCGGCCAGGGCCACCAGTTCACGGGGCCATTCTGTGAAGAGAAATGCAGCAATAATACCGACCGCCATCAAGAGCCCTTTGATCATCTCCCATCGATCCAAAAGGCCCATGTCCGGGGCCTTCTCATGGAGTTTGGCTGTTGCCTGCCACTTGTCCCTGTAAAAGAAAGAGATAACCACCCATATCACCCCGAGCGCAATAAACGACGGCACCCCTGCATCGTACAGGAAGCCGGTAAATGAGAGTTTCAGATTCTGGCCGATAAGGATATTCTGCGGGCTGCCGATAATCGTTGCGCTGGAGCCGGCATTGGTGCCGCATGCCAGCGCCAGGAGCAGCGGGACGGGGTTGAGATTCCGCTCCTTTGAAATCTGTAGAATAACAGGCGCCAAGGCAACGGCTACCACATCGTTGGTCAAAAGGGCGCCCAGGATCCCTGATACGGCAATGAGGAGGGCAAGGAGGGTGCGGGGGCCGACCTGCAGTTTCGTCAGTGTATTTGAGAAGATCTCGTACACGCCCGACATGGCAAATTGGGCCGAGAGGATCATGAGTCCGAACAAGAGTCCGATGGTGCTGTAGTCGATGGCATCCCAGGCCGCCTGCGGGTTCATGGCCCCGGATGCAAGGATGGCGATCGCCCCTAACAGGGCGATGCCGGCACGGTCCATTTTCAGCCCCGGAAATCCCCCCAGGATCATTCCGACATAAACAAGGGTAAATATGGTTACGATGGTGATTGTCACAGGCATGCCTCCAAAAAGGTTGATAGAAAGAATATCCCCTGCATTTCTTTCACAGAATTTGATCCCTGCAAATCCCAATCATTTATAGAAGTTTAATCCTGTCTTAATCATTTGCTAACAAAACCTCGTTAATTTTCAAGAAAAAAATCGCTTCAGTATCCAGATTAAGAAAAAAAGTAAAAAAGAGAGGAGGCACACCAAGAGATGACATACTACCTGCACAGCATTCCGGGGAGGTTGCGCGTAAAGATCCCTTCCGTAAAGGGACAACCGGATAAGGCGATGGCCATCCGATCCCTGTTGGAGGATGTTGAAGGGGTCGAGAGCATCAGCGCCAATACGGTCACGGGGAGCGTCGTCGTCAAATATGAGCCCGTTCTCGTTCACAGCGACCAGATCCTTTCGATCCTGAAGAAAAATGACTTTTTTGATGAGGCCAGGGCCGTTACCATGGATCGTGCCGTTGCAGAGGCAGGTTCAACGGTCGGTCGGGCCTTGAGCAAGGCATTCTGCGGGTGGGCCGTGGGCCGCGCACTGGAAGGGACCGGCCTCTCCTTTCTGGCGGTGTTGATTTAGGAGGCGTCAGGCGTGAGGCGCAAAGGACCAGAGGTCAGAACTCAAGGGATGAATAGTGCGTCTCTTCCCTCCTCCCATTGATCCAGTCATCAATTCATCCAGTACCCAGTACCCAATTCCCAGTCCCCAACATCCAGGATCACGCAGAGGCAAGCTGTCCGGCCTTGTCTGTTTTCTCCCACGGAAGATCCATATCGTCGCGGCCCATGTGCCCGTAGGCGGCGATCCTGCGATAGAAGCCTTCCGGGTGCAAGGCGGGCAGGTGCCTCAGGTTGAATTGCCTCAGAATCGCCCCAAGTCGAAAGTCAAAATGGGCGTTGACCAGATCGCGAATCTCTTCCTGGGACCTTTGCGATGTACCGAAGGTGTTCACCTGAAGGCTCGCGGGCTGGGTCAATCCGATGGAATAGCTCAAGGCCACCTCGCACTCGCTGGCGAGGCCTGCGGCCACGACGTTTTTGGCCGCATACCGGGCCACATAGGCCCCGACCCGGTCAATCCGCATGGGGTCCTTCCCGCTCAGCGCATCGCCGCTTTGCCGTGAGAATTCACCATAGGTATCCACTGCGTTCTTCCGGCCGGTCAGGCCCGAGTGATAGGACGGCCCTCCCGGGAAAAAGCCGTTGGGATTGACAAATACGCGCGTCTTCCTGTCGGGTTTGACCGCCTCCTGTTCAAAGACCGGGGCGAAGACCGCCTCCATGATGTCTCCCCGCAGGGTCTTTAAAAAGGGAGTCCTGGAGTTTCGCTGGCTCGCTGTAATGGTGGCGCTGTGAATCCGGTAAGGTCTCCGTTTCTGGTATTCCACCCCCACCTGGACCTTGCCGTCCGGCATGAGATAGGGAAGGACCCCCTCCCGGCGGACCGTTGCCAGGCGTCTTGCCAGTTTGTGGGCCAGCCATATGGGGAGCGGCATGAGCGTCGTCGTCTGATCGCAGGCAAAGCCGAACACCGTGACCTGGCTGTCAACAGGGATGTTGTCGATCTCCTTATCCGTCAGACTATTCTCATCGAACTGGGCCTTCTTGAAGGGGGGGAACCCCTGGGGTGCGGTCAGAATGCTGCACGTCTTGGAATTGAAGTCGGGCTGGTCATACCCCACGCGCTTGATCACCTTGCGGGCCTCGTGGGGTAGGTCCACCTTGGCGCTGGTGTGAAATCGCGCTGCGATGAAGACAATTCCATTGGAAACAGCGCACTCGGCCCGGACCCTCGCCCGGGGGTCCTGTCTCAGAAAATGATCCAGAATGGCGTCGCTGATCTGGTCGCAGAGCTTATCCGGATGCCCCTCGGTCACCGATTCCGAGGTAAACATATAGTTTCGTGTCATGGCTCCACCTTTCGTTCCCGTTTTCTGCTCTCGTTTATCACAAGCGGCAATGCCGCACCGGCGCCGATCAATGCCGCGTCAAAGAGGGACGGCCGCACCACCCCGAGGAAATTCCTCAGCCCCGGAAGCAGCATGGTGAGCACCTGGAGGGCCAGGGAGCCCCCGACGGCCAGATCGAGGTAGGGGTTGGATGGCGGCCTCTCTTTGCTGAAAATGCCCCGGGTCTCGGACCGGCACGATATGGCGTGGAGGAGTTGCCCGAAGGTCAGGCTCTGAAAGGCCAGGGAGGTGGCCCTGGGTCCCATGCCGTATAGCGCGATCCCCACGCCATACGCCCCCATTGCGCCGGCGCTGATGGCGCCCGACTCGAGGGCCATCCGTTTGAAGTCGGCCTTTGAAAAGAGCGGTGCCTGTGGGTCGCGCGGCGGCTCTTTCAGGACGTTCGGGTCGGGATCCCCCATGGAAAGGGCCAGCCCTGGAAAAATGTCGGAAATGATATTGATCCAGAGGAGCTGCATCACGTTCAGGGGGAACCCGATGCCTGCCGCCATGGCCGTGAACATGACCATGATTTCGCTGAGGTTCGTAGAGAGAAAGAAATGCACCGACGTTCGTATGTTCTTGTAGGTGTTGCGGCCGTTCCGAATGGCGATCACCAGCGTTTCCAGATTGTCGTCTTCCAGGACCACGTCGGCCACCTCACGGGCCACGTCCGTGCCGCCGTGGCCCATGGCAATGGCGATGTCTGCGGCCTTGAGGGCCGGGCCGTCATTGATCCCGTCGCCGGTCATGGCAACGGTCTTGCCGGCCCTCTGAAAGGCCTGGACGATCTGAAGTTTATGGGCAGGAGTAACCCGCGAAAACACATGGACTTTCTGCACCAGGGCCTCCATGACATCCGGTCGGACGCTGGTGAATTCCATGGAATCCAGGATGGCGAGGTGGTCGTTCCGGCTGAGATTCAGCTTTTTTGCCACCGCATAGGCGGTCGGGCTCTGATCGCCGGTGATCATAACCGTCTCCATCCCCGCCCCATGAAAGGCCTGAATCAGCTCCAAGACGCCTTCGCGTATGGGATCCGCCATGCCCACCAGTCCGACCCAGGTCAAGTCAGACTCGAGATCTTCCATACCGCCGTCCCCGGACAGGGCACAGGCGACGCCCAGCATCCTCAAGGCCTCTCCGGCCATTCGTTCGTTTGCTGTCTCGATCTGAATCCGTTCCGCTTCTGTGAGGGCGATCCTCCTGCCGTCTCTGAACTGCCATCGGCACAGCTCCAGAACACCGGCAGGACTTCCCTTCACCGCCAGGATTCGCCCCCCGCCGGGCGAGGCGTGAAGAGTGCTCATAAAGAGCCGGTTTTCAGCCCGGTGGTTAACCTTCAAGAGGGGGTGGTCCTTCCTGAGGGCCAGGACATCGATGCCTGTCCGGATGGCAAAATGGATCAGGGCGTTTTCCGTTGAAGAGCCGCTCAGTTCGTAGTCGCCGTTGGCGTCGATCCCCTTGATAATGGTTTCGTTGCAAAGGGTGCATACCGATGCCAGGTGACTGATTTCGTGGCTCTTGAGGGGGTGAGGAATCGGACCTTTCGGTGAAGCGAAGCCGCTCTCCAGGACCTCACCACGCTCCATGTTTACCATAAAACTCACCACGGTCATTCGATTCTCGGTGATGGTGCCGGTCTTATCGAGGCAGACGGTCTGGATCGCCCCAAGGGTCTCGATGGCCTGGAGGTGTCGAACAAGGACATTATGCCGCCGCATCTTTCGGATGCCGATGGCAAAGTTGATGGTAGCCGCTGCAGGAAGGCCTTCCGGAACGGCTGCGGCGGCCAGGGAAATCCCCATCCGCAGCATTTGCAGGAGACCATAGCCCCGGACAAAACCGATCAAAAAAACGACGCCGCAGATGGCGGTGCTGGCCATGACCAGTTGATTGCCGATGATGCGAAGCTGCCTTTCCATGGGAGTCTCGGGTCTGAAGGTAGCGTCGAGGAGCATCTGGAGTTTCCCGATTTCCGTGTATCCCCCTGTGGACACGACCACTGCCACCCCTTCCCCTCCGGTCACCAGGGTGCCGCGGAACACCATATTCACCCGGTCGGCAATCGGCATGGTTTCCAGTCTCAGGTTCCTGGGTCTTTTATAGACCGGCATGCTTTCGCCCGTCAGGGCCGATTCGTCGATGCTGAGATTGGCTGCCTGAAGGACCCTGCTGTCGGCTGCCACATAGGTGCCCGGCTTGAGGAGCAGAAGATCGCCGATCACCACGTCCTCGACCGGGATGGTCTTCACATGACCGTCCCGAAGAACCTCTGCTGACGGATGCACGGCGTTTTTCAGCGATTGGATGGTCTTTTCCGCCTCGCTCTCCGTGACATAGCCGATGGCCGCATTGGCCGCCACGACGCCCATGATGATGACGGCGTCCAAGAACGCGCCGGTTATGAGGGAAACGCCGGCAGCGGCTGCCAGAAGGGCCGTTGGAAGGGATGCGAACTGGCCTGCAACAATTTCCCATCTGGACCTGGGTTTCGATTCGGGCAGCATGTTGGGCCCATACCGGCTTAGACGATGCGGCGCCTCCTTTCCGGAGATTCCCAGATTCACGTCTGTCTCCACCAGGGCCAGGACCTCCTCACCGGTCAGGGTATGCCAGTTTTGAGAAGGTTGGGGCCGCAGGGGAGAGACCATGTGCTTGACTTTTTCCGTCAATGCAACAAGGGCTTCCGCGCCAGGAAGAAACGTCTTTTCGGAGGAGCGAATCTTTTTTTCAGGGCATGAGGGGGCGGGTTGCCGGCGAGAGAGGCCGGGGGTTTCGTCAGGAAACGCATCGACGACCTCCTGGACGAGGTGGGCCACGTTTACAGGGTCCTCTCTTACATCGAAGACGATCACGATGTTTCCCGTGACCGTGCTGCCGGATGCGCGGCCCAGGCCGTGTTGCTCAACCAGATGGGTTTCGAGCCACACCTTGAGCTTGGGAGACCCTTTGAGCCCCTCCACGTGGAATCTGCCCCTGCCCGCTACTTTCGTATGTACAGCACGCACCATGATGTCTTTCCGATGGATGAAGACCGGTTTTTGGAACAACGGCGCCTTGTGGAATGCCGGACAGGGCGGCTTTTCATGATTACGGCCGTGAATGGAAGTGTCCACGGCTTTCAGTCTCAACATTCACGTTGAGGGATTTGAAACTGTGACTCGTTGCATCAAGTCATCGGCCTTCAGAATGAAAAAGCCTTTCAGATCCCTTAAGATCTGAAAGGCTCACGCCAAAGACACATGAATGCGAACGATCTGCCATAACGGACTGCGGCCCCATAGGCGTCTCTTGCAACTACCTGGAGGTCTTTACGCCTTATCAACGATGTGCTTGGTAAAGAGCCCCAGCGCATACCAGAAGGCGCTGTACCAGGGCGGGGCCACGATGTTCCCCCTGGCAAGCTGATAGACGCCCACGCCAATGAGGGCCAGAAATGCCATCCCGGGTAGATCCAGTTCGCCGCCAGAAAAGCGGTCCACCGAGCGGCTCAGGTCGCGAAACGGCGTTGCAATCTTTTTGGATAGCGGCTCGATCCCTGAAGGGCGCGTCTCTAAGGCGAACAACGAGGTATGCTCCCCGACCGATGCGATCGCTGCCGCATCCACCTGGGGACCTTTGATTAACACGCTCCCCGTGGCCGGATTGACCTCGATACCGGCCATGGATACGTTCTTCTGGAGGGCTGCCCTGACTTCAGAAAAGTACGCTGCCTCGCCTTTTCGAGAGGGAATTCTGATGCGGATCCGTTCAGCGGTCTGGTGCCCGATATGGGCTGCAGGCAACAACACGTATGTCAGACCTATTTGGCAACTGCCTTTTTAGGTTTGGCGACAACGATTTCCTGGGCATCGCTCAGTTCCGCTTTTGCCTCTTCGGTCAGGTCCTCAATGGTCTCCTTGGTTTCCTCTGCAAGGAGTCTCCCCTTTTCGTAGAGGACCATGCCGCCTTTGATGCCGGCCTTGGTCAGGGATTTCAAGATGCCCCCCAGCACCGGCAAAACGATCGGCGCCAGAAGGACGCTTGCCGCGCCGATAGCCAGCCCAGTACCCCAGCTCAACCCTTTGGGTAAGTTCAGTAAAGCCATTTTTTCCTCCTCTCCGTTATCTACAGGGTTGTGATTAATGGACGCTCACGGAATGCTCTCTGCCGAATTTGCTGACTCAAGAAAGATAGAAACCCTCTCGTTTCTTAGGCTGACAGAAATCATTCGTCAATACCTCTCCTCATATGCCAGTCAAAATCAAATCTGGAATTTTCTTATGTGAATGTTACGACAAGATTAAAAATTGACGAGGAATAGCTTAAATTTTATGGTTGTCCCCCAGAGATGTCAATCCCTTCTTCCATCATTTCCCTATGCCCTGCTATGGTTGCGGAAGGCGCCCCCTCGATTGAAATGCTTATGAAATGCGTTCAAAGCTCAAAAGTCCTTTGCCAATCGGGAGGTTTCCAGGCGGGCATGGGAGCGGAGGAATTGGACATTCAAAGAATAAGAAACTCAGACGCTGAATACTCAATTTTCGACCCGGCGAGAAACCGCCATTTTTGTTTTCAGATCAATGATCGCAGCCTTGAAATGGGAGGCCAGCTCATGGGCGCTTTGCCGGTCCTTGGGCGCAGCCACGCTGATCTCGTAGGCGCTACCGGAGATGGCGTCAAACTGCAGGGTGATATAGGGTGAAATGACGTCTTCGTGATCGTCGTCATCGATATCCCATATATCCTTGTATCGCAGCTCCACGGTGTGGGTCCCGGCAGCGAAAGCCAGTTCTTTTTTCCCTTCGTAGAGGATTCGCGTGAATATGTTTTCCACGCTGTCTCCGTCGAAATTGCCGATCTGAATGAAACTGGGGAAGCTCAGACTCGCCGACTGATCTCCTGGTTTGCCCACTGTGTAGGGCTTCTTCTGCATACAGGCCGGCAGTGTGAGCAGGACGATAAAAAATAAGGCAAAACCGATACCCGTGCATCTGGATTTCATAATGACTCCTCATGTAGAAAGAATGTTCAGAATATTTATCATCCCATCTCGATGAATCGCAGCAATGACACCCGTTCCCTGATGATCGATCCTGACAATTGTCTATCAGACATTATGAGGGTTTCGTTACGCGTGGGCGATATGTGAAATGCACTGTCCAAGGAGGGGAACTGTCCTGGTTCAAAGAGAGGGGCGGCATGGATCAGGCCTGCCCGTTAAGGGCGTCGCAGACATGCGTGTTGTTGTGCAACCACAACGAAATATCCTCCCGTAAATCCTCCGGAAGCCCTTTGTCCAGAACCTCGAAACTGGCGACGCTTGTTGCCCGGTCATAGATCATCATGATCCGGGTGGGTTCCCTTCCTTCGGGGTCCAACCCGGCTGTATCAGGGAGGTCAAATACCCAGTGCAGTTGATTGATGTATCGTGTCTTTTCCATTGTGTTACTCCTGAATCCCGGTGACCTGTAGGC
>Ga0209164_1002449_pt1 | contig 19796 bp, 19 predicted proteins | sample MTBNYHSulfiMetaG_FD_187458 | JGI IMG/M metagenome (GOLD analysis project Ga0209164, IMG submission 187458) | Enrichment culture microbial communities from rom New York Harbor, USA that are MTBE-degrading - MTBE-NYH (New York Harbor Sulfidogenic)... | ecosystem: Environmental > Aquatic > Marine >...
GCCGACGTCCTGCCCGGAGTGGTGGTGGCCAAGGCGGCCGATCCCTCTGCGGTGGATGAGCCGGGCGGGATGGTGCTCTTCTCCGTGGCGGTGGTCAACACCTCGGTGGAGCCCGTGACGCTCACCTCGCTGACCGACAGCGTCTTCGGGGATCTCCGGGATGCCGGCAACGGGGCGGTGTTTGCCAACACCTGCCCGGCGCAGCCCGACGAGATTCCGGCGGGCGGCACTCTGGCCTGCTCGTTCGAGGCCCTGGTCGAGGGAGAGCACGGTGATCCCGACCACGTGGACACCGTCACCGCCGTCGTCGCCGACGACGAGGGGAACCCCGCCTCCGGAGCCGATTCCGCCGCGGTGTTGTTCCTGGAGACCGAGGCGGTGGTGACCGGACATCTCTTCATCGACCTCGACGGCGACGGGGTGCAGGATCCCGGCGAGCCGCATCTGCCCGGGGTGCGGGTGCGGCTGGTGGACGGTGCCGGCAACCGCCTGACGGTCGCCAGCGATGCCCTGGGCAACTGGGAAGCGGCGGTGGAGGCGGGGGTGGTCTCGATGCGGGTGGTGGCGGCCACGGTGCCTGCCGGCTACCGGCTGACCACCGCCAATGCCTCCCAGACGGTGCAGGCCCTTCCGGGGTCGACCGTCGACACGGCGGACGTGGGCTACCAGCCCGCCGATGGGTCGCTGGCCGGCAAGGTGTTCTTCGACGTGGACGGAGACGGGGAGCAGGGGCCCGGCGAGCCCTCCTTCGCTGGGGTGGCGGTGGGCCTCTACCAGGGTGATCGCCTGCTGCATACCGTGCTGACCGAGGCCGACGGCTCCTATGGCTTCGGCGGCCTAGCGGCCGGGGAGTACCGGGTGGTGGTGCGCGACGACACCGACTTCTTCGCCGGGTTCGCCCCCAGCGTCGACCCCGACGGGGTGCTGGACGGCGAGACTCGGGTGACCCTGGGCACCAGCGAGGATCGGCGCGGGGTGGACTTCGCCTACCGGGGCACCGGCAGCGTGGGCGACACGATCTGGGAGGACGCCGACGGCGACGCGGTGCAGGACCCGGGGGAGAAGCCCATTGCCGGCATCGTCGTGGGTCTGGTCTGGGCGGGCTTCGACGGGGTGCTGGGCAGCGGCGACGACGTCACCTTCCCGTACCAAGTCACCGACTCGGGCGGGACCTACCTGTTCACCGGAGTGCCCGCCGGGGTGGTGGGCGTCGCCGTCGACCAGGCGTCGGTGGACGATGACCTCGAGGCGACCACGGCCACCTCGTACACCTACCACCTGGGCCCCGCCGAAGACTTCCTCGACGGGGACATCGGGTTCCGCGTGGTAGAGGAGCTGCCCTATACGGGGTTCGACGCCGACCGCCTCGGCTTCCTCTCCTTGGGGCTGATCATCCTGGGCCTGATGCTGCTGATGGTGGGCCGGCGGGGAAGGCGCGACGCCAGGCTGCGCTGGGAGCGCTTGGGCTGGGGCGCGGCTGGCGAGTAGCGAAGCGGCCGTCCCAGCGGGGGCGGCCTCGGTGAGGAGGGAGGGAATCGCCGCTCGTGTCGGCGACTCGGTTCTCAGCGGTGCTGCCGGCGGAACCTTGAGCATCACCGCGCTCCGACGCGGGCCGGCACCGGGCGGCGGAGCGAGCGTGCGCCTCGGCACGAGCCCCCTTACAGTGGGCCTGTGCACCAGGCCCTCGCCGAGCATCTGCGCCGCCACGCCCTGCGTACCGGGGACTTCGTGCTGCACTCAGGGGCTCGCAGCAGTTGGTACGTCGACGCCCGGGCTACCACCTTCACCGGTGAGGGGGCGGCCCTGGTGGCCGAGGCGGTATTGGGGGCGCTCCTGCCCGAGGTGACCGCGGTGGGCGGGCCCACGCAGGGGGCGGATCCCATCGCCGTGGCCACCGCCGTGGTGGGGGCTTCCCGGGGTCGCCCGCTCAAGGCTTTCTCGGTGCGGGCGCGGCCCAAGGACCACGGCACGGGAGGCCGCCTGGTGGGCCCGGTGGGCCCCGGCGACCGCGTCGCGGTGGTGGAGGACACCACCACAACCGGCGGGTCGCTGCTGGAGGTGGCGGACGTGCTGGCCGAAGCCGGCATCCAGGTGGCCCAGGCGGTGGTGTTGGTGGACCGCAGCGGGGGAGAGGTGGCGGCAGCCTTCGGTGAGAGGGGCATCCCCTACCGCGCCCTGCTCCTTCCGGCCGATCTGGGGGTGGGCCCGTGATCGTGCGCGTGTCCCGGTCCCCCTGGCGCCTCCTGGGCTACGCCCTGGTGGCGGTGCCGATGATCCTGCTGGCGGTGGACATGCTGGTGGCCTACAAGTGGTACCCCTTCCCGGAGACCACGACGGCCCAGGGCCAGGTCACCGCCGCCGATGGCTCCGTCACCGAGGTCACCTATCAGGTCTATACGGACAACGGAAAGGCCCAGCGCCGCCGGGACCTGGCCTGGGGCGGCGCCCTGGCGGCAGGCGGCCTAGCGGCGATCGGGTGGGCCTTCACCGGGCTGGTGACTCCCCGCCGCTTGCTCTCCGCCGACGCCGAGGGCCTGACTTTGTGGCTCGACGGCCGCCGCCGCCCACCGCAGCGCCTGGCTTGGGAGGAGGTGGCGGAGGTGCGCTCCGGCCTGCGGAGCGACGAGGCGGGGGAGGTGCCGGTGCTGTCGCTGCGCCTGCACGCCCCCGATCGAGTGCCGCTGCGGCCCGTGGGGGCTGCTGTTGAGCCGCCGTGGCTGCATCTCTTCGCCGGGGAGTGGGACCGCCCCGCCCACGAGGTGGCCGCCATGATCGAGGGCTACATCACCGGATTCCGCGGTTGGGAGGCCTACGGATGACCGGGGCCCCGCCGATCGGCGCCCATGTCGCGGCGGCCGATCCCCTGACGGAGGCCGCCGCTCGGGGGGCCGATCTCGTGCAGTTGTTCCTCTCGAACCCGCAGTCCTGGAAGAAGCCGGTGCCTCGGTCAGACGCGGGCACCCTGCGGGCCTCCCCCCTTCCCGTCTACGTGCACGCCCCCTACCTGATCAACGTCGCTTCCCCCAACAACCGGGTGCGTATCCCGTCGCGCACCATCCTGGCCGACACCATGGAGGCCGCCGCCGCCGTGGGCGCGGCCGGGGTGGTGGTGCACGGCGGGCATGTGGGCGACGACGAGGGCCCGGAGGCGGGAGTGGAGCGCTGGCGCAAGGCCCTGGAGGCGGTGGCGCGGCCGGTCCCCCTTCTGCTGGAGAACACCGCCGGAGGGGGCAACGCCGTGCTGCGCGACCTGGGACGGCTGGGCTCACTCTGGGAGGCGATCGGGCACCTGGGAGTGGGTTTCTGCCTGGACACCTGCCACGCCTGGGCTGCCGGGGAGGATCTGGAGGGGGTAGCGGACCGGGTGCGGGCCGCCACCGGACGGATCGACCTGCTGCACTGCAACGACTCGCGCGACCCGGCGGGGAGCGGCCGGGACCGGCATGCCAACCTAGGCCAGGGGCTCATCCCGCCGGCGTTGCTGGTGGCGGTGGCGGGGACTGCCGGGGCACCGATCGTGGTGGAGACTCCCGACGGCGACGGGGGACAGGCGGCCGACATCGCCTGGCTGCGGGAGCGTCTCGCCTCCTGACCTCTCAGCGAGTCACTACGCGGAAGCGACGCCCGCATCGGGGACAGGCCGTGATCCGCGCCGCTTCGATGTCGCCGCCGCAGTAGGGGCAGAAGCGCACCGGCGGCGGCTCCTCGTGAGCCGGCCGCAGGCGGGCGGCGATCGGCGCTGCCAAGGTGGTGGCCCCCAGCAGGACGACGGCGATGCCGAACAGGCGCCAGGCGTCGCCGGGGTCGTATCCCCAGATCACCGCCACCAGGAAACCTCCGGCGGCGGCGGCCAGGGTGTAGGCGGTGGGGAGCAGGCGGCGGTAGCGCCCCTGGAGGTGGACCGCCGAAAGCAGCGAGGCGAAGGCGGCGAAGACTGCCACCGCGACCAGGGTGGCGCCGGTCTGCCAGACGGGGTCGAGGTTGAAGTTCCCCCAGAAGCCGGCGATGAGCAGGCCGAAGCCGGGGACGGCGGCTCCGATGCCGACGATGGGAAGAGGGCCGAGGCGGCCTTCGGGGATGGCGGTGCCGCAGGCGACGGCCACCAGCCCGCAGGCGGTGATGAGGAGCGAGGTGGCCAGGATGCGCGACTCGACCTCCCCGAGGCTGCCCGCCATTGCCCAGACGCCGATCAGGGCGTTGGCGAAGATCGAGGCGAGCGTTACCCAGCGGGCGACCCGCCGGGTGCGATCGAAGCGGGCGGGGGCCGGGGTAGCGGCCGAGCGCGGCTCGGGGGAGTCCATGCGGATCACAGCCTGCCCGCCGGGCGTCGCTTCGGCAAGACGGTTGCCCGGCGGCTGCGCCGCGCCGGGCTTCCCTACAATCGGCTCCCCATGAGGCCCGGGCGACCCGAAGGGGCGGCCGAGGCCGCCAGAGGGGATATCGCCGGGCGCACATTCCTCCGACCCGGGAAGGGCGGGGAGAAGGGAGCGGAGATGGCCGACAAAGTAACCGTGCCCATGGTGCGCGCCCGCAAGGGCGGCGCCAAGCTCAAGATGGTCACGGCCTACGACACGCCCAGCGCGCGCATCGCCGACCGGGCGGGGGCCGACATCATCCTGGTGGGCGACTCGCTGGCCAACGTGGTGCTCGGCTTCGAGACCACCCTGCGGGTCGGGGTCGACGAGATGGTGCACCATACGGCCGCGGTCTCCCGGGCGCGCCCGCGAGCGCTGGTGGTGGGAGACATGCCGTTTCTCTCCTACCACGTGTCGGTGGAGGAAGCGGTGCGTCACGCCGGCCGCTTCGTGCGGGAGGGGGGAGCCGAGGCGGTCAAGTTGGAGGGGGGCCGCAAGCGCATCCCGGTGGTGGAGGCGGTGCTGGCCGCCGAGATCCCGGTGATGGGTCACATCGGGCTTACCCCGCAGTCGGTCCATGCCATGGGCGGCTATCGGGTGCAGGGAAAGCAGGTGGACGCGGCCCGCGCTCTGCTGGCCGACGCGCACGCCCTGGAGGAAGCCGGCGTCTTCGGCATCGTCCTGGAGGGGGTGCCGGCGGAACTGGCCGAGGCGATCACGGCGGCCATCGCCGTGCCCACCATCGGCATCGGGGCGGGCAAGGCGGTGGACGGCCAGGTGTTGGTGTTCCACGACGTGCTCGGGTTCCACGACCAGCGGCTGGCCAAGTTCGTCCGCCCCTACGCCCACCTTTTCGACGATGCGGTGGCTGCGCTGGCCGCTTTCTTCGCCGACGTAGAGAGCGGGGCCTTTCCCTCGGCCGAGGAGTCCTACGCCATGCCGCCGGAGGAGGCGCGGGCCCTGCTCGGTGGAGGCGAGGCATCCGCCGGCTGATTCCCTTGGTGTTGCTGGCCGTCGCCTGCGCCGGCGGGGCCCTCGACGGGTTTGGGCGCGACGAGGTGACTATCGGTGGGCGGGTGTGGCCGGTGGCCGTGGCCGACGAACCGGGCGAGCGAGCGCAGGGCTTGAGCGGGGTCACCGACCTGGGCGACTTCGCCGGCATGCTGTTCGTGTTCGCCGAGGACACCACCGCCGGCTTCTGGATGAAGGGCACCCCCCTCGCTCTTGATATCGCCTTCTTCGCCGCCGACGGCTCGCTCGTGGACCTCGCCTCGATGGCGCCGTGTCCCGGCGAGGACTGTCCCACCTATCGCGCCGCCGGCCCCTATCGCTTCGCCCTGGAGGTGCCGGCCGGGGGGTTCGCCGGGCTGGAGGACCTGCGGCTGGACCCGGCTTCGGTCGATAAGTAGACCGCGCCAGGGGGCCGGGAGCGGCCGCCTCGGCGAGGATCACAGGCCGCACTTCCGCGATCTGCCGGGACCGCGGTACACTGCCGACCTTCCCCAACCTGCCCCCCGGCGGGGGCCGCCCGTCAGATGCGGGTGTCCGAAGGAGGTGGAGCGCGCCGTGCGCAAATACGAGTTGGTAATGATCTTCCGGCCCGAGTTGGCCGAGACGGAGGTCCGCTCCGAGGTCTCCCAGGTGGAGAAAGCCCTGGTGGAGCGCGGGGCCGACATCGGCCAGATCGACTTCTGGGGTAAGCGCCGTCTGGCCTACGAGATCAAGCACTTGACCGAGGGCTACTACGCCGTGGTCTCCTTCAGCGGGGCCGTGTCGGCAGTCGACGACCTCGACCGGGCCCTGTCGCTGTCGGACAACGTCCTGCGGCACAAGTTCATCCGCCCGGAATGAGCCGGGGTGTCACACCCTCCCGTCATCATGAGTGCCGAGGGGAGTCGGAGAACCCCAGGAAGTAGGAAACGATGGCAGCCAATCACGTGACCCTCATCGGCAATCTGGTAGACGAGCCGGATCTGCGCTTCACCCCGGCCGGGGTGGCCATGGCCAAGGTTCGCTTCGCCGTCAACCGCCGGTACCAGAAGAACGGCGAATGGCAGGAGGAGACCAGCTTCTTCGGCGGGACGCTGTGGCGGGAGGCCGCCGAGAACGCCGCCGAGTCCCTGCAGAAAGGGATGCGGGTGATCGTGGTGGGCAGCCTGGAGCAGCGCAGCTGGGAGACCGCCGAGGGCGAGAAGCGCTCGGTGGTCGAGGTCCGCATTGACGAGCTCGGGCCTTCGCTGCGCTGGGCCACGGCGGCGGTTACCCGGTCGCCTCGGTCCGATGCATTCGCTTCCGACGGCGGCCCTCGCCCGGCCGCCGGCCCCGTGGGCCGCGAGGACTACGGCCCCGACGACGCACCTTTCTAGCCGCAACCATCATCGAGGAGGACCTACCGAATGCCGTCCAAGGCTCGCAGCAGCAGTAAACGCCGGGACGACAAGCCCGGCCGCCGCCGGGAAGATCGCCCCGGCCGGCGCATCAAGAAGAAGGTCTGCTACTTCTGCGCCGAGGGCATCGAGCACGTCGACTACAAGGACGTCGCCCTCCTGCGCAAGTTCATGTCCGATCGCGCCAAGATCCGCTCCTCGCGGGTGACGGGCAACTGCGTCCAGCACCAGCGGCGAGTGGCCCGGGCCATCAAGAACGCCCGGGAATTGGCCCTGCTCCCCTACACGAACCGATGAAGGTCATACTGATCCAGGACGTGCCGGGCGTCGGCCTCAAGGGCGACGTCCTCGAGGTGGCCCCGGGCCATGCCCGCAACTACCTGCTGCCGCGCAAGCTGGCGGTCAAGTCCACCCCGGCCGCCGAGCAGCGGGCGGAGGGCATTCGCCGGGCCCGGCAGGAGGCCGATGCCCGGGCGAAGCAGGAAGCGGAGCAGACCGCCCAGGCTCTCGCCGGGCAGGTGGTGGTGGTGGCCGCCCGCGCTGCCGACGAAGGCCGGCTGTACGGTTCCATCGGCGTGCGCGACGTGGCCGAGGCCATTCGCAAGTTCACCGGGGTCGATGTGGCTCACCAGTACATCGACCTGCGCTCCCCCATCAAGTCGATCGGCCTGCACGAAGTGAGGGTGAGGCCGCACCCCGAAGTCGAGTTCGAGTTCGTCCTGGACGTGATCCCGGCCTGAGGACATGGTTGCACAACAGGAGCCGCGGAGGGCAGCGGGCGGGGCCCCCGTCCCGCCGCACAATCTCGAAGCCGAGGAGTCGGTCCTCGGTTCGGTGATGCTGTCGCCCGACGCGGCCAACATCGCTTTCGAGAAGCTGCACGCCGAGGACTTCTACAAGCCGGCCCACCAGGTGATCTTCGAGGCGGTGGGGGCTCTGTTCGACGGCAACCAGCCCATCGACGCGTTGACGGTGGCCGACCGGCTGCGGCGCACCGGGGAGCTGGAGCGGGTGGGCGGCGCGGCGTACCTGGCGACGCTGCTCGATGGGGTGCCCACCACCTCCAACGTGGCCTACTACGCCGACATCGTGGTGGAGACCGCCGCGCGGCGGCGCCTGCTGCGCGCCGGGTCGCTGCTCGGGGTGTACGCCATGCAGACCGAGCGCCGCATCGAGGATGTGCTCGATGCCGCCGAGGCCGAGGTGTTTCGCGTGGCGGAGCACCAGGTCGGCGACGGGCTGGCGCCGGTGGGGCCCCTGCTGCAGTCGACCCTGGAGCGCATCGAGGAACTGGGCACCCGGGGCGAGGACATCACCGGATTGGCTACCGGGTTCCGCGACCTCGACCGCTGGCTCGCCGGCCTGCAGCCGGCCAATCTGGTGGTCATCGCCGCCCGCCCGAGCATGGGCAAGACGGCCTTGGCCTTGAACATCGCCCAGAACGTCGCCGAGCAAGACCAGCCGGTGGCGGTGTTCACTCTCGAGATGAGCCGCGAGGAAGTGGTGCAGCGCCTGCTGTCCTCCATGGCGGGTGTCGACTCGCATCGCCTGCGTACCGGCCAACTGACTCCCGATCTGTGGAACAAAGTGGTGCGCGAAGCCTCCCGCCTCTACCAGATGCCGCTCTACGTGGACGACTCGTCCGACCTCACCGTGACCTCCATCCGAGCCAAGTGCCGCCGCCTGGCGCGCAAGCGGGGCCTGGCCCTGGTGGTGGTGGACTACCTGCAGTTGATGCAGGGGCCCGGCAGTGCAGAGAACCGTCAGCAGGAGATCGCCGACATCAGCCGGTCGTTGAAGAACCTGGCTCGCGAACTGCGCATCCCGGTGATCGCCGTCTCTCAGCTGAACCGGGCCCTGGAGCAGCGTGAGAACAAGCGCCCGCGCCTGGGCGACCTGCGGGAGTCGGGGGCCATCGAGCAGGATGCCGACATCGTGATGTTCATCTACCGGGACGAGTACTACAACCCCGGGTCCGACCAGGGTCTGGCCGAGGTGAATATCGCCAAGCACCGTTCCGGGGCGGTGGGCATCGTCCCCATGAACTTCGCCGCCGAGTTCACCCGTTTCCGCAACCACACCTCCGCCGAGGAGCCTTAGGCTCGTCGGCGAGGTGCCCTCAGCCAAAAAGCGCAGCCCCCTCGGGGGAGGGGGCTGCTGCTGTTCCGGGGGCCGCTCGCAGGAGGAGTCGGAGGAAGGGGGGTGCCTCCTGTCCGGTGGGATGGACTGAGCGGGCCCCGGACCAAGCTGTTATCGGCAGCCCGGCCACAACCTTGAGTAGTCGCTACTCTCACCAAGGGTGGCCGGATGGCTGCCGGCGGGGCCAGCAGCGGTGCAGATCGAGGTCCGGCTCGCCGGGCGCGGCGTCCGGGGGACTCGGCGGCGAGGCGGCTCAGGTGCTCAAGAACCGCTCGATCTTGTGCTGCGCCGCCTCCATTACCTGCAGGGCGAGGCTGCTCAGCGCCCGGGCGGTGGCCAGTTCCTCGCCCACCACGGGCATGGGCCGGTCGTGGGGGTTGCGCCGGGCCCGGCCGGTGGCCTCGAAGTGGTCGCCGCCCAGGTTGAGCACGGCGTGCACCAGGGTGTCGCTCTCGTCCTCTTCGATGCGGACGTCGACCGTGATGGTTTGCTGCATGTGATCCTCCCGGGGCGAATGGTCGCGCCGCCGCCGCCCGGGGGCAAGGGTGAACTGGGTGGCCCTTCCTTGCCGCGGGGGTACGCTGGCCGCCCCTACGCAGGAGGAGGCATGGAGCAGCTTCCCTACGGTTTCGGGGTGCGGACGGCGCTGGCCCCGGAGGCGGCGGAGGCGGCGGTGCGCGCCGCCCTGGCCGACGAGGGCTTCGGGGTGCTCACCGAGATCGACGTGGCCGCCACCTTTCAGGCCAAGCTCGGGGTGCAGCGGTCGCCGTACAAGATCCTCGGCGCCTGCAACCCGCCCTTGGCCCACCGGGCCCTGGGCCTCGACGAGCAACTGGGCTTGCTGCTGCCCTGCAACGTGGTGGTCTACGACGAGGGCGGGGCCACCATGGTCGCGGCCATGGACCCCTCCCTCATGCCGCAACTGAGCCCCCGCCCGGGGTTGGCTGAGATTGCCGCCGAGGCGGCGGAGCGCCTGCGGCGGGCCCTGGGCCGCCTGGAAGCCGCGGGCTGAAGTGGCCGCCTCACCTGAGCCCCTATTCGCCGTCGAGGACCTGGCGGTAGAGCTGCGCTTCCGCGACGGCCGGCGGGTCCGGGGCATCGACGGGGTGTCCCTCCGGGTGGGGAAGGGAGAAGCCCTGGCCCTGGTCGGCGAGTCCGGGTCGGGCAAGAGCCTCATCGCTATGGGGGCCGTAGACCTGCTGCCTCCCGGGGCGGAGGTGGTGGCGGGCCGCACCACCTTCGAGGGGCGGATCCTGCAGGATCTGGCGGCGGCCGACTGGCGGCGGCTGGTGGGCTTGGGCATCGGCGTTCTGTTCCAGGACGCCATCGGGGCCTGGGACCCCATTGAGATGATCGGGCCCCAGTCGGGGGAGGTGCTGGAGACCCATGAGGCTCTGGGCGCCGCGGAGGTGCGGCGGCGGGTGCTCGACGCCCTCGGACGAGTGCGGCTGCCGCGGCGGCTCAAGTACGCCTCGTTCCCCCATGAGATGTCGCGCGGGCAGGCGCAGCGAGCCATGGTGGCCGCTGCGTTGCTCAGCCTGCCGCGGCTGCTCATCGCCGATGAGCCCCTCAGCGGCCTCGACGTCACCGTGGCCCGGGCGGTGCTGGCCCTCATCGAGGACCTGCGCCGGGAGCGCGGCATGGGCCTGCTGTTGGTGACCCACGACCTGGGGGTGGTGGCGGCGGTAGCCGACCGGGTGGCGGTGGTCTACGGGGGCCTCGTCGTGGAGGAGGCGCCGGCCGCGTCGCTGTACCGCTCCCCCCGCCACCCCTACACCGACGGCCTGCTCGGTTCGGTGCCCGGTCTGAGCCGGCGGCGCCTCCGTCCCATTCCCGGCGATCCGCCGGAGCTGTGGGAGCTGCCTCCCGGGTGCCCCTTCCGTCCCAGGTGTCCCTATGCGGTACTGGCCTGCAGGGAGGCCCGGCCGCAACCACGGCAGGTGGGGGAGTCGCGCGTGGCCTGTCTGCGGGCCGCGGAATTGGCGCTGCCCGGGTTGTCGGCGTAGCCTCAGCTTCCGTGTGACCGTAGCCCGGCGCTCCGGGGCGGCCTCCGGTGATGGGCGATGTGACCGGTTTCTGACGGAGGGTCCCTGCCGATGCGCTGGGTGACCTACTTGGGGCTGGTGCTGCGCCGGGTGTGGGCCCGGCGCTGGATGCTGCTCGGCTCCTTCCTGGGAGCCACGCTGGTCATCGCCCTGCTCGCCGTCCTCCCGCTCTACGAGGCGTCCGTCTCAGCCATCGACCTCCTCTACACCTTCCGCAACGCCCCTGACTCGACGGTGGACCTGAGCGCCGCCCTGACCCTGACCGAGTATTCGGGGGAACAGGCCGACGCCGGGCGGCAGGCGGTCGCCGAGGCCTCCAAGGCGGTGCAGACCTGGTACCCCGTGGTGGAGGAGCGGACCGTCAGCCGGGAGTTCGTGATGATCCCCCTGGGCTATCCCGACTGGCTGGAGGAAGCCCGGATCTGGCGCGAGTCGGGCGCGTTGGGAGAAGCGCCGTGGCCGACGATCCCTCGCGAACCCACGCAGACGCGGATCTTCACCGCTCCCGACATCGGTGCCGGCCTGGAGTTCATCGAGGGGGAGCTGCCCTCCTTCGAAGATCCCTCCCGCGCCGCGGAGCCCATCCTTCGGGTAGTGCTGGGGGAGGAGCTGGCCAAGCTGACACAGCTCGGGGTGGGGGACCGGGTGGTGCTGAAGGCCTTCACTTCCCAGCCCGGCTGGTTCGAGATGGTGGAGGTGGCCGGCGTCGCCCGGCCGGCCGACCCGAATGCCATCGTGTGGGACGGGGTCGATCCCGCCCGCCTGGCCTTCGTCGGGCCGGAGACCTTCGACGCCTGGGCGGGGACCTTCACCGCCGATCCCGAGGCCGATCCCTGGCTGCGGCCGGAGCGGGGTTTCCGGTATCTCACCGCCACCCGCACGTTCACCCTCCACCTCGACCGGGAAGCGGTGACGCTGGAGGAAGTGAACGACCTCCAGCAGGGGGTGCTCTACTTCACCCGATCCGTGGCCCGGGCGGAGGGCATCCGCACCATCTCGAAGCTGCCCGCCCTCATCGAGGAGTTCGGGGTGCGCAGCGTGGTTTTCGGCGCCCCCATCGTCGCCATGCTGGCCCTGGTGGTAGCCGGCGCCCTGTACTTCCTCATCTACATGGCGGCCCTGGCCCTGGAGAGAGAGTCGTCGGAGCTGGCCCTGCTGCGCATGCGGGGTGCCTCGACCTGGCAGACCATCGGCATCCACACCACTCAGTCGGCGGTGATTGCCTTAGGCGCCGCCCTGGCGGCGCCTTTCGTGGCTCGTGGCATGGTGGCTCTCAGCGGCCGCATCCCTCCGATGTCGACCCTCACCGGAGGCGAGGCGCTGTCGGTCTCCCAGGCCCGTTCCGTGCTGCCCTTCGTGCTCGGCGGCGGTGTGTTGACCTTCATTGCCATGGGCCTGGCGATCCTGCCCCTGGCCCGGCGCGGGGTGCTGGAACTGCGCGCCATGGCCTCCCGCCCGGCCCGGCAGTCGGTGTGGCAGCGCTACTACCTGGACCTGTTCCTGGTGGTTCTGGCCGGGGTGGTGCTCTACGAACTGCGCCGGCAGGGCCTGGTGGCGACTACGGGGGAGGACTTGGGGCTCGACCCCTTCTCGGTGGCTGCCCCCGCCCTCTTCCTGTTCTCGGGGGCGCTGCTCTTGCTGCGGGTGCTGCCGCTGCTGCTGCGGGCCATCGGCTGGGTGATGACCCGCTTCCGCGGCATGGCCGCGGCCCTCCCCGGCTGGCACCTGGGCCGCAACCCCATCCCCTACGGGCGGCTGGCCCTGCTGGTCTGGCTCACCACGGGTTTCGGAGCTTTCGCCCTCACCTACGCCGACACCCTCGACACCTCGTACTTCGATCGGGCTGCCTACGAGTCCGGGGGAGACGTGCGCATCGTGGCCGAGGGGGCCGGCTTCCTCGGGGTGCCCGAAGGGGCGGTGGGCACCCCGGTCTACCGGACCCTGGGTGCCGCCCGGCTGACGTCGCGCACCGGGCAGTTGCTGGCGGTGCGGCCGGCCGACTTCCCTCAAGTGATCTACTGGCGCGGCGACTTCGGGGACCTCTCCCTGCTGGGCCCCGAAGGGCTGGGCGAGCCCACCGACTGGGGGGTGGAGCTTCCGGAGGGCACCACGGCTTTGGAAATCGCCGCCGTCTCGGAGCCGAGGACGTGGTATGCCGTGGTGGCGGGGGATACCGTGCCGGTGGCTCGTCTGCTGCTGCGGGTGGTGGACGAGCAGGGCCGCCTGCGCATATACGTGGCCGACCAGCCGTTGGACGATCAGGCCTGGCGCACCGTCACCTTCGATCTGAGCGGGGCGGCGGCCCGCAACGGGCCCTTCCCCGAGGACGGCGGCGATCTGGTGCTGCAGGCGCTCTGGGTGGAGCGGGAGCCCACCGGGACCGGGCCGGCTGCTCCGGAGACCGCGGTGTACATCGAAGACATCCGGGCGGTCAGCGCGGCGGGGGCCACCTCGGTGCTCGACGGGGTGCAGAGCGAGTTCGAGGGGCGCGAGGGACTGACCACCGCCGCGGTGCGGGGCGACGCTGCGGTCAACCGATACTTCTCGGCGCTGCCTCCGGGGACGCCCGCTCCGTCGGCCGAGGAGATGCAGGCGCATCCTCTGTGGCGGGGAGCCGACTTGTTGCAGGTCTCGGTGCCGGGCCGGACCCGAGCCCAGGCGGTGCCCCATCTCGCCCGTCCGCCCGAGCCCCTGCCCTTCGTGCTCGATGCCGAGGCGGCCGCCGTATCCGGCCTGGGGTTGGGCGATCGCACCCTCTTCGGGGTGGATGGGGAGCAGGTAGACGGCTGGGTGGCGGGGCTGGTGAGCCTGGTGCCCACCGCCACCGACCCGCGCCTGGAAGGGGCGCTCCTGACCCGCCTCGACGGCCTGATGCAGTGGATCGAGGGCACGCCCAAGTGGAGCATCAGCGGCACTCTGGCCCGGGTGACCCAGCCCCAGGAGCTGTGGCTGCGGACCGACGATCCCAACGGCGCCGCTCGCCGGCTGGTGGCCGAACTGGAAGTCGAGCCCGACAACCTGCTCACCATCGCCGGGGTGTCCGCCGACTTCTCCAGCCGCCCCATCCAGGTGGGCCTGGTCTCGATCCTCTTCATCGGAACCGGCGCCGGGGTGGTGCTCACTCTCGCCGGGGTGACCGCCTACGTGCTGATGGCGGTGCGGCGGCGGTTCCGGGAGATGGGAGTGCTGCGGGCGCTGGGGCTGCGGCGGCGGAGCGTGGCAGCCACCTTCGCCGTGGAGCAGATGGTGGTGCTGGGCGTGGGGGCGGTGATCGGTATCGGAGCGGGTCTGGCGCTGATGCGGCTCATGCTGCCGTTCCTGCAACTGGGGGAGGGCGGAGCGGAGCTGCTGCCCCCGGCCCTGATGCAGCTGGACTGGGTGCGGCTGGCCATCTACCTGGGAGTGGTGGCGTTGGTGCTGGTGGCGGCGGTGCTGTGGAGCACCCGTAACGTGTCGGCGCGCCAGTTGAGCGAGGTCCTGCGGGAGGTGGAGCGCTGATGGAAGCCCCGCTGGTTCGCTGCGACAACGTGATCAAGATCCACAAGCAGGGCGCGCTGGAAGCAGTGGCCCTGCAGGGCATCGACCTCGAGGTCCGGCGCGGGGAGTTCGTGGTCATCGTGGGGCGGTCGGGCTCGGGTAAGTCGAGCCTGCTGCACGTGCTCGGGGGCATGGAGAAGCCCTCGGCGGGGCGGGTGGTGGTAGCCGGGACCGACCTCACCTCGCCCCTGGGGACCGACATCCGGTACCACTTCCGGCGCAACGTGGGTTTCGTGTGGCAGGAGTTCACCCGCAATCTGGTGCCGTACCTGAAGGCGGTGCAGAACATCGAACTGCCCATGCTGCTCGCCGGGGTGGGACGGGAGCGCCGGCGGCGCCGGGCCTTGGCCCTGCTCGAGGTAATCGGCCTGCGCAACCGGGCCTACTCCCGAGTGAACGTGCTCTCCGGCGGGGAGCAACAGCGCCTGGCGCTGTGCGTGGCGCTGTCGCTGGGCCCCCGCCTGCTGCTGGCCGACGAGCCCACCGGCGAACTGGACACGGAGCGGTCGCTACAGGTGTACGAGCTCCTGCGGCGCTTGTGTACCGAAGGCGGGCTCACCGTGGTGGCCGTCACCCACGACGTGGCCCTGGCCCGGCGGGCCGACCGGGTGTTCCACCTGCAGGACGGCAAGTTCCGCCTGGACCGCCGGGTGCGGGCGAAGCGGGTGGTGGAGATCGGCCCCGACGGCGGGGTGACGCTGCCCCGGGAGCTGCTGGCCGAGGCGATGATGACCGAGCGGGCCAATGCCCAGGTTGTAGAGGAGGGGATCTTGCTGTTCCGGGATGCCGGCGGTGCCTGACGAATCGATCGTCTCGGGCGCACTCCCGGCGGAGGCCGTGGGCGGCCCGGGCGCGCCCCTGGTCGAACTGCGCCACGTGAGCAAGCGCTTCGGCCAGGGGGCGGTGGGCGCCGTGGACGTGTCCCTTGGTTTCCAGGCGGGGCGCATGGTGGCGCTTTTCGGCCCCTCCGGTTCGGGGAAGACGACGGTGCTGCACATGCTGGGGTTGCTGCTTCCTCCCGATGAGGGCGAAATCTGGCTGGACGGCCGGCGGGTCGACGGCCTGGCGGAGCGAGCCTCGGCAGCGGTGCGGCGCCAGTCGCTGGGTTTCGTGTTCCAGTCCTTCGGCCTGGTGCCGCTGCTCACCGCCGAGGAGAACGTCATGGTGGCCTTGCGGTTGCTCAACATCGGCGGGGACAGGGCGCGAGAGAAAGCGCGGGCGGCTCTGGAGATCGTCGACCTGGGCCGGCGGGCGGGGCATCGCCCGGCCGAGATGTCGGGCGGCGAGCAGCAGCGGGTGGCTTTGGCCCGGGCTCTGGTGCATTCCCCCAAGGTGCTCATGGCGGACGAGCCCACCGGAGAGCTGGATACCGCCACCGGGGCTTACGTGCTCGATCTGCTGCGGCGCACCGCCCGCAACGGGGCGGCGGTGGTCCTGGCCACCCACGACCCGGCGGCGCTCGAAGTGGTGGACACCGCCTACTTCATGCGGGACGGCACGGTCCACGAGCCCGACCGGGCGGAACTCGAGTTGTGGCTCACCGAGGGCGAGGGCGGGCTGGCGGGCGCCTAGCGCGCCTCTCCCGGCTGAGCCGGGATACGCCGCACAGGGGAGCGGGCGAAGGGAATCGAACCCTCACTTCAGGCTTGGGAAGCCCGTGTTCTGCCATTGAACTACGCCCGCCTGCGGCCGACGATGGTACCCGTCCCCCGGAGGGGCCTCAACCGCCCAGCACGAGGGAGGCGGCGACGCGGTCGGCCAGAGCCTCGAGGCTGTCGTCCACCTGGCCCCAGGCGGCGACCACCAGGGTGGGATCGCCCGGATCGCCGTCCCCGAGCTGGATGGTGTAGGCGCGGAAGCCCCACTCGCCGCGGACCGACTCGTAGCGCACGGCGTAGCGCCCGGCCACGGTGGCGTCCTCCATGAGCACGGAATTGGCGTCCAGGAAGCCGAGCACCTCCAGGAAGTCGGCGACTTCGTACACCTCCACGGTCAGGGCCGCCTGGTCGAAAGCCTCATCGGCGGTGAGCCCCTCCATGGAGGAGGGATCGAAGAAGTTGCAGGCCAGGTCGGGTGTCGACGGGTCCCAGACGTACCAGTCGGCCGGGTAGGACACCTCAAAGCCCCAGGCATCGTTGCTGCAGAAGGCCCAGTCGGCTTCTCCGGCGGGCACCGCGGTTTCCACCGAGGCGAAGTCGGAGTTCCCGCCGAAGTCGAAGACGTACAACTCGGCGTACAGGTCCGTGCCCACCGGCAGCTTCTCGAAGTCGTAGAGCAGGTTGGGCAGGTCGGCCCAGAGGCCCACGTCGCTGGTCTGCACCCACTCGATGGTGCCGTCGGGGTACCAGGTGAGCATCCAGGGGACCAGCAGCCCCTCGGGGTCGGCGGTGAACTCGCTCACCGTCCCGAACTCGTCGGAGGCGTAGAAGCCCTCGGTGAAGTCCCCCGATGTGGCGTTGTAGGTGAGCTTCAGGGTCAGGTCGAGGTAGTCGCTGCCTCCGGGAGCCACTCCCGGCGGGTAGTAGGCCAGGGGCACGTCGAGAGTGAAGAGGGTGAGGTCCTCGCTGAAGGAGATGTCCTGGTAGGCGTAGGCCTGGTCCTGCCCGTCGTCGAGTATCAGGCGGGTCAGGTCGTTGGAGGCCACCGCCTGGTTGCCCTCGTAGAGGCCCTGGTCCTCGCCGATGAAGGTCACCGTGCCGTCCTCGCCGACCACGCCGGTGTAGAGGACGGCCTCGACGATGTTCTCCACGGCCCCGGCTTCGAAGACGGCCTCCACACTCAAGCCGAAGTCATCGAAGTAGAAGCTGGCCAGGTTGTCGATCGGGGCGAAGGAGGGGCGCTTGTCGGCGGGGATCTGGGTGCCGGCGGCGTAGTAGGCGTCGAGGAACTCCGGCCACACCGGCGCCTCGGTGGAGCGGTACCAGGCCTCGTAGTAGTACTCCGAGTACGGCGGGAAATGGACGGTCAGCCCGGTGGCTCCGCTGCTGGCCTCGCCCGTCTCGCTGGCCAGGACCACGCGGTCGAGGATGTCCAGGGCGGCGGCGGCGGCGTCGCCGAGCGGGGGATCCTGGCGGCTCCAGCGCTGCAGCAGGTCGCCGAGGTCCACCATGTAGAAGTCCTCCTCCGGCACGGCGGCGCCGCCGAAGGACGGTGAGTTGTTCCGGCCTCGGCCGATCACCGGAGCCAGGGTCGCCATCTCGGGAGCCACGGCGCCGTTGAGGCCTCCGAGCGCAGTCACCAGATCGCCGACTGCCGACAGGTCGAGCAGCGACATGGTGACGCCGGGGCTGCGGGGAGCGGTAGTGGTGACGTAGCGGTTCACTATCACCTCACCCAGGCGACGGGCGGTGATCGTGTCGGGTTCGGCCGCTAGGACGTCGAAGGCCGAGTAGTCCCACCCGGTATTCGGCTCGACCTCTTCGGAGGCGATCATGTAGTCGGCCAGGCCGGGCATGGCCGCGGCCACCTCGAAAGCGGCCATGAGACAGGCGTCGAAGCCCAGCAGGTCCAGGCGGTCGAGGCCGACGGTGTCGAGGGCGCCCCGCACCGCGGCGGCAATCTCGGGCACGGTGAGGCCGTCTCCGCTGGACTCATCGGACCCGACGCCGGCAATGGAGCCGTGGTCCCACAGGATGAGGGCATAGTGGTCGGCGGGGTGGCCTTGGATCCCCTGCACCACGAAGTCGGCCAGCACCTGAGGGTCGCCCAGGTCCAACTCCCCCAGGTCGCCCTCTTCCACGAAGGATCCGGGGGTGATGCTGATGAGCTTGGCGGTGCTCCAGTTGCCCACGCCGGGCAACTCCCGGTCGGTGTAGTCGGGAGTGCGGTCCACGAGCGTGACGAACTCCAGGGCGGCGGCGGGGACGGCCGCCATCTCCTGGAGGTCGGTGAGCAGGTCGGCTTCCAGGTTGTTGTCGCCTAGGCCGTAGACCAGCACCGTCCAGCTGCCCCCGGCCTCGTCACCCGAGGGGATGGTGGTGCTTGTAGTGGTGGTGCTGGTGCCGGCGGTGGTGGAAGTGGTGGTCGTCGAGGAGGTGGCGGCCTGTTGGGTAGTAGTGGTTGCCGACTTCGTGCCTCCGCCGGCCACCAGCACCACGGCCAGGGTGGCCACTGCGACTACGGCAACGCCGGCGGCGATGGGCAGCCACAGGGGCATCTGCGGCCGAGCGCGGCCGGGTGGCGGAGGGGGCGGGGGAAGAGAGGACGAACCGCTCGGGTAGCTCACCTGGGCCTCCTGTGGGCGGGGCGGTCCCGCCTCGCTATGCCCCACCAAAGGGGGTGGCCCGAGGTTACACCCGGCCGGGAACGAGGCCGATTCGGCGGGGGCGCTAGGTTGCGGGCGTGCGCCGCGCTCAGGTGCTCAGCGTCTTCACCCGCGAGGGAGCGGGGGGCAACCCGCTGGGGGTGGTTACCGACCCGGACGGGCTCGACGGCGCGTCCATGCAGTCCATCGCTGCCGACCTCGGCTTCTCCGAGACGGTGTTCCTGGACCGGGGGGCGGAGGGGGCGCCGCGAGCGCGCATCTTCACTCCGGCCGCCGAGATCCCGTTTGCCGGCCATCCCCTGGTAGGCGCCGGCTGGTGGCTCGGGGTCATGGAAGGGGCGAGCGTCCGGCGCCTCGTCTGTGGCATCGGAGAGGTCCCCTTCCGGGTCCAGGGGCGGCGATCCTTCATCGAGGTGCCCCTGAGCCGGGAGGTGTCTGCCTCGACCGCCGCCTCCGATGTGGCCGGCCTGCCCCAAGCGCGGCGGGCTTGGGAGGTGCGGCTTCCCCTGCGCTACCGGTTGTACGAGGCGGAGGGGCCGGAGGCAGTGGCCGGGGCAACGCCCGACTTCACTGTGCTGGCGAGCGCTCCCTGGGAGGGAACCCTGGTATTCGCTCGTTCCGGGGGAGTGGCCAAGGCGCGCTTCTTCGCTCCGGCGTTGGGGGTCTCCGAAGACCCGGCCACCGGCAGCGCCGCCGTGGCCCTGGCGGCGGCCTTGTCCTTTTCCGGGGAGCGAGACGGTTCCCTGACGGTCGATCAGGGCGACGAGATCGGCGCCCCCTCCCGCCTCGAGGTGGTCTGGGGCGGGGGCATCGTGGCGGTGGGAGGCACGGTGCGGTACGACGGCGACCGGATGTTGGCGGTCTGAACCGTCGGCGCCGGCGGCCGCGGTCCCCGGTCGTAGACTCCGCGCCGATGTCGGCCTCCGAATCGCGTTTCGTGGTGATCATGGCCCTGGTGGCCAACGTGGGCATCGCCGCCATCAAGTTCGTGGCCGCCGCCATCAGCGGGAGCGCCGCCATGCTGGCGGAGGGCTTCCATTCGGTGGCCGATTCCGGCAACCAGTTGTTC
>Ga0209164_1002450_pt1 | contig 19787 bp, 10 predicted proteins | sample MTBNYHSulfiMetaG_FD_187458 | JGI IMG/M metagenome (GOLD analysis project Ga0209164, IMG submission 187458) | Enrichment culture microbial communities from rom New York Harbor, USA that are MTBE-degrading - MTBE-NYH (New York Harbor Sulfidogenic)... | ecosystem: Environmental > Aquatic > Marine >...
TATCCTTGCTGACGGAGATATAAGCATCAATGACATACTGAACATTTTTGGACCCGATAAAGCTGCTGTACAGATAGTAAATGAAGTGCAGAAAGTATATTTGAGCCAGGGGGTTTCCATAAATGACAAGCACTTCGAGGTCATCGCCAGAAAAATGCTGGGGTTTGTCAGAGTTGTAAATGCAGGAGACACGGACCTCGTAGCAGATGATATTGTACCGAGGAATACTTTCTTTGAAATAAACCAAGGAACAAATGGAAGGAAAGCTACAGCCATCCCCATATTGCTTGGTCTTGCAAAAACAGCAATTAACTCGGAAAGCTGGCTGAGCGCAGCATCGTTTGAGAGAACAGCGTCTGTCTTGGCATGTGCTGCCATACAAGGAAAAGTTGATCTTCTATCGGGAGTCAAAGAAAATGTGATAATTGGGAAAAGGATCCCTGTTGGCACAGGCCATCCATATTTTCAGGAGACACGAATAGTGAGAGAAAAGAAAGCAATGTCCGAGAAAGAAAATTATAAATCGAAATGAAAGTCTCACTTTCAACTACTTAATCAAAGTTGCACGGGCAGATTCTATCACAACGCGTCTATCCACCTGAAAGTCAACAGTGCGGACTTCTCATCGATCGTGTTGAATATGAGCATAATATAGATGTGTTGCCAATCCTGTGCAAATGTCAATACTCAACAGGTTGTTGAAAAACCCATCGCATCTCATTGCGAGGAGCAGTTTATGCGACGAAGTAATCTCTGACCCATTGATTTTATTAAAGACGAGATTGTCGCGCTTCGCTCGCAATGACAGAAAAAAGACTTTTTCAACAGCCTGTCAAGTCTGACCCCTTGCGCCACTTCTTCTATTTTGCTTTTTAACGTCACTAATTTGCCGAAGATCGCTACTGAATTCCATGTATTTTGTCGTATTCGTCACGATTTAAGAACTTCTCCCACGGATATGGAGCACGACCGAATTGTGCGCGCATAATGTTCCAAGCATTGAATGTCTCGACGTAATGATATTGAAATGGTTTATCCGTGACGTCCATCATCTGTCGCAAGCAGTCGAACTGAATGCAATCATCGAAATCTTGACCTAAATGATTTTCTGTTGCGTCTATATAGTTAACTTCAGATTGGACATTCAGACAGATCTTCTCGTTGGGCTTCACAGAAATGATTTTCAAGGCCTCCTTATCCATCAAGGGTTCGAGGTCCGGATGTAGAAGGATTCTCAGTCCTGGGATGCCACAGTGTTCAGTCTGATACGCACGGACGATACCAGTTCCTAGAAACTGAGACATATGAAAGGATACATGAGCGGACGTGTCCGTGAGAAATCGAAGCATCCGGTACGAGCCGCGGGCAAGACCCATGCGGACAGGAATTTCGCTCGTGACTAGTTCGAACATCAGCGTGCGCGCAAGCTGAATCGCATTTTCGAGTGTATCTATTCGGAAAAATGCCGAGTCGGAAAATACAATTGCCGTACCAGTTCCCATTTCCTGAAGACGTAATCGAGCTTGGTTGAGGCAACGATGAAAATTGATAAAACGATATCCAAGTAAGCTGGCTGCAGGGGACGGCGAATACAGTTCAACGCCGGTAAAGATCGGATTAAGTTCGTTAATCTCGTCACCCTCCTCCTCGACAAGAGCTGCAAAACCCAGCATGTCCACAAATAGAATAAACGTAGTCTCGAATGGTTGCGTCATCCCTATTCACCATCCTGATGAGGGTATCCATGCAGGGTGCCCTCACAGTAGTTCCCATGCTTATTTTTTGCCGAGGATAGCGTCTTTTGCTGCCTTTGCGACTCTGAACTTCAGTACCTTCTTGGCGGGGATTTTGATAGCCTCGCCTGTCTGAGGGTTTCTCCCTTTCCGGGCCTTGCGCTGTACCAATACGATCTTTCCGAGGCCGGGGATTGTGAAAGAGTTCTTAGCCTCCCTGTATGCAAGCTTCGCGATTTCATCCAGGACTGCCACAGCCTGCACTTTCTTGAGGTCCACTTTCTTTGCAATGTGATCTGCAATCTGAGACTTCGTCATTGGCTTTCCCATAATTCCTCCTTCTATTTACTTAATGCTGATATTGTATAGCTAAATTGAGGTTTGAGGCAATGAAAGGCTGCACCTGAAAATCCTCACTTTGGGAATTCCGCGTAGGGCGTTAGATTCCGAAAATATATGTCATACGGGAGGGGCTGTTTCTTTCTCCTTGCCTTCCTAATAGTCTTACTTACTATTATTGTGACTTTAAAAAGTTACAAATCGAAATTCATCACAATTATCGTGAACAATACCTTTCAAATTCATTTGATGGAGAGTAAAATAATATCATGATTGATCCCATAATTTCGTTGGCATTTTCTGTGCATTCCTCTCCGGGGGTTTACGCACTTTTACTCGGTTCTGGCATCTCTAGAGCAGCTGGCATACCTACAGGTTGGGAAATAACACTTGATCTTGTACGCAGGGTTGCTGCACTTGAAGGAGAAGATTGTGAACCGGCACCGGATATATGGTTTGCTAAAAAATATGGAAAAGAGCCCGACTATTCAAACTTGCTCAAACTTCTTGCGCCGACAACTCACGAACGCAACAGATTGCTAAAGAGTTACTTTGAACCTACAGACGCTGAGAGAGAAGAGGGGAAGAAACTTCCATCACTGGCACATAGATCCATTGCTAAATTAGTTTCAGTGGGCGTTATAAGAGTCATTGTAACTACAAACTTCGATCATCTTATTGAACGAGCGATAGAAGAAGCAGGGATCAATGCGACTGTTATCAGTACCGGAAATGCCGCTAAAGGTGCAATCCCTTTGATGCATGGTGGGTGTTTTGTCATAAAGCCGCATGGTGACTATTTGGATCCACGGTTCAAGAATACTCCTGAAGAACTTGGGAAGATTGAAAAACCTATGCAACTTCTGCTTGATCGTGTATTCGATGAATTTGGTCTTGTTGTCTGTGGCTGGTCAGCAGTATGGGACACAGGTCTAAGAGAAATTATGAAGAGGTGTAAGAGTCATAGATTCACCACTTATTGGACGAGTACTGGGAGACCGGAGAAACAAGCCACGACTCTGATTACTTTACGCTGTGCTCAACAAATTGTGATTAGAGACGCCGATTCCTTCTTCTGCAAGTTGGCTGAAAAAGTTGTAGCATTGCAGGAGTTTGCACAACCACATCCTCTTTCTACAAAGGCCGCTGTGATGAGCCTTAAGAAATATATCGTTGATGAAAGTTCTCATATTCGTCTTCGAGAACTCGTTAACGAAACTACTGAGTCACTGTATCATGAGATCACTGATAAAAGGTTCCATCTTAATAACGTTCCAAATATGGAGGAAGAGCTACGGGTTCGCGTGGCGCGCTATGAGGCACTAAGTGAATGTTTACTTAATCTGATGATAGCAGGATGTCATTGGGGTAAGACTGTTCATAATAGTCTATGGGTGAAGTCACTCGAACGAATCGCTAACTCTGCGAAAGAAGAGGGCGGACTTGTCAGATGGAGCAGTCTACCCCTTTATCCCGCGCTTCTTCTAATGTATGGTGGTGGAATTGCAGCAATTTCAAACGAAAACTATGAAAATCTGAAATCATTACTTATAGGGTCTAAGCTTAGAAGACACGATGGAGACTACCCTCTCGTAAGCAGGCTAAGATGTTACGATGTCTTTGAAGAAGGTACTGACAAACAACTACCAGGTATGGAAAAGCGTTACGTCCCAGTCAGTGATCACCTTTTTAGTATTCTCCGCGAGCCACTTAGAGAGTACATACCCGATGACAGAGTTTATGAGCGGCGCTTTGATCGGTTCGAGTACTTAAGCGCTCTTGTTCTTTTTGACATAACAAGAGATAAGGAGTCTTTCTTATGGCCTAATATAGGTGCTTTCGGTTGGCGCTATAAAAGGGTTAGTAGCAGTGGGTATAGCATACAGAGAGAAGTAGAATCAGAATTCGTTAGTAATCCAGAAGGTTGGCCTCTTATACGTTTAGGACTTTTTAACAAATCGCCGGAAAGATTTAAACAATTGAAGGACGAATTTGACGCTTTTGTTACTCAGCGAACAGCGTCATGGTGATAATTGACAAGGAAGGCATTCAAGATATGCCATAGGATGTTGATCTGCTTCGAAGTTTGACCCGTTATCAGCGCTCATTGGATTCACTCCCTGAATCATTAGGCCGTTAGCGTAAAGGGTGGGTCAAAATTGGACGCCGATGGTGGGTCAATTTTCAATGACGATTTACACTTATCTGTTGTAGAGCATTTTTAGCTTGCTGAACGACCGGAGAATCGCTATCATCAGCTACCATGATTATTTTTTCAAATATCTCTTTTGCTTCGTTAAGGTCTCCCATTTGAGCGTAAACTGCACCAAGCGTGCTAAGATTGATAAGATCATTGGGTGAAACAGTACAAGCCTTTTGGGCATTTATTAATGCTTCGTCTAACTTTCCAACTTCTGCTAAATCAGCTGCAAGATTTGCTAAACTTTCAGAATCATCTGGCGCTATAGATAGTGCTAATTCATAAAAAAGAATAGCAGCTTCAAAGTCTTGTAGGCGATCTAATTTTACAGCATAATTATAAAACGTCCCCGCCTTGTTATAACCTAATGTTACGCATCTTTTGAAATGAGTAAGAGCCGCTTCTTTTTTATTATTTTCCCAAAGACTGTTACCTAACCAATATTCTACAACTGCGTTATCCGGAAAGATTTTTGTCATTTGATGAAAATGCTTTACAGATCTATCCAATTGAGAAGTTTCGAGATATATTCTTCCTACTGCTATTAAATACTTAGGATTTGATGAATCATGGGTAAACGCTTCCTTGAATTTTTTAATTGCCTCATCATACCGGCCCAATTCATACAGGGCATAAGCCGATTGTTCATAGTTGCTTGGCTCCCCAGGTTTGATCGTAGAAAGTTTTTCGAACGTGATTATTGATTTATCGTATTCTTCAGAGAGAAACAAACAATTAGCGTAAAATTCAAGTAAATTGTAATTAACACTATCTTCCTCGATCACTTTTCGCAAAGCGTTGACTGCCTGTTGATAATTCTTTAGTTTAAAATGAATGCGACCTAATCTCTCCCAATATCGCAACTCTTTTGGTGACAATTTTAGAGCTTGCTGGAAATTCTTTAGTGCCTCATCAAAACTCTCATTATTTTCAGCAATAATACCAAGCCCATACCAAGGTTCTGCAAAAGTAGAGTCAATAGTTATCGCTTTTTGAAAAGCCTTAGAAGCTTCTTCATATCTCCCTAGTGAATGCAGACACCCTCCTAAATTTGACCATGCCGCTCTATGCTGATCATTGTTCTCTATGGCTTTCTGAAAGAATTCTAATGATTCTTCTTGTCTGTTCTGAGTAAAAAGGTAATTGCCGAAATCATTAAGAATATCAGCATGTTGGGGGGATAAAGATAAAGCTTTATGAAAAGCAGCCTCTGATGCATCTTGATTCCCAAACTTTAGCTCTGTTAAAGCCAAACCGTGATAAGCCTCAAATGAATTTGAGTTTATTTCAATTGCCTTAGAAAAATATATTTTTGCTTTTTTGTAAGCTTCTGACGATAAGCAGATGAATCCCATGTCAAGCAATTGATCTAAAGTAGGATATTTATCGTTTACTTTTGTTTTCACTAGAATACTAAACTCTTTTACCATTAAGTCGAAATCGAACCATTCACTGAAAAGAATACCCTCGATCCCTTTTCGAAATTCAGAAGGTTCTGGAATATTTGCAAAAGAAACATTTTTAAAAGATAAGGAATGACTAATAGGCTCGAAGGAATATAACTTCTCATAAGCACTCTGAAATTTATTAATTTCATGAAAATCACGATCCTCAAATTGTATTCCAAAAACACGATTTAGATGTCCAGAGATCCTTCCAATCTGGCCGATTTTTTTCTTGAATGTAGGTAATGGTTTAATCCTGCGTCTTTTTAATATGTGAATTATCTGCTCAAATCCCAAGCTCAATATTTTTTTAATATCCAAAGAAAATTCAAGAGAATCAGACCCGGACTTTGCAGCTAAGGTGGCAAAATCTTTTTGGTTTGGACGAGAAATTTCCATTCTAGAATCTACAACCTCGTATTTCTGAATAAATCTATTAATTTCTTTTTGAAGTTTTGTGGTTTGCTTTAACCACTTATCCATAGATATGTCTGAATCTGCCAGATCAGATAACTCCGCCATTTTTTGCCTCAATGGCTTCATTTCCTTTCGCAAGATAAGTAATTCCTCGACGAACTCTTTTGAAGATGATATTTTTGACAAAATTAGTGTCGTTATAGGAGGGATAACAGGTTCCCTAATGCCTCCGATCAAATTGCGTAAATAAGTTTTCTTGGCTTCTTCCTTTTTGATTTGTATATAGGATTGAAGAAGAAGAGAATAAATCTGCATGTCGAGTATTAACGCGCTAGCGGGAACATAATAACAAGAATTGGATACACACGGGAAATAAGGAGTTCCTATAAGTTCTTCCGCAAGACAACCAGCAAAGAGACTTTTTATGTTCTCATCAGGTATTTTAAGATCAATATCACCTTCATTGTTTTGCGAGATGCCTTGGACTGTTAAGGCCCACCGATTAAAAATTCTGTTTTTTTGAATGTCATCGATTGTCATGAACGAGTAAGGTACAAGGATTTTTTCATTGCATAAATCTGAAAGAAAGTCATCATGCAATATTTTCAAAAGTTCTTCAAAATCTTTTTCCTTCTCGGCTGAAAGAAAATGAACAGTGTCGTGCAGGCAACATATTTCGGCAATATTAGATAAATCTATGAATGATTCCCAAAAGCTAGTTCTGCTTTTTTCATCAATACCTCCTTTAGGTCTCTTCAAAATTGAAGTCGAACTTTTCAGAAGTAGATTATCAACAAAAGCCCCCTTGACGCGACCACCATAGTTTCGAAATTGGATAGATATCTCTGACATGCACCTATTCCTCCAACACCTTATTTACAAAGTAACTTCATTTTGAAGTGGGCTATTAATGGTATCAAAGAATTGCGATACATTATCTGATTTTTAGCATGTTTGTAAATAGAATAAAAAGATTATATCGCTTTTTATATTCCCCACCGGTTGACATTATTATCACAACCAGCGATTCTGTAATAAGATACTTCATCAACTGCTACTTTCGTCCTGTTAGCGCAATTACAATAAAGCAATGTGTGTTGGTATTTATAAGTGTAACGCGCCCTTTGTGATCTGCATTCAAGGCATTTGTTAGATGATGAACTGCTGAAGACTTCTGAACGCACGTAAACGTTTGTTCGTGGCTGGACTAGAAATTTTGATGTCAGACTTTACAACGTTTGCGCTTAATGACGGTCGTTTCGAGCCATTCACCTGATAACACGCAGGTAGATTCGAAATAGAGTTTTAATACTGGAAATAACTATCACATCAAGTCCATCTGCCATCTGCTTCCCCCAAAGTTCTTAGCAAGGCGTATCATATGATCAAAGGCAGGTAGATTGACCTATTGCCTGATGGGGTAGTAAAATTTGTCAGACTTAGGGATTGGTATCAGGGGCTTCTCGCATGAACACGTAGACTGAGGGGGTCAGAGTAGGTTGAAGATACATAGAAGTCCGGTAGTGTTATCGACTTTGTAACCTTGTCGTAGAGGGATTACTTGACCATGGACCCAATTTCTTGGGCACTTAATTTAGGACTAACGACACTTGCAAAAGGCACCATTGAGGCGGTCTTTAATAGTCTTTCTGCAAAACTTGAAAGTGCTGTAAGAAAATGGAGTAGCGAACTACCCGCCAATGTTCAATTTGCTACTGAAGCATTATTCGATGTTCTGACACCGCGTCACGATAGATCAGAATTCCCTGCCCGGACAGCTCTCGCTAAGGAACTTGAAGCCTATCGCATTCCGACAGCGGACATGTGGCTCCAGGCACTTCTTGAGAGATGGAAATTTGTGAGTAGAGATGTCGACGTACAAAACTTTTTCAAGCAGCCGATAGCTGTGGCTGAAGCCCAGCTACGGATTTTGGCTGAACGTCTTGAAACAGTTTGTGCGCAGGATGAAAAGTTATTTCAAACTACCATTTACCGACTGCTGTCAGAGTTCGCTGCCAAATTTGTTCAGTCAGATGCCTTGGCGCATCCACATTTTCCAACGGCTCTCGTGGATCAGAAAATTGAGGATGAGGTCACTTTATACCGGAAATCTCGCTTCTTCGAAGAGTTTGACAGACTTGGGTCTTCTCTGAGATTTGCAAGAAGTCTTGTGGAAGGAGAACTGTCCGGCGGTACTAATGCTGTAAGGAGCCGGGCATTAGCTTGGTGCGTTCGATTCTTGGCGCGAACCGAAAACTTAGACACAGTAGAAGAGTTCCTTGGAGTTGCAAAAACACTAGAACTTTGCCCGGAAATCAAAATCGCCTATGCCTTCATACTTTCGGAGAAGGGTGATAAGAGTGCCGCTCTGAGTGCCCTGGCTGACATCAATTCACCATTATCTCGATCTGCGTCTTTTATGATTGTTGACCACCATGAGGGCAAGCAGGCAGCAATAGACTGGCTTGATGCTGCTGGCATCGCAGCTACGGACCTTGACTCTGACGGTAAATTCTTACTATTAGCGGATTATCTTTATCTTTCCCTTTGGGATCCAGCTCTGAAATGCCTCGATTGCGTGGAGGAGGATGACTTACGGGAAACACCGGTCCTTTATCACATGATTGCAATCACACGTCTCTTAACTGCTGTGCCCTCCGAGTTACGCACCGTTGTGCTTAAGCAAATTCCGTTTGGAGCAGCAGACTTTCCACTTGCCTCAGACTCGGCTGCGATTGAAGCGCGCAAAATAGCGCATAGGCACTTTGTGGAGGCTACGCAGGTCGCGAGACAACTAAACTGTCCTCTAGCGGCAAGTATAGATGACGAGTACGGACTTTGGCTTGAACTCAGAGATCCCGATAAATTTAGAGAGGGAAAGCAGCGCCTCGAGACTATGCTTCGCGAGCCTAAGTCTGCCCTTCGCATAGTTCCTCTTGCCCTCGAATTTGGGATCAAGTTGGACATAGAGGCAGTCGAAAGGGAGATTGAGCGGCAAGTTGCTCTCAATGGAGGGATGACTCGCGACGCGGCAATTGCCCGCTTTGCTTTGGCCTTTACACAAAAGACTCCGGAAGACGTTGCGAGCTATATCGCCCGGCACCGTGACGAACTTGCCGACTACTGTGACAGGAAATCTATGCACTTTATCGAAATCGAGATGCTTTCGCGTGCTGGCCTGCCCGAAAGAGCGACTCAGTGTCTGGACAGTCTCCTGAAAGATGGGCTTTCCAAAGAGGAGGAAAGCCGTCTTCGGAGAATAATTGCTGAAGCAGAAGGGACTAATCCGGTTGAGGCACGAAAAGAACAGTTTATCAATTCAGATTCCTTGGGTGATCTGACAAGCCTAGTTGACGAACTCGAAAAGAGGGGAGAATGGGATGGCCTATGCGAATACGGTGAAATGCTGTTTGACCGAACGCGCTCGTTGAATGATGCTGAGCGTCTGGCTCGAGCGCTTGCAAACGCACAAAAGAATGAGAGACTTGTAGCATTTCTAAGGAATAATGACGCTCTTTTAAAGCAGTCTATGAAGCTGCCAATGTCGTATTGCTGGGCTTTGTACCATGAGGGCGCCTTTCTTGAGGCTCGTGAAGAATTGGCAAAGCTAAGCGATCGAAATGATCCTAACTATCGAGTACTACAAGTAAATCTGGGAATTGCTCTGGGTGACTGGAACGCCATTTTGGCCATTATAGCTAACGAATGTCGGGAGAAAGACAAGAGGAGCGCTCGGGAGCTGATACGTGCAGCTCACTTGGCGTTTCATTTGGGTTCGACGAACGCGAAAGAGTTGGTCTTTGCCGCAGCATCTAAAGGCACTGATGACGCGGGTGTATTGACTGCTGCCTATTTTTTGGCTTCAAACGCTGGGTGGGAAGACGATCCAACGGTCTTTCAGTGGCTTCAAAGAGCTGCGGCGCTTTCTGGCGACGAAGGTCCAATTAGAAAGATGACGTTGAAAGATATCATGGATCGGACACCAGAGTGGGAGCGTCGAGAGTCCGAAGTCTGGCAGCAATTGAGCCGTGGCGATGTGCCTATGTTCATTGCTGCTCAGGAGCTAAATAGATCTCTTATCGGTTTGATGCTTTTCCCCGCTTTAGCAAATCTGTCGGAGAAGGATCCAAGGCGGAGAGCGAATATCGCTGCTTTCAGCGGCGGGCGACATCAAAGACCTTTTAACACTGGCGGAGTAGTTGGAATGGATGCCACCGCGTTGCTTACCCTGAGCTTACTGGACTTGCTTGATGTGGCGTTAGATGCTTTCGACAAGGTCCATGTGCCTCATTCGACCCTTACATGGCTTTTTGAAGAAAAACAAAAAGCTGCATTTCATCAGCCAAGCCGAATCAAGGATGCGCACACATTACGTAATATGCTCGCTATAGATGCCTTGGAAAAACTCTTGCCTAGCTCTGTGCCGGATAGTGATTTGTCTGCTCAGGTTGGGGAAGAACTGGCACTACTAATAACAGAGGCCGAGATGTCAAAAAACGACGATGGTCCTCAGCGCATAGTCGTCCGGTCGTCTCCCGTTCATCGGGTCGGATCTCTGATGCAGGAGGAGGCTGATTTGACGGCACACACGGCTGTGTTGAGCGGTTGTCAAGCCATCGTGGACAAATTGCGCGGCCAGATTACAGCTGAAGAAGAAAAGAAGGCACGTCTTTATTTGCAACTTCATGAGAAGCCGTGGCCGCACCAGCCGGAGATAATGGATGGGGCAATACTATATCTGGATGATTTGTCTGTAACCTATTTTCTTCATCTTGGGATACTGAATAGACTGAAAGCCGCGGGTTACCGCCCAGTTGTTTCACATAGGAAGGTTTCCGAAACAAATGAACTAATTTCTTACGAAGGAATTTCATCCAGGGTAAACGACGCGATAGAACGCATAAGGGCTGCCGTAAATTCACGAATAGAATCAGGGAAAATAGTAGTTGGAAAGCGAATCCATAATGATAAGAACATAGAGCAATCAATATCAGAACATCCAACTATTGCTGTCATCAGCCTGGCAAAACATTGTAATGCGATCATTGCCGACGATAGATTTCTTAATCAGCATGCCAATATAGCTGATCCTATCGGGTTGAAGCCCGTGTTTTGCACGTTAGATCTTTTAGAAGCACTTACAGTGGACAATTCCATAACTCCCGAGCACCGATTGGAGTATAGAACGATCCTTCGACGAGCAGAATATTTATTTATGCCCGTTAGCGACGAGGAACTGGCACATCATCTTGAAGCTTCTGCAGTAAAGGATGGTAGGGTCATTGAAACGGCTGAACTGAAAGCGATTCGCGAAAACATCCTATGTGTCCGAATGAGAGGCTGGCTTCAGCTACCAAAAGAAGCGCTTTGGTTGCAAACGTTGCTAAGGACGTTCCTCCGAGTTCTGAAGGGCTTGTGGAGAAGCGGCGCTGACTTTGCTGATGCTCGGGCACGGGCTGACTGGATCATAGAGCAGATTGACATGCGCGGTTGGGCTCACAGACTCGCCGGAGAAAGCGGAGATAATATGGTCAAAACTGGGCGCGGGGTTTATGTCCTGTTGCTGCTCTCACCCCCTGCAGAAACAGTGCCAGAGGTTAAGAAGGAGTACTGGCTTTGGCTAGAAGACAGGGTCTTAGATCCAATCAAAAGAGAATATCCCGATTTGTATTCCTGGATCATTGAATGGGAGCAACGGTATGTAGCTAATATAGCAGAGACAGAGCTGCCCAAAGGGGGACAAAATGGCCAATAATTCCTACATCAAGGCAGTCTTGGTTCGAGCAGCTTTGGAGTTCGCTCCTCCGCTAATACGTGAGACACTGTTGGAGGATGCGACCTTTCGGAAAACGTATGGCATTAAAGCGGACGGTCTGCTTTCCTTCGCTGATTTTGGCGTATCTGTCCGGCGGTCGGTTTTATTCTCTGCTGTTCGGTCTGTTTTCTTGGGCAAGCCGGAAGTAAAAGTACCTGACACGAGAGGTCGAAAATGGAAAGTGAAAAGAATCAGCGGCGAAGGCAGCCACACTAAGTTTTCCCTTACGCGCGGAAAGCAACAGCTCATTCTTCCCAACTTGTGTGCTCTCTCTCCCGATCAGGCGATACGCCTCTGTTCGTTTGATGAGGCCGCTTTTGACGTAAATCTGCCCAAGAGTGCACAAACGCACTGGCGCGATGTTCTTGCAGAACGCGCTCTCGAAGATGAAGAGATTGCCACGTATCGTGATGAGTTTCGAGAGACACCAGTGTATAAAGCTCGCTCAATACACAGCCAGATTATTGATGGAAAGAGCAGCATAGCCGATCTAGTTCCCACTTCATTGAGATACTTTGAAAGACTCGTAGGCGCATATGACGGCAGTGTCACAATTGGAGATTATGCCACCGGTTGTTGGAGACGTTTTTCCCATGAATTGTCTGCCTGGAAACCTTACGAGGGATTCTTGTTTTCCCTTTTGCTGTCGTCTCATTCTTTCTTGTCTGCTGAAATCAATGTCGATCGACTTAGTACTGAAGAACTCATGCGGGCTTTCGATTTTCTGGAAAAACAGGGAGACAGAATTTCGCAATTGGGTGCAATTGAAATTGGCTTGCGTGTTCTTTCGTCAAGACCAGAGATCGAGCCAAATCTTATTCGCCTTATTGAGTTGCTTCGGGATGATGATGCTACTGGACTGACGAGCGGCTTTAAGCTTCTCTCAGCCTTGTTCACGCTTGTGGATGGAGAGTTGTCAAGTAACCGACTATTGGCAGGTAAACCACCTTTCTACAGAAGATTGGCATCCTTGGCCCAAGCGGCTCTTATTCAGCGTCAACTCATGAATTCGGGCATTAATATCAATCGATTTTGTGAATGGGCGCTGAGCCAGCGTGGGGGGGAATTTTTTTTGCAGTCCCTCACGGATATGCGGACAGAGCCGCGCTGGTATCCGCTTCTCTCGGCTGCTACACAAGTGAGAGAGGATTTCTTGGGTCGCATCATGATTGCGGCTAAGAAGCATGAGCAGAATATAAAAGGGGGAAAGCTATTTGATCTTGCCCTCGGATCCGCAGCGGAAAGCGTCCAATCTCACGCTGATTTTTTATGCCCTTACTTCCCGGGGCCGTTAGAGGGCGCGCAGGAAACGCAAAACATTTTACCTGCTGAAATCGCAGCGACGATAAAGACACAGCTCCAAACGAAGGAGGCAAGCCCATCTTCCTTTATAGCTCTCGTTAATTCCGCATTAATCTTCAGCCTTGGGATGGACGAGGCCGCACTGGCGGCCGATGCTCTCAGGCTTGGCAATTATCGACTTGCACACGTAGAAGACAAACAGCAGCTTCTATCTATATTGAATGGATTGGCGACAGTTGCCGCTGTCACTAGGTGCGCGGCACTCGCGGATGACTTGCGAATTCTTGTGCGTAGATATAGACGCGATGCTCAATACATGCTGTCTATCCCGGAGGCCATAGGGGTTTGTCTAGTTGCTGCTGCAAGCCGCGCCTGTCTGAATGATTGGAGAGAGTTTGTTGGTGATTGGCTGACCGAACTGGCATTTGGCGACTTGGAAGGCGATGAGAGTGAAATCCTCTATTGGTACCTGCAACGCCTATGTCATATCGTGCCTGAATTATGGGTTCCTTGCGGAAGAGCGGACGCAGCCCTGATGGCGTATAATGCCAGCCGATAGAAGAATTTGAGGATTATTGAGTCCTGCATTTGACTTACTTCGTCAATGAATGCCAGAAGAAATAGACACCGTTGTTGAGTCATTTGGGAATACAGAGTACTGTGAGAACATATGACGACTACAACTGAGATTCATCCTATGTGAACCTCTGATAGAATATTGTTTAAAATGATCTTAATTGCTTTGCTATACTTGAGTTTAGACTATTTTTAGCCGCGTTATATTTCTCCCCGAAAACAACTATCGAAAGCCCAAACGGTGGTAAATAAATCTGCTCAATTTTTCGCAGCCAGGGGACAACAAATCTATCGTAGAATATAACTTGGGATAAGGATTCTTCCTCCTTTTTCAATATGCGATTATTTAGATACCATCCAAAAGGGGCTATGCAATTCATATAAGAAACGCTCTTGACATAGAATCCAGCGGTTATAAGCTTTGTTTCAATTTCATGCTTGTTATAACGACGGTAGTGTCCGACAAGGTGGTCAATCGTACCATACAGAAACTGAAACGCGGGTACCAGCAAAATAAGCTTTCCACCCTCTGTAAGTAGGCTGAACATATTCTTCAGGGCCTCGATATCATTTTCTACGTGTTCGAGGACATTTATACAAACTATGGTATCAGGCAGATAAACGGAAAGACCAAGGATCGAAGGACTATCAATACTTCCTTCAAATGGTACGATGTTATTATTATCAGCGAACCGGTTTCTTATGTAATCGATGCACGGTTTATAATTGTCTACCGCTATCACAAGTTCTTTATCTATGAATTTACCTGTAAAGTTGCCAATTCCCGCGCCAATTTCAACCACCCTCTTCCCTAAGAGGTCTCTGAATTTGCTGAAGATCCATTCGGCATAGTTCCCTGCCCTGCTCATGATTTCCAAATCTCTTATAATTGCATCAGAGTCATACATTGTTCTTTCTTTTTTTTAGATTGATGCACGATGGCACAGCTATCATGCCGGTCTGATATTTTGCCACTACACGGTCGAACTCCCGGAATTACCATTGTATCTTCAGTATCATGCACAACCTCGGGGTAGGCTTATAATCAGGCAAAGTGTCTTTCAGCCTCATATGAATATTACCCTTCATTTTTTGGAGACAATCATGTCAGTTTCATTCAAATACCTTGACTTTTTTTTGATGAGAACTTATAAATATTTCAGAGGGTTGAAAATGGTAAAGAAGAAAACATTCGTGCTTGACACTACTGTTTTGATATACGATCCAGATATATTCTATAAGCTTGGAGATGCTGATATTGTGATACCTCTGGCTGCTATCAAAGAACTGGATGGCCTGAAGAACAGTGATAGCGGACTTGTGGCACAGGCAGCCAGGAAAGTGTCCAGAACGATAGACAGGATAAGCAGCTATTCGGATATAACAGGGGTTGGTGGTAAAGTGTCTTCCGTTGCAAGGATATTTATAGAGAATAATTATGAGAATATAGAAGGTCTCGAGAGCGAAGGAGACCGTAAAATCATAGGAACCGCTTTGTACCTAAAGAAGAAAGGGGTAAGGAACTTAATATTGGCTACAACTGATACGAACATGAGAATAGTTGGAAAGACACACGGTATAAAGGTGGAGCACTGTCCGTATGAGACTGAAAATAGAGGAGTTGAAGCTATAAATAATACAAACGTTACACTATCTCCTAAAAGAAAGATAAGTCCCAAAAAACTAAAAATAATGAGAGCGGCCTACAAAACATTCAAGGTTATGTTTCTTGTATTTATTATTTTTGCGGTCATAGGAATATATGGTGGATTAACAAATCAAAAAGGTACAATCTGGGATGCTCTGGGAACTATCGGAAATATTGCGATACTTTTGGCCATACTGTCAATCATAGTATATCAAAGCGTAAAAAGTTCATATGACGAATATAGCGATCAATTGGATGATGACGCCCAGCCTTATTTGAATCCGGCGTATGATTACTTGGGTTATAATGTGTGGCACAAACCAGATAACTCAGTTGACTAACTTGACTGCTGTTGCTGCTTATTTATAATGGTAATGGCTCCTTTGATTTGAGCAATATCCGCTTGGCTGACTTCTAATTCTTTTACAACCTTTGATATATCATAGTGTTCAGTGTTACCCTTGCATATGCATATGTAAGGAGCTTTTAATAGATGTTCCAACATGTTATCAGTCATAAGAAATATATTTTCTCCCAGCTCAATATAGAGCATCCCATCAAAATAATTAATTCGAAATTCAGAATCTGCAAATTCTTTGTAAGTTTCAAAGAGGAGAATTATTCCCTGTGGCACGCATATTGACTTGTAACAAAAATGGCGTTTCAATTTATCCGGCATATCTATTGTATCTCCTTGTGTATATTTACGGTGTTGCTCCAGCACTGGAGGCAGAGGATGCCTGAATAGGAACCTTGGCTACGGGCTTGTTTCTAGTAATTGCCTTTATGGTATGCCCAAGTCCAATATATCGTTGAATATCCTGAAATACTCCCTGAGTTTTTCCAAGAGATTCCGCAAACCCTCCATAGCCTTTCTCATCTGCAAACGAAGAACAATAGTTGTTATAAACATAACCACCTGAAAACGATCTTGAATTATCGTAAGTCACGCGGTGTCCAGCCAAACTTGTCTCTTGAAGCCTTTCTCCGCCTTGACTTATTACTCTTGTATCTACAGTATTAAATTTCTCGCCTCGAGGTGTTTCAATGGAGCCTGCGACACTATAGGTTTGGAGATTTGTTCCATATCCACTCACAAGAATGCGATTCCCTTGCTCATCTTTGGAATATTGGAAATTTCCATAATATGTATTCCCGTCATTCCCTTTGTAAACTCCTTCATAGGAAGATACACCATAAGACTGCATCCTACTGCCAAATTGACCTGTGCTTATTCCAAGCCTTTCATTGTGCCATCCTGTCCATTTATGTGATCCTGATTTACTTTCACTGAAATCAAACGCTTGTCTTTGAGCCCCACCCTGTCCATATGCCATAGTTATTTTGCCTGCAGATGCATCATATCCGTATCGTACAACGTCACCTTCTTTAAAGTTAGCGTGATGAATACCTCTATCCTTCATGGCCTGGTTAAGATGTTGAGCCTGAGAAGCGCTCAGCGTTAAAGATCCCGAACCTTTGGTTTGTTCGAGGAACTGACTATATCCGGTCACATCATTCCTGTCTTTCATATTGCCGAGGGCCTGAGCCATCTCCATTCCCACTTTTATGTCAGCAACCTTGTTCAGCCCTTCTCCGGTTTTTATATAAGATGATGCTTCTCTTGCATTCATTCCCGTAGTCGACTGAACCGCCTGCACAGCATCACTCCACCCCGCTTTATCCATCAGTCCCAGCTTACCAATGGTTCGGACATCATCCAAAGATATCTTGCCGGATTTAACAGCATCTAATACACCGACAGATTCCATGTGGGAAACGAGAGCCTTCTGGTTGGCATAATCACGTAAGTCAAGGCCGGCTGCTGCTGCGGCAGCTATGACAGCCTGCTGTTCCCCTTGGCCTATCTGATGGCTTCTCATCATATATTCGCCATATGCCTTTGCGTCACCGCCAAACGCAGTGGCAGCTGCCCTGTTGCTTTGCAAATCAACCGCTCCGACCAATGAATAGGCCTGTGACTCGCTGATTCCATATTTATCCTTCAGTTCGGCAGCATATTGACCCATAGATGTTCCGCGACCTGCCCTTAATTTCTGTTCGACTTCACCTACCGCTTCTTCCATCTTCCCCGGATTTGAAAAACCAAAAGCTGCTGCCGCCGCCTCCTTCGCTCTGGCACCACCGACACCAACGGAAGTACCTACTTTACTTACAAGCTCTGTGGCTCCATGAACAGACATTCCCATACTGCCGGCGCCCTGCTCTGTTCCAGATGCATTGGCCCCTCTTACATCAGGTTCCAACTGTCCAAGTTTCGCCATACCGCTCATGCCGAGCTGGTTCATGCCCATTCCATAATTAAGACTAAAGAAATTTCCTGCAGCCATACCATCCGCAATAGTGCGGGAACCAAAAGCCTGAGCTGCTGCAAAATGGCCAGCTGCTGCTGCAGATTTACCTGCCCCGTCCACTCCTGTTATAGCCTGCCCGGAATGGTGTGTGGTGAGATTCGTACTTCCCTGAATACCGCTGGCAAGACTAACCATTGCGTAGTCCGAGCCCTTTGCGATGGCAAAAGCCAATGTGGGAACCATCCAAGCCAGGTACCCAGCCATTGCGGTGATATCGTTGGTGGACTCGTAAATATACGGCATGGTACCAAGACTGTAGTATCCATACGAAGAAGACAATACCCCTGTGGTCCTTACATTGACTATCAGGTTTACGATGGCAAAGAGCGGCGACCACATGAGGAGCCACATAAGGAGAATAAAGTACATGTGCAGCACCCTTGTTGCTATCGGAGACATCATGAATATAAACATGAGAGGGAAGAGGCCGTAGACAAAGGCTTCGAGAACCTGTCGCATGATGGGAATGTATTTTTTGGAAAGTTCTCCGGCGACAGTCCATGAGCTCCTCTGCTGCTGTTCGGCCAGCGCGGAAGCATACGCAACAGCATCTGCGCTGATACCCGTATACATGGCTGTCTCGGCCAGTCCGGTTTTCATTGCGTTCGCCACAAAGGATTGGCCGAGGAGATCGGTAGCGTTCTGGGAGACATTCAGGTATGCCTGCACCACAACAGGAAGCTTTGCAGTTACATCGATCTGCATCGTCTGATTCAGCTTGTCCAGAGAATCGGCTGCTGCGGTTCCTATCTGCCCTGTAATAGTCGAATAAGCAGTACTGCAAGTGACAGCCTGCCCCTGAGGATACGTGCTGTTATAAACTTTTGAATACAATGGTGCAGAGTGGGACGGGGAAATGTCGGAAAGAAGGGTGTTGGAGTATATTATTGTATTCAGATCCTTGTCTCCCCATAAAACGTCGTGGAAAAAACAGTTTACTACATAATCATTGAGGGTTCTTTTGAAGTACGGGTCAACAGGCGTGGCAGTCTTCATGTTGTCAAGCACCATCACAGAAAAAGCGTATCCTGAACTGCTGAATTTCATATCATTTGGAGTTGTAAAATAGGTCTCCATAATCTTTGTTATCCCTTTTTCTGCAGTAGTAAAAAAATGCGCGAAAAGGCTGACCCCCAAAGGAACCTGCGTTACGGATACGTTTGTGTTGTGAACCTCGTCCCTTATTACAACATCAGCCTTGGGGACAAAAAGGGCATAGTAAATAATCGCCACTACGAGATACTGCTTGAGAACACCCAGAGAGATGGTTGTGATGTTCATCGAAAAGAAGAGTTGATACATGACAATGAGGAAACCGAAAAGGACGGTTATTCTTATGAGAGTCTGAAAACTGCCGTCACCCAAAACACCCTTAACAGCGGTGAAAATCTGAAACAGGAAATCGCCGTTTCCGAAAGAAAAAACTTCCACTACCTTATGCCTTTTGCGAAGAGATAACTGTCGAGCAGTTTGTTTTTGGCAAGTGTCTGATAGATGAATGCCTGGAATTCAGCTTCTTTCCTGATTGACTCGCCAAAGGATGTCTTTGAAAAGACTTCCCATTCGCTTCTCGTACGTTCACCGGCAATCACAATAGCCTCGTTTATTCGTTCCAGAATGGGTTTTATAACGGTTACCGCTTCAGGCATATCCTTGGAGACAGCAGCGGCATTCATTTTTGTGCTTGCTATACCGTAGAGGCGCAGGAGCACCTGGTAGGCGATATCGTACGAAAGAGGTTTGGCTATTGCCTGGACCATACCCTGTGTGAGTATATTGCCCGTATCTCCCCCTAATCTTTCGACCAGGACGGCAAGTGACATCAGACGATATACAGGAACACGGGACGCGTTAATGAGATTGATCTGGGCTGAAGTCAGAGGGGTATTGCTTCGAATCGCGCTGAGAATGGCGGTCAGATCGTCCTCTACCTGATC
>Ga0209164_1002451_pt1 | contig 19786 bp, 15 predicted proteins | sample MTBNYHSulfiMetaG_FD_187458 | JGI IMG/M metagenome (GOLD analysis project Ga0209164, IMG submission 187458) | Enrichment culture microbial communities from rom New York Harbor, USA that are MTBE-degrading - MTBE-NYH (New York Harbor Sulfidogenic)... | ecosystem: Environmental > Aquatic > Marine >...
GTCCCAGTGGAACTGTATTTTCACCCGTCCGTGGCTGTCCGTCCAGATCTCCTCCCCCTCGGGACCCACCACGAAGGCGGTCTGGGATCCATGGATCACAGGCTTGGGCGTCCTCCGGGGGGGACGGTAGTAGACGTCCGCGGGCACGCACTCGAAGGTATTCGAGTACTCCGCTTCCGAGGCCTGGGACCGGTATCCCCCGTTGTAGCCGGTCTCCCACATCGCCAGAAGCAGGTAGCTCCGGTTGGTGTCGGCCCGATAGTGCTCGGTGAGGTCGAACTTGTAACCGCTCCGGAAGGCCCGGCACCTTCCACGCCCCCGCACCGTCTGCTGGGCCGCGGACCTCTCCTGGAGCCGTAGGAGGGCGTACCGCTCCCCGTCGGGGAGCTTCTCGTACTTCCCCGGGAAGTCGTAGACCTCCTCGTAGGACTCGTCCGAAGCGGAGCTCGCCAGGTCCAGGGAGGGCTGCAGCGGATCGAAATCGGTGAGGGAGACCTGAGTCGTGTAGACCTGGTGAACCCGCTCCAGCTCCTCGATGACGTCCTCGTCCTCCCGGGCGTCCGGCGTCGTGGCGACCCGGAACAGCTCCTGGCCCTCGCACGCCTGGATGGCGCTGCTGTCGTCGGCCAGAATGAGCTTGTGCCCTTCTTCGGAGTGCTCGAAGAAGTAGAAGATCCCCTCCTCCTCGAGGAGGCGTGAGACGAAGTCAAGGTCGGACTCCCGATACTGGACGCAATACTCCCTGGAGGCGTAGCTCTCCACACACCGGTTCTCGTAATCGGCGTTCGCGTACTTCCCGAAAATCGTCTCGCAGATCTCGAGAACGGTCATGTCCTGGAAGATCCGGCAGTCCTGGTTGAGGGAGAGAAACCAGAGCCAGGGCACAATCTCGGCTTCATAGGAGGTCAGGTCCTCGTCCTTCCCCCGCTGGGCGAAGCGTTTGCAGATGCCGTGAATCCGGCGGTCCGATCCATCGGGAAGGCCCATGGTGACCAGGAAGGGCTCCCGGAGGACGGCGGCGGGATCCACGGCGTCATTCTCGGACACGAGCTGCAGGATGAGCTGGAACGGCTCGGACACTCGGGAGCTCGCCGTGAAGCCGTCCAGGAAGAGAACGTCCTCCTCCCCCAGCGAGGGAACGCTGACTCGAAAGGCCCTGGTCTCCTGCGAATACCGCGGCGGCATCTGACCCCCTTATTCTTCCTACGCGAGAGAGTATTCGAACTGGCCCTTGTCACCGACGGAGACCGCCACGCTCTGCGGCTCCTCCCCCCCGATCATGGCCTCCAGGAGCACCCTGGAAAGATCGGGAAGGACGGTGTTGCTGAGAATGTTGTCGATGTTCCGGGCACCGCTCTCCACCTCGGTGCAGCGCTGGGCGATCTCGCTCTCGACGGCACTGTCGTAGCTCAAGGCGATCCCCCGCGTCTCCTGCATCCGTTTGCGGATCTTGTTGAGCTTGAGACGGACGATCTTCTTTAGGGGCTCGTCCCTCAGGGGGAAGAAGGGGATGATGACGGTCCGCCCCAGGAAGGCAGGCTTGAAGACGGCGTCCAGCTCCGGCTTCAGGGCCTTTACCAGCCCCTCCCAGGTGGGCTGGGTCTCAGGATCGTCGCAGAGCCTCATGATCGAGTCGGTGCCGGCGTTGGTGGTGAGGATGATGAGGGTGTTCTTGAAGTCGATCTGCCGGCCCTCGGCGTCCTCCATCCTCCCCTTGTCGAACACCTGGAAGAAGAGCTCGAGCACGTCGGGATGGGCCTTCTCGATCTCGTCCAGGAGCACCACCGAATAGGGCCGCCGCCGGACCGCCTCCGTGAGCACGCCCCCCTCCCCGTATCCCACGTACCCCGGGGGCGAGCCCTTGAGGGTAGAGACCGTGTGGGCCTCCTGGAACTCGGACATGTTGATGGTGACCATGTTCCGCTCGCCGCCGTAGAGGAGGTCCGAGAGGGCCAGCGCCATCTCGGTCTTCCCCACGCCGCTCGGTCCCACGAACAGGAAGACGCCCTTGGGCTTGCCGGGATCCTCGATCTTGGCGTAGGAGGTCCGGACCCGGTGACTCACCGCCTCCAGCACATGGTCCTGCCCAATGATCCGCTCCCCCAGGAGCTTCTCCAGTGACAGGGCCGTGGCCGCCTCGTCCCGGAGCATCTTTCCCACCGGAATCCCCGTCCACCCCGATATGACCTGGCCCACGAGCTGGTGATCGACACACACGGGGACCAGGGGAGTCTCGCCCTGCAAGGCCTCCAGCTCCCCGTTCAGGAGGGTAAGCTCGGCCCGGAGCTCCTCCGGGGCTACCTCGGCCTCCTCAGGGGCTGCCTCGGCCTCCTCCCGTGGAGCCTCTTCGCTCCCGGGCGCCTCAGACTCACCAGGGTTGGGGTGCGCTGTGTTCTCCAGCTGTTCCCGGAGCGCCCGGATGCGAGCGACGAGGTCCCGCTCCTTCTCCCACCGCTCCAGCAAGGCTTCCAGCTCGGCCTCCGTGGCGCCCTTCTTCTCGGCGATGCGGCCAAGCCTCTCCGAATGGTCGGCTCCGGTGGCCACCTCCCGGGTCAGCACCCTGGTCTGCACCTCCAGGTCGTCCAGCTGGCGGCGGGCAGCCTCCACGGGCGGGGGGGTCGCGCTCTGGCCCAGGGCCAGGCGGGCACAGGCCGTGTCCAGGACGCTTACCGCCTTGTCGGGGAGCTGCCGGTCCGAGAGGTAGCGGGCCGATAGGCGCACCGCCGCCTCCATACCGTCATCCAGGATCCGCACTTTGTGGTGCTTCTCCAGGCTGGGGACGACCCCACGCATCATCACCTGGCAGAGGGCCTCGGAGGGCTCCTCCACCTTGATGAGCTGGAAGCGCCGCGCCAGGGCCGGGTCCTTCTCGATGTACTTCTTGTACTCCGACCAGGTGGTGGCAGCGATGGTCCGCAGCTCGCCCCTGGCCAGGGCCGGCTTCAGGAGGTTGGCCGCATCCCCCTGCCCCGCCGCCCCCCCGGCCCCGATCATGGTGTGGGCCTCGTCGATGAAGAGAATGATGGGCGTGGGGGAGGACTTCACCTCCGTGATGAGGCCCTTGAGGCGATTCTCAAACTCCCCCTTCACTCCCGCGCCGGCCTGCAGGAGTGCCAGGTCCAGGGTCTTGATGGTCACGTTCTTCAGGACTTCCGGCACGTCGCCGCTCACCACCCTCATGGCGAAGCCCTCCACGATGGCGGACTTCCCGACTCCCGCTTCGCCCACCAGGATGGGATTGTTCTGGCGCCGGCGGGTGAGGATGTCCACCACCTGCCGTACCTCGAAATCCCTCCCCAGAACGGGATCCAGCTCTCCCTGGCGAGCCCGGGCCGTTAGATCGTGGCTGTACTGGTCCAGCTTCGGGGTCTTGGTGGGGCGGCCCGGGGCTCCCGGGGCTTCGGGCTCGCCGCCGACCTGCTCTTCCTCCGAGGACTTGGCGATGATGGCGTCGAACCCCTCCTTCAGCGCCTCCGGGGAGAGCTTGTCGAACTCCCGGCTGATTCCTCGGGCCAGACGCTGGAGATCGGGATCGGAGATCAGGGCCAGGACGGCGTGCCCGGTCCGGATCTGGTTGGACCGCTGCTCCAGGGAGGCCAGGAGCCAGGCGTTGGAGAGCATCCCCACCAGCTTGGGGCTCAAGGCCGGCGTCCTGGGGTTCCCGGTCTTCAAGGCATCCAGGCTCTCCGTGACGTCCCGAACCAGGCGGGACCGGTCCACCCCGAAGTGCTTGAGGATCTGGGCCGCATCGTTGGAGGTGTCGTCCAGGAGCTTCGCCAGGAAGTGCTCCACCTCAACGTCGTAGTGGGTCCGGCTCACGCACAGTCCGGCGGCGCCCTCCAGGGCGTTTCGCGTGTCGTGATTGAGTCGTCCCACCAACGCTCTCGGGTCTACGTTCATGGCTGGGTCTCCCGTCAGATCATGAAGGTTGTCTCGCCCGCATCCCTGGAGAACGGCCGGGTGCGAACCCATGTGCACCAACCCAGGGGAAGGGCGCTTTCCTCCTCCTCCCCAAGGACAACGCCCGGCACATCCCGCCGGTCCAGCACCAGCTGGATTTCGAAGTCGAACTGGCCGTCGCTGAAATACTGTGTGAGGCTACGTAGGGCCGCGTGCGCGCTGCCCCCCGGGAGAAACGAATCGTACCGGTCCCTCCGGAGCGGGCCGAAACGGACCCGGACCCTGGCGTGGGGGTCCCAGACTTCATCCCCCACCACCGTGCCGTCTCCCAGGTTTCCGGCCAGGTCCTCGTCGTCATCCAACCGGCACCGTGATTGGATGGAGAGCCCATACCAGCCCCCGGCAAACTGCTCCACCGCAACGGGAACCTCGAAATAGTCCCCCAGCATCTGCTCCAGGGCCACCGCGCTCCGATGCTGGGCCCCAAGCAATCCCGAATAGTGAATGAGGGCCTCGTCCCGAAGGCTCATCCTTCGCCGTAGGTCCTCCGCCCCGAGGCCCAGGAGGTCAAGCAGAAGAGAAGTGAACCGATCCTGTTCCCCTCGTTCGAAGGCGACCCAGAAGTGGGATCGCTCCCAGGCCTTGTAGAAGAGGGAGATGATCCGGTGGTGGAAGATGTCCAGGAAATCCCGAAACGCATCGGGGGAACCTTCCGACGCGGCTCGGTCATCGATCAGGAGGGTGTAATGGACGGGGAGAACGCCCATGTGCCCCACCAGGCCCATGAAGTTGATCAGGAGGCGAGGAGGGCCGTCGGGCCCCATCTCGAGATCCTGGACGTCCCCGGCAGGGAAAGCGAGGCTGGGATTGACCGAAAACCGCACAACCTCCTCGGAGGGGTGCGCAAACTCACCGACCCGGCGGCGATCCGGAAACCGGCGGTGCAGGAGGCGTGCGGCCTGGAAGAAGGTGAACGACTCAGGAGCGTCGTCCATGGCCTTCTCCCACGCGGCCGGCCTCAGATCAGTGGGCGGTGTCCCGCTCTCGGTTCCCATTCCCTCAAAGTGTAGGTCTTGTGCTTCGAGCGAACCCGAGCGACAAGAGCCGTGAAGCTGTTCATGGTGGCATACAGGGCCAGGAAGCGCTCCAGGACGCTCGCCAGCAGGTAGATTCCACCCCCGGAGTACTGATCCTCATCGAATTCCACGGAGACCCGCCGTCCCCTGGCGAAGCTAAGGCCCTGCTCACCTCGGACGCGGGCGTACCAGGGCTCGCTTTCCACCCGGGTGATCCCCCGCACATGCTTCTCGCCGGTGCTGGAGTCGCCGAAGTTGTAGAGGCGCAGGAGCTCCCGAAGCGGAGCCCCCGAGCGCGGCCTTCCACCCCGATCGCCCGCCCCGCTTCCCCCGGAGGCAGCCGACTCATCGCCTACCAGCGAGAGGTAGTTCAGGGAAAGCTGGGAGATCAGCCGCCAGTGCATGGACCCATCCAGAGCCGGCTGGACGGGCTCCGTGGGATGCATGAGGGTGAGGATTGCCTTCAGGGGGGCCCCTCCACCCTCCAGGTCCAGGTCTCCTCTCTCTGCTCCGATGGACAGCTGGCTCGGAAGCCTCCCATTGAAGCAGGTCAGCTGGGCCGTGGCGGAAGGGAATTCCGGATAGATGGTGGATCCCGCCTGGTCCACGAAGGCCACGCTTACGTCCGTTGCGCCCCCGGCCAGCCACGAGCTCGGATGGCGGCGCTCGAACCAGAACAGCCCCTGTTCGGCCTCCGACGAGCGATTCCGGTACGAATAGAAGGGGGCGAAGGGAATCCTCCGGGGCGCACTGGGCGAGACGGCGTGAACCTCGTCGATGGAGAAGATCTCCGGGGGAAACTCCTTCGACCCTCGGGCCCGGAGGAGGTACTCGGGACGCCGTTGGTTCAGGCGGATCGGCTCGGCCTCCCCATCAAAGAGGTTGACGACGGGAGTGCATCCGAGCCGGATCGTCTCCCGGCTCACGAACCGGCCAAGCGCCTGGTCCCGGTCGGCCCCCTCAAAGGGAGAAATGAGGAAGAGCAGGTCCACCGCCTTGCCAAGACCGGCGGTCCGGAGTCGTTCGAGGCCGGAGAGCTGGAAGAAGAAGAACTTGTAGGGGAAGGTGAAGTACTCCTGGAGCAGCTGGTAGCCCTGGAAGGACCGCCTGGGATTGGGCAGCATTCCGTGATTCTCCCCGAACCCCATGGGCTCCAGGGCCGTCCTGGGAATCGACACTGCGGTGGACGTCTTGGAGCCGGACACTCCCCGCAGGAGGATTCCCGAACAGTTGTTGTCCAGGAGCTCATAGAGGGCTGACACCAGGGCGAGGTCCCCGTTGAGGAAGAAGCCCAGGGACTTGAAATCCGGCAACTGCTCGAAGGTCAGGTCGCCCTGGCAGCTGAGCCGGACCCGGAGGCATGCTGCCAACTCCCGGGCATGCCCCCCCAGGTCCAGCTCATGAGGGGATTGCCATCTCGCCTCCACCACTTCCACCGGCCAGAGCGTCGTGTCGTAGCAGGTCCGGAACCGGCACCGAACGCCCCGAGTCGGGGGAGCCACCAGGGTCCTCCCAGCTTCCACGGTGAATCCGGCGGTGGCTGCCCCCTGGGATGGATCGAGCTGGAGCTGCACCACCGACATGGAAGGGAGGGGCCGGAGATAATGGGGATAGACGACGTTCAGGAGCCCTTGGCTGATCTCGGTGAGGTCATCGTCGATCCTGCGGTGGACGCGAGCGGCCAGGAACGCGAACCCCTCCAGGAGGCGCTCCACGTGAGGGTCGTCGCACCGGTTGGGCTCCAGCCTTAGGGCCTCGGCTATCTCCTCGTGCTGCCGAGCGAAGTCGGCGCCCATGCGCCGCAGGAACCGCAGCTCCTCCTCGTAATACTCCTTCAGGCGATGGTCAATCATTGGCTGACTTGCGGCTTGAGAGGGCGAACTTCCCGCTGGTCACCTCCAGCACCGTATCGAACTCCACCCTCTCCGGGTCGGGCTCCACCCTCAGGTTCGCTTCGATCAGGAACTGCACGCGACGATCCCTGCTGCTCCCGGATTGGGCCAGGGTCACCCGAACGTCGGAGAGCCGGGGCTCGAAGTCCTCGATGGACCGCTCGATGAATCGAAGGAGCCGCGCCGGAGTCTCGGAGGAGTCAGCGCTAAGGGACGCGATGTCGGGAATCCCGAAGTTGTAAAGGGACTTGGGAAGAAACTCCAGGGGAGGGCCTGCCGGGTCACTGATCTGACGAGCGTTCAGGAGCCACTGCAGGTCTCTGAGAAGTGACTTCTTCGCCACCTCCAGGGACTCGCGCCACCCTGCCGGCCGGTTGCCGTCCCACCTCCGGTCCGTCCGGAGGAGGCGGTCGAGGACGGAATGACGAACGGTGGGATCAGCCGCCACGGTCCGTCCCTCCCACGGAGCGCGCCAGGAGCGGGTCCAGCCGGCAGATCCGCTGGTAGATCTGTTGCCGGAGTGGGCTCTCCGCCTGATCCAGGCATCGGAAGAGAAGGCCGAGAGGCCTGGCCACCGCCTCCCCGGCCTCCCATTCCTCCAGATTGTGCTCCTGGATCTCCTTCATGAGCTCGTCGAGGATCGGACGCGCCACAGGTCCGTCTCCCCTCTCCACCATGATCCCGGCAGCCTCCACCCGGGCCATGAAACGAGCTCGCTCGCTTCTCTCCCCGTGGGCTCTCCGGATGAGGAGCCGGATGGCCCCGTCCGGATCACCCGCCTGCACCATCTGCCTGGCCCGGTCGAAGCTCGCCTCCCGGCGTACGCGATCCGGATCGGTGTCGTCGGATGGATCAGCCCCGTCGGCATCGGCGTCTCCGGCCCGGATGAACCCGGCCGTCTCGAGCCAGGTGAGGGTGTCCGGAGAGGCGGCGGCGCTGTCATCCATGAGGATGGCGTTGGCAAGGGCCGGCATGTCCGCGAGGGCGGACCTGAGGGCCCCCCGAAGAGCCTTCGCCACCGGTCCGTACTCCGCTCCCAGCTTGTCGGCGGCAAGGATCGAATAGCGCTGGAGATCCAGCCATCCTCGCCCGGCCTCGGATCCCATGACCTCCTCCGAGGCCCCAAGAAGCTGCTCCCACTGCTCCTCCAGGAAGAGACTCCGGAGCCGTTTACGGTCCTCGGCCCGGGGGGCTTCGAGGAGCTTCGGATCGATCCGCTCGCCGGTTCCACGAAGCTCGCCCCACCGGAGGCCCCTCAGGAGGAGATAGGGCACGGGGCTCCTGGGATCCTGCTCTCGAAGGAGCCGGGCCGCCGAAGCCACCGCGGCGACGGCCTGGCCGGGGTCCCGAAGGTCCATGGCGGCCGAGGCGGCAGGCGGGACTGGCGGAGTTGCCGCCGCAGTCCCGGAGCCTGCAGCGGCAGCCGCAGGAGTCGAGACGGAGGAGGTCTGCGCCGTCCCTCCCCCCGGAGGCCCTGCGCCGCCTGAGTCCCCTGGCACCGCCCCGCTCGGCGCGGCTGAAGGCTCGGGCTCCGGGGCCGCCGAGAGCGTTGGATCCGGCTTCTTCTCCAGGAGTTGGGCGGCCGCGGACGCCACGGCCTGCAGCGCCTGCTTGAGATCCCCGAACCGCGGCGGGGTCTCTCCGGCCTGCGGGAAGCGCTCCCTGCAGAACCCATCCAGGGCCTCCAACGCTGCCTGGCAACGGTCCAGCTCCCGAGTGAGGGCCACGAAGAATGCCCGGTCCGTGTCCTCCAGGCCTGCTCCGAAGTTCCCGGGCCAGAGGATGTCCGGATCCGAGGGCGCCGGCCCGGGCTTGCCGCCCTTGGCCCAATCCCGATGATGGAAAGAGGTGTGGCCCCAACTGGTCAGGGGGACCATCCGAACGGCGATGGCGAGGCCTCCGGAGCCGAGCGCATCCAGGGCCGCACCCCGGGAAGGAATCCCCGGATACATCTGGTCCCAGTAGGCATCCATCAGTCCGTGGAGCAGCTCCAGGCCGAAGGAAAGCCCGGCAAAACACCTCGCGGGCTGGGGATCATCGTCGGGACCCATCCCCATGCGGAGCAGCCCCGCCGTGAGGAAGGACGCGACCCGCAGGTCCTTGGACTGGGTCTCCAGGAACTCCCACGCCAGGTCCACCAGCCTCCCGAAATGCTCCTCCGCATCGCCACCGGGAAATCCAGGTGGCTTGTTGGGCGGGATCGCATCCTGGCCCTGGCCGTGGGCCCGCTCGATCTCGCTGAACTCGTTGGACCACTTGAGATCGGGGCCGACGGGGTTGTCCCCCGGAATCGGCGCCAGCAGATCCAGGAGCTGAGGGTTCTCAGTGAGCGCCATGGGAATCCGGGAGAGGGCCGGCGCGCAGGCCGGCCTCGTCAGATGTGATGGATGATGAGCTCTCTCACCTCGAGGATGGGGAACTCCTCGTCGTCGACAAGAAGGAGCTTCTGCCCCACCGGAGCCTCCTCACCGGTCTCGAGCTCCTCCCAGGCGGTGACCCGCCCCAGCCGCACCAGCTCGTCCGGGCTCTGCCAGGAAAGGGCCGTCATGGCCGGGAGGACGACATCACTTGTATCGCCCGCTTCCCGGTCCCGGATCTCCACTTCCGCCGGAGCCCACAAGAGATCCCGGAGAAGGGTCGGCGGAGAAAGCCGGATTGTCGCCAGATCCGAGAACGGGATCCACACATATTGGCCCCCGGCAATCATCTCCAGCCGGGGGCCGATGCGTGGATCCGCGTCCCGAAGATCCGCGAATGGCTTGCCGTTGAGGGTCCCGGACACCGAGGGGTCCTCGTCCCTGCGGTCCGGGATAGCGCCCGTCCTGAACATCTCCTGGCGCAGGCCCTCCGCCCTGATCATCTGTTTGAACCGGGCCGTACCCAGGTAGGACGCAGGATCCGCCCCCTCGATCACCTCGAGCTGCTTGCGGGCCCGCTCGAATTCCCCCTGGAAGCACAACAGCTCGAACAAGAACGTCCTGCGGGGCACATCCTGGGGATTGGAACGCAACTCCTCCTGCAGGGAGGCGATGGCCCCACTCAGTTTGCCTTCTCGGTACAGACGCTGCGCTTCCACGAGGCGGCCTTTCCAGGGAAGTGGTCGTGGAGCCCCCGGTGGCGGCAGGCTACGGGATCAGGACCCGTTAGGGAGTGCCCGTCCGGACGTCCCAGGAACCCATGAAGGACCCTGCCTTGGCGCCGCCCTCGTCCTGCTGGTTGTAGGTCACCACGACCTTGCCGAAGGCGAAGGACACGGATTCCAACGGTATGCCGTCCCCACCCTCGGAGCCGGACCATTGGATGTCGTTCACGTAGACTTCTTCGAACTCGTAGATCAGGTAGTCCAGGGGGCCTCCCTCCCCACCCGCCTTGTACAGCGTCACCTTGGCTGTGGGGAAGTGCTTCCCTTTGCAGCATTGCTTGAAGAGCTCGGCGCTGGCCGCGTCGGTGTGCTTCATGAAATTGAAAGAGCTCAGGCTGACCTGGCCGACGCCACCGCCTCGCCCGAGCCCTACGCTGGCCGGGTTGGACGCGCCGAACGAAAACGAGATGAGCTCGATCTCGCCCTCGTGTCCGGCCCTCCTGGACTCACCGGTCACGCCATCCACCGTCAGGTACGCATCCCACTTCCCATTCATGGTGCCTCCTCAGTCTGAGAATGGTCGCTCCCCGTGGCCGCTGGAGCCCGGGCCAGGGAGAAGGTTACTTCTTCGGCTCCGGAACATCGGCGACGAGGCGCATGGAGAAGTCCACCGCGTCGAGCTGGAAATGAGGCCTCAGATAGGCCACGGCCTGGTACGTGCCCGGCTTCCGAGGGTTCTCCACCACGTCGATGCGGGCGTCGGAAAGGGGCTTCTTGGCCTTCTCCGACTCGGCGGCCCCTTCACCCTTCAGAACGTAGTCACCGATCCAATTCTGCAGCTTGCTCTGGAGCTCCGAACGCGTAGCATAAGCGCCCACCCACTCCAGGACCATCTTCTTGAGATAGTGGGAGAACCGGGACGCGGCAAAGAGGTACGGAAGCTGGGCCGAGAGAACCGCGTTGGCGGTCGCGACGTCGCCGCCGGGCCCCGAGTACTCTTTGGGCTTCTGGGCCGACTGTACGCTGAAGAAGACAGCGTTGGCCGTGTTCTTCTCGTTGGTGAGGGGCACGAACCCGAGCTTGGCCAACTCGAACTCCTGGTCCTCCGGGATGAGGGTTTCCGTGGGGCACTTCATGGCGATGTCCCCGGAATCGGTCTCGAAGGCGTGGGTCGGAAGTCCCTCCACCCTCCCGCCGGAGGTAACACCCCGGATCCGGGCACACCAACCGTGCTCGGCGAACGCCTTGGTCACGGAGGCGCCGAGCCCCCAGGCCGCATTCGTCCAGAGGTACTTGTCGTGGTCCTTCCCGGTCACGTCCTCCGTGAAGTCGAACTCCTTCACGGGCACCGTCGTCCTTCCGTAGGGCTCCCGAATGAGCATCCGGGGCATGGCAAGGGCAACGTATCGCGAATCCTCGCTCTCCCTGAACGCCCTCCACTGGGCGTAGCGGACGCCTTCGAAGGCGCTCTCAAGCTCGTACACGTTGCGGAGCTCCGTGAAGCTCGAGAAACCGAACATCTCGGGAGAGGCCGCCGTGAGGAAGGGACAATGGGCCGAGGCGGCCAGCTCGGAGGCACGGGTGAGGAGCCGGATGTCCTGCCCTGAGTGGTCGAACTCGTAATCCCCGATGAGCGCTCCGTAAGGGGTCCCACCGTACTGGTTGTACTCCTCCTGGTAGATCTTGTTGAAGAGCGTGCTCCGATCCACCGCCATCTCGGCCTTCCCCGAGGTGAGGTCGTCCATGAGCTCGTCCTTGCCCATGCTCATGACCTTGACCTTCAGGAGGGGTCCTGTCTCCGTCTGGGAGACCAGATACCGGAGCCCGCGCCAGGAGGCTTCCAGCTTCTTGAACTTCGGGTGGTGCATGACCTCGTTCAACTGAGCCGAGAGGAGCTCGTCGATCCGAGCGATCTGCTCGTTGAGGGTGGCCTCGATGTCCTTCTTGTAGGTGACGGTCTCGTCGAGAATCTCCCGGACCAGCTCCTGCACCGCCCCCTTCACCCGATCCTGCTCCTGCTCGGTCTTGAAGCGCCCCTCGGTGAGGATCTGGTCGAGGAGACCCAGCTCCTGGGTCTGCGCCTCCGGGGCCGCTTCCTGCGCCCTGAGCTCAGCGTCCGCCATCGTCGTCGCCTCCTTCGCCCTCGACCTCGCGTTTCAGTTGCTCCTTCTGGCCTGGATCCCCCAACGCGCCCTGGAGGGACTTGTTCAAGGTCTTGCTGAAGTTCCGGTTCGTCTGGAGGCGCCCCTTCAGATCCACCAGGTCCTCCCTCCGCTCCAGGAGCTTCCGCAGCGGATCGACCTGCCGCGCAACGCGGTCAGGAGCGAAATCCGCGAACTCCTTGAACTGGAGGTCCACGGCGAACTTCTCCTCCGAATCCGCCTCCAGCTTGTTGTCCACGGCGAACTGGAGCCGCGGATTCATGCCCCTCATGACCTTGTCGAAGGTGTCGGCGGAGATCTCGGTGAACTTCCGGTCCGCGACATCCGGTAGGCCGTCCCGGCCGTCCCCGCTCAGATCCGACAGAACACCCATGACGAACGGAATTTCCTTCTTCTCCATGGCCCCGCCGGTCTCCACGTCATACGAGATGTTGACGCGGGTTGGGCGTTGCCGGGAGCGCCTGTGCTGGAAGCTCTTGGCCATGCTCCACAGCTCCTCTTCTCGGGAATCAAGGAGAACCGATAAACGTTGGTTTTCGCCAGAAATCAAGGAGAACCAATAGACGTTACGTTTTGCCGGAATCAAGGTCAAGAAAAAAGATCGGAGTCCCAAGGAACATCTTGCAACAGCAGTACCGGGCCAGCGGGGCGCGCAGCCTCGGAGGGAAACACTCCCGGGGCGCCCTCACCCCTCCCACCAGGCCCGCAAGCCCTCGTGTTGGCTCGATACGGAACCCATTCGGAAGAAGCGTACCTCCGGTTCGTCGCGGGCGCCAACTACGGGCATGAAGCCGCCTTCCGCCAGTCTCGAAGCCGCCGAGTGGGACAGCACGGACTCCATCGAATGGGCCCAACCCTGCTGCGTGAGGTACATGGGCAGGCCTCCCACCAGCGGCCGGCCACCCGGATCGAGGCCCCAGCCGTTTCGGGTGAACGCCTGGGCACAGAGCACACCCCAGAGGAAAGCAGGATTCCCCCAGAGGTGATCTCGAGAACGAGCCGGGGATTCCTCGAAGGCAAAAGCCCTTGCCTTCTCCCCTTCCGACCCGTACGGCGCCCGCAGGAGGAAGCCAGGGGTCGCCAGTCCCACCGAGCCAGCTTCGGGGGAGGACCGAAAGGACTCCCAGAGGGGATCGATGGGTTCCGTCCAGTCCTTTGGCTCGGGGGCGGAAAGGAAGGACCGGCACCCCGCCAGCGCAAGGTCACCCGCCGAGATCCAGGGAACTTCAGCCAGCTCCGCCAACAGCGCGATCCGCTGGAGGAGCGGGACGTCGTCCGGGTCCCTCCCAAAATCGTAGGCTCCGAGGAGGGCAGCCCAGCGGATCTCCTCGCCCCGATCCGAGACGGGCCCCAGCATGGTCCGGGCGAGGCGCCAATCCACAGGCTCATCGGTGGAGAGCAGGTCGGACGCGAGCTCCTCCCTGGACACGTCCACGAGGTACACCCTGAGGATGGAAGTTGTCTCCACACGGGAGAGCAGGAACACCACCGAACGCCAGAGGGATTCCAGGGCCTGGAAGCCGGCGCTGTGCATCACCGCTCTCATGAGGGCGCCGATCTCCTGGTCCAGCGTCTCCAGCGCATGGGTCCGGTCGGGCTCTGGCCGAATTGCATGAGGCCGCACCACCCGGCGGATGAACGCGTCAAGGTCCCCATCCAGGTCCGACCCGCCTTGGAGGATCTCCTGGTCCGTCTCCTCGAGAATGGCATCCAGCAGACCCACCCCGTCTGCTTTCGCCCCCGTTCCTTCCCGGCTCCCGGCACCTCCCCCCTCCCCGGTCCCGGCGCGCCCACCCGTATCATCCATCTCTCCGCTCAGGATCCGGTTCCGGGCGTCCCGTGCCGGCGCGAAGAGGTCCAGTCGCTCGAAGAGGCGGTCCGGATGGAAATCGTCCATCCGCTCGAAGCCGAGGGAGAGGACCGAGGCCATCCCGGGGAGTCCCCGGACCTCCAGCCTGGGCGAAAGGCCTCCAAATCCCAGGACGTTCTCCGGGGTGACACGCACCAGGGGCCTGGCTGCCCAATCCTCCTCCTGCGACCTCTCGCGGGTCCCTCGACCTGAAAAATCGCCGAGGATGCCCAGGCAGAAGGGAAGCTCTTCCAGGGGCCTGGACTCACCAAGGTCTTGCCCTGACCCCCCATGGAGGTAGACTCTGTACTTGTCGTCGTTCTCACTCACCGGAGCCGCCTTCCTATGCGTCAGTTGCAGAAGGTCCTGTGGACCAAGGGTGTGTTGCTCACGCCGCAGCACCTACAGCTGCAAGACCGCTTCGTCGAGGATGTCATCTCCTTCCAGCTGTCGGCGCTCACGGCCAACCCATGGGGCTTCTCCTCCCTGGAGGTGGACCGGGAGTCCCTCGACGGAGGTGTTCTGGCGCTCTCGGAGGCGCGGGGTCTGTTTCCCGACGGGTTGGCCTTCGACATGCCCATGTCGGACCCGCTCCCGGATCCGCGCCCTCTGGAGGACATCTGGCAGCCCGACCAGGAGGCCCTCCAGGTATACCTGGCAATCTCGGAGTACCGCCCGGGCGGACGCAACGTTTCTGTGGAGGAGAACACCAGGGACGCGCGGTTTTCGGCGGAGGTGGTGTTTCTACGTGACGAGAACACGGGGCAGGCCGAGAAGCCTGTCCAGGTGGCCCGAAAGAACCTGCGAATCCTTCTGGAAGGCGAGCCCCTCGAGGGAAACTCTGTCCTGCCCGTGGGGAGGGTCATGCGCACCGGAAGCGGCGGATACGATCTGGATGCCGCCTTCATTCCCCCGGTAGTGGATATCAGGGCCAGTCAGGCTCTCATGACCATCGCCCGGCGCCTGGTGGAGCTCCTTTCGGCCAGGACCGCCGAGCTGTCGGGAACCCGGCGGCAGCGGGGCCAGGACCTGGCGGATTTCGGGATCTCCGACGTGGCCAACTTCTGGCTTCTCTACACGGTCAACACGTACCTGCCGGTGCTGAGGCACATCTTTGAGGTGCGGCGAGGGCACCCCGTGGGACTCTATGAGGCGATGCTCTCGCTCGCCGGCGCCCTTACGACCTTCTCCCGGGAGGGCGACGCCCGGTCCTTGCCGGTCTACGACCACCTGGGCCTCTCCACCTGCTTCAACGCCCTGGACGAGCGGCTGCGAAACCTGCTGGAGACGGTCGTCCCCCAGAATTACCGTGCCGTTCCGCTCCGCCCCGTGAAGCCCTTCGTCTATGCCGCCGCCCTGGACTCCTCCGTCCTGTCGGCCCGGCAGATGTTTCTGGCCGTAGGCGCCGGAGCCGACCGGGCCAAGCTGGTGGACAAGGCGCTGGAGCTGTTGAAGGTGGGCGCTGCCGAGAACCTCGACCACCTGTACAGAAGGGGGCTTCCGGGGCTCGAGCTGACGCATGTGCTGAGCCCCCCCGCGGCCATTCCGGTCAAGTTGGACTACGAGTACTTCTCGATCGACACGTCGGGTCCCGAGTGGGAGGAGGTCCTGAGGGGCAGGAACCTGGCGGTCTACGTTCCCGCTGCCATCCGCGAGCCATCGCTGGAGCTGGTGGCGGTCCTCCCGCCCAAGGAATAGAGAGCCACGCGCCTCGCCCTTTCGGTTCTCAGTCGCCCCTGAGAATGAGGAACAGGACCGCAGCCACGGCCAGCACGACGGCGATTCCCACTACGCTCACCAGGATCACAATGTCCTTGGTGCGCAGGCCCTTGCCCCCCCCCGTCCCTCCGCTCGGCTGCGGGGAGGGGGGCGCTGCGCCCGCCTGACTTAGCCTTGGTTCTTCCGGAGGGCGAAGGGGGGACATCACCGTCGGTTCCGACACGCCGGGCCGGCCAGGCCCCATGGAGGGCGGGGCCGGCCTCCACTGCGGAGGATCCTGCGGAGGACGACGTGCTCCGGTCTGGCCCTCTCCGGACTGATCCAGCCTGCTGAGGTAGTCCCGCAGCGGCATGGCCTGCGGAGCGCGACCCCCCGGCGGCTGGCTCCATCCCCGGGGTTCGGGTGAGCTGGACTCCGGCCGGGGCGGAACCCTGGGCTTGCGAAACTCCTGGGTGATGCTTCCGGAGTCCGGATCGACGAGATCCCGGTCATCCCCTCCCCGGCTTGGAGGCCTTCGCATCTCCCCGCCCTCCCACATCTTCCCGACCTCGGGCGAGGGCGATCTGGGCTCTGGTTTCGGGGCGAACCCGTATCCGGGCGTTCGGGAGTCCCGGCGCCCCGGGTCGGGGGGCGGCGTGCGCTCCGGCTCCGAGGGAACCCCGAAGGATCCGAACTCCCTGGTGTAATCGGGGCCCTTGGGCTGGGAACGGCTGGAATCCTCCGGCGGAGGGCGACGAGGGCTGGAGGTTGGCGGCGGAGGAGCGGCCGCTCCCGGCGGCGGTGTGGGGCCCGGGAGTGGCGCACCGGTCGGCCTGGATGGGCTCGCCTTGGGCGGCGGCGGGGCGGCTTGGATGGGCGGAGGCTCTTGCGGCGTGGGAGGGCGCAACGGCTCACTCGGCGTGTCGCCTAGCGCAGGCATTCCGAAGAACGCCGTATAATCCGATCCGCCGGACGGGGGGCCCGCCGGCGGCTGCTCCTGAGCAGGAGGAGTCTCCTCAACGGGGGGTGGCGGCGGCGGGTCAGGGGGCTGCCCCTCCTCCACCACCGGGACACGGAAGTAGGCGGAGTAGTCCGACCCTGGATCCACCTCGCTCTTCTCCCCGGGCTCCGGCAAGGCGGGCGGAGGGCCGAAGGAAGCATCGAGCCACTCCCCCAAGCCGACGCCGTCCGGGAGGGCCCTGGTGACCACGGCCGTCTCCCCCTCCAGCTCCACCAGCTCCACGAGCTCTTCCGGTCCAATTTCCTTGGCTCGGTCAAGGAGCCCCAGGAGATGCGGAGTGCCCGGCTCCCCTTCCTGGAGTATGTGGACCTGGAGCAGCCGGTCGTCGGGGCCCCTGGCCCAGCAGCTGGGAACGGGACCTCCCGTAACCGGCCCGAGGGGAGGAAACCTCCTGAACAGCTCGTCTCTTTGCACGGCGAAACTACCCCAATCCCCCCCGGTCCCGTCCGGCCGGGACGATGTTCGGTTCGGGAGAAGGTTGATGCGGCGGAACTGCGTCCCCTATAATCTACCTGGGGCTTCTCGCTCGGGTAAAGGCTGGACGTCCCGGGGCCGATGGCTCGGCGGCCCCGAGACCTGAGAAGCCGCGGACTCCGGTCCCCTGTGATTCGTTGCTGGGGCACCGGGCCCCCTTCACCGGACCCGTTCGACGCGGGTCTTCGAGCAGACTGGCCCGGAGATTCCATGACACGGATCGCAAGGGTGGTGTGGAGCGAGGGGATGCATCTCGCCCAGCACCACTTCCAGACCCAGGACCGCTTCTTCGAGGAGTCGATCCGTTTCCAGCTTTCCCAGCTCTACTCCCAGCCCTACGGGCTCTCGGGTTCGGTGTTCGACGCCGAGGCCCTGGTGAACGGTGTGGTATCCATGACCCACGGCCGGGGAATCCTCCCTGACGGCACGCCCTTCAGCTTCCCCGACGGCGACGACGGGCCCCCCTCCATCGATATCCGCTCGATCTTCTCCCCCACGGAGCACGAGCAGAGGGTGTTCCTGGGGCTGCCCCCCTTCCGACCGGGGGCCGCGAACTGCTCCCAGGAGGGCACCTCCGAACAACGGTTCCTCGCGGTGAGCCAGACCCTGCCCGATGAGACCACGGGACTCGACGAGAAGCCCGTGATGGTTGGGAGGAAGAACTTCCGGCTCCTTCTCGAGTCAGAGGATCCCCAGGATCTGGTGGCCCTTCCCGTGGCCAGGGTCAAGCGGGACAGCGCGGGCCGTTTCGTCTACGATTCCACGTTCGTGGGCCCCTGCCTGCAGATCGGCGCAAGCCACCGCCTCATGGATCTTCTTGGCCAGCTGATCCAGACGCTGGAACGCAAGGCCGAGACGCTCCTTCGGGAACGCTCGGCTGCCGGAGATTCCCTGGCCCACTACGGTGGCAGGGAGTTGGCCGCCTTCTGGCTGTCCCATGCCATCCACTCCAGCCTGGCCCCCCTCAGGCACCATTGGGAAGCCCGCCGGTCACACCCGGAAGAGCTGTACGTGGAGATGGCCCGCCTGGCCGGGGCTCTCTGTACGTTCTCCCTTCGCTCCGATCCGGGGACCGTCCCTCCGTATGATCACGAGCGCCTCCAGGAGTGCTTCGAGGCACTCAACCGGCACATCCGCCAGCACCTGGAGGTCACGCTTCCCACCACCTGCGTCACGGTGCCGCTGCAGCAGAGGAGCCTACCCTCCATCCGCACCGGATCGGTGCGGGACGAGATGTGCTCGGAGGACGCGCAGTGGATCCTGGGCGTCCGCTCGGAGGAAAAAGCGTCCCGGGTCGTAGCGGCGGTGGTGGGAAAGCTCAAGCTCGCCTCCAAGGCCGACCTGCCGGGGTTGGTGCGCACCAGCGGGATGGCGGGGCTCCAGCTCGAGCACATGGCCCGCCCACCCCGTGAGCTCTCGCCGCGTGCGGGCTGGGAGTACTTCCTCGTCAAGCGCGCAGGTCCCCTCTGGAAGGGAATTCACGATTCCAAGGAGATCGGGATCTGGGTACCGGACGAGATCGTCAAGGCGGAGCTGGAGTTGACGGTGGTCTCCCGGGTTTCGGAATGACGCGGCGGAGCGGGGCGCACCGCGCCCCTTCCCCGCGTTCCAGACGTCTGGTCCAGCTCACCCTGTAACCTTGCGGGAGTGGTGCACCGATGACTTCCATGGAAAGCCCAGCTTACCGAGGGAATCCCCCCACCCTTGCCTCGGCTCCCTCCCGCCGGGGCAGCCTGGCCCTCTCCCTGGAGGAGGTCCTCACCGTGATCTGCCGGCTCAGGGCTGACAAGCCGGTAGGTAGCGACCCACAGGTCTTCCGTGAACGGGTCAAGAAGTGGCTGTCGAAGGCGGCAAGGGACGCGGCTCAGGCCGGTTATCCCGAGGAATCCATCGGCCTGGCCGGCTATGCCGTGATCGCGTTCCTGGACGAGTCGGTCCTGAACTCTCCCCAGCCCATGTTCGCGGAGTGGCCCCGAAAGCCCCTCCAGGAGGAGATCTTCGGTGAGTTCCTGGGAGGAGAGGCCTTTTTCGGGAACCTCCAGAACCTCCTGGGGCAATCCGACTCGGAGGAGCTGGCCGATGTGCTGGAGGTCTACCTGCTCTGCCTTGTGCTCGGGTTCCAGGGACGGTATGCCGCCGGCGGACGAGCCGAGCTGGACGGTTTCAGAAGGAGGGCCCGGGACAAGATCGTGCGGATCCGGGGCGCGTGGGGTGATCTGTCACCGTCGTGGAGTCCTCCGCCCGGCGGGGAGCTGGTTTCGGACCCGGACCGGGTGACACGGTGGCTCGGAGGGACGGCCGCGGTGGTCTCCGCGTTCTTCGGGCTCCTGTGGCTCTCCTTCTTCATCATCCTTCGATGGGCCTGAGCATGAAACCGAAGCTGAAGACCGGACTCATCGCGGCGGTGCCCGTCGCCCTCTTCATGGCTCTGGGGGGTGCTCTGGCGTCCGCGCTCGGGTTGCAGGGCTGGGGATTCCGCCTTTTCTGGATGGGGTTCGCTTTCCTCGGACTCATGGTGGGAGGAGCCGTCTTCTGGTTCATGAGCCGGCTGCGCTCCGGGCGCGCGCTTCCCCAGGAGTCGCCCCGCTCCGAGGACCTGAATGCACGCCTGGGAAGCCTCCGCAAGCGCTTG
>Ga0209164_1002454_pt1 | contig 19765 bp, 18 predicted proteins | sample MTBNYHSulfiMetaG_FD_187458 | JGI IMG/M metagenome (GOLD analysis project Ga0209164, IMG submission 187458) | Enrichment culture microbial communities from rom New York Harbor, USA that are MTBE-degrading - MTBE-NYH (New York Harbor Sulfidogenic)... | ecosystem: Environmental > Aquatic > Marine >...
GAAGCGAAGGTTGGAGGACGTAGTAATGAGATATGTCATTGTCGCAAGCGGTGGCAAGCAATATAAGGCTGTAGAAGGCCAGACCATCGCAGTAGACCGATTACCGCAAGAGGTCGGTAAGAAAGTAACCCTCGAGGATGTCTTGATGGTGTCCAACGAGGGCGAGGTCACCGTCGGCGCCCCCACGATTTCCGGCGTCAAGGTGCAGGCCACGGTGGTCGAGCAGTTCAAGGGCCCCAAGGTCATCATCTTCAAATACCGGCCCCGCAAGCGCTATCGCCTAAAACGCGGCCACCGGCAATGGTATACTCGCTTGCAGATCGACTCGATCCTCGGGATCAAGATGATCGAGCCCAAGGTGGTCGAGAAGAAAGAAGAGCCGCCCAAGGCAAAGGCCGCTCCTGCCCCGAAGCAGAAGACTGCGCCAAAGAAAGAAAAGGCTGAACCCAAGAAGGACAAGCCCAAAGCCGCAGCCAAGCCAGCCAAGAAGCCTTCCAAGCCTAAGGCAAAACCGGCCAAGAAAACGCCGTCGACCAACCGTAAGCTCTCCACCGTGGGTTTGGATAAGCGCTCGACAGATGCTTTGGAAGAGGCCGGAATCACCACCGTTAGCCAATTCCTGAAGAAGCTAGCCGAAGGCGACAAGGCTATACTGGAAGTGAAAGGTTTTGGACCCAAAGGGCTGGAAGACGCCAAGAAGACCCTGAAGAAGGCTGGATACAAGCTGCCCTAGGGCTTTGAGAGCATAAGTGAGGTAGAGATGGCACACAAAAAAGGTGGCGGCGCAAGCCGCAATGGACGAGATAGCGAATCAAAACGCCTAGGCGTGAAGCATTACGGCGGCGAACTGGTGCGTTCTGGAAACATCCTGGTGCGCCAACGCGGCACGCGCATCAAGCCTGGCCGCAACGTCGGCCTAGGCAAGGATTACACCATCTTCGCCACCACGGATGGCATCGTGGTGTATGAGAGCATCAGCAAGGACAAGAAACGCGTCAGCGTGGAGCCGGTTGAATAGCAGCCCACCCCGCGCTCGGTAAAGGTATCGAAATGAAGGAAGGAATTCACCCCCAGTACTACCCCGAAGCCAAGGTGATCTGTGCTTGCGGAAACACCTGGACGACCGGCTCGACAGTGCCGGAAATTCGCGTCGACGTGTGCTCGAACTGCCACCCCTTCTACACCGGCGAGCAGCGCATCGTCGACACCGAGGGCCAGGTCGACCGCTTCTACAAGCGGCTGGAAGCCCGGCAGCGCTTCATTGAGGAGCAAGAGGCCAAGGAAGCCGAGCGCATCTCCCCTGAGCGCCCCATCGCCGAGCTGGACATCAGCAAGCGCGCCGTCGATGCGCTGGCGAAGAGCAAAGTCACCAATGTAGGCCAGTTCCTCAAGCAGCTTAGCAAAGGCGATGAAGCCGTACTCGCTATCGACGGCTTTGGCCGTAAGTCGCTGGCCGACATCAAGAAGTCTCTACGCCGCTTGGGCTACCCCCTGCCCGAGGAAGAGGCCGAAGAGGCAGCTGCCTAGCAGTTGCAATTGTGAAACCGTGAGAAGCGCCGGAAGCCATCCCGGCGCTTTTTGATTCGCCGCTTGTGTCGCGCCGATATTGTAAAGCGCTCCAACTTCAAGTAAACTAAGAGCAATACTTAGCCATTGCCAACTCCACAGAGGTGCGTATGGAATCCAATACCGGGTCGGTTGAAGTCATCACAGGTCCAATGTTCTGCGGAAAGACAGAAGAAATGATCCGCCGCCTGCGCCGCGCCACCATCGCCAAGCAGACCGTGCAGGTCTTCAAGCCAGCCATCGACGACCGCTACAACCAAAATAAGGTCACCTCCCACGCCGGTCTGGAGTACGAGGCCAAGCCGATCGACAAAGCCAGCCAGATCATCCCCAATCTGCATGAGGACACTACCGTGGTGGGAATCGACGAGGCCCAATTCTTCGATAAGGAGATCGTCACCGTGGTGAACCGCCTGGCCGAGATGGGCTTGCGCGTGATCGTGGCTGGCCTGGACCTGGATTTCCGTGGTGAGCCGTTCAACTCGATGCCCACCTTGATGGCGCAAGCGGAGCGCGTCGACAAACTGCACGCCATCTGCCTGGTGTGCGGGGAGCCTGCCAGCCGCACCCAGCGCTTCGTGGATGACAAACCGGCGCGTTACAACGACCCGGTGGTGATCGTGGGGGCCTCCGAGATGTACGAGGCCCGCTGCCGCGCTCACCACGAAGTCCCCTGGGACTGATGCCATCATGGAACGAGATTCTGGCTATCAGGAATTCCTGGAAGATGTGCTGATCCCGGCAGAGCGCTTGCAAGCGCGCATCGCCGAGCTGGGCGCCGAGATCAGCCGCGATTATCAAGGCCAGGAATTATTGCTGATCTGCATCTTGCGGGGCGGGGTGATGTTCCTCACCGACCTGATGCGCCACATCGCCGTGCCCTTGGCGATCGACTTCATGTCGGTGGCATCTTACGGTGTAGGGGCGCGCCACACCACCGGCAAGGTGCGCATCACCCTCGACCTGCGCACCGATATCTACCAGCGCAACGTCTTGCTGGTGGAGGACATCGTCGACAGCGGCTACACCATCGCCTCGGTGCTCAAGATGCTGGAAACCCGCCAGCCCAAGAGCCTGGGTGTGTGTACGCTGCTGGATAAATTCGAGCGCCGCGAGACCGAGGTGCCGCTCGACTACGTGGGCTTTCGCATCCCCAACAAGTTCGTTTTCGGCTACGGCCTCGACCTGGACGAATACTACCGCAACCTGCCCTTCGTAGGGGTCGTCGATCCGAAAAAGTACCAGCCATCGGAGTGAGCGTGCCTCGCCACCCAGCGCAAGCGGACGCCGCCTCCGGGGATGAGCACAGCTCACCCTACGCCGGGCGCTGGGTCGCCCGATTGGGAGGGCAAGTGGTCGGGCAGGGCGGCACGCCGCAGCAAGCCCTGTCCTCCGCCAAGGCCTCGCGCTTCAAAGAGAAACCCCAGGTGAGCTTCGTGCCCTTCCAAACGCCCTTATCCTATTCCCCCCTGCTAGCCCAGGTGCAGGCCGCACTGCCCAAGGCCCGGCAGGTCTACCTGGTGGGGGGAGCGATCCGCGACGCCCTGCTGGGCCGCCCCAGTCACGATCTGGATTTCGCCCTGCCGAGGAACGCCCTCAAAACCGCCCGCAAGGTAGCCAACGCCCTGCAGGGGGCATACTACTGCCTGGATGACCAGCACCCCGCTGGGCGGGTGGTGCTCACCACCCCGGAAGGGGAACGCCACATCCTGGATTTCGCCGATTTCCGCGGCCCCGACCTGGAAAGCGACCTGCGCGGCCGCGATTTCACCGTCAACGCCATCGCCGCCCAACTGCACGACCCGCAGACCCTGCTCGACCCCCTGGGAGGCACCGCCGACCTGAGAGCCGGCCATCTGCGCGCCTGCGCGCCCAGCGCTTTCCTAGATGACCCCGTACGTGTTTTGCGGGCCCTGCGCTTTGCAGCCGACTATCAACTGCACATCTTGCCCGAAACGCGCACGGCAATGAAGCAAACGGTGGACCAACTGCCGCAGGTCTCACCGGAGCGGCTGCGGGACGAGCTTTTCCAGATCCTGGGCGCTTCGCGTCCGGCCACCTCGCTGCGCGCCCTGGAAATGCTGGGCGCTTTGCCCCACCTACTGCCCGAATTGGCGACGCTGAAAGGGCTGAGCCTGCCATCCTCTGATAGCCCTGATGCCTGGGAGCACGCCCTGCAAACACTCGCCAAGCTGGAGGCCATCCTGGCCGCCCTGGCGCGGGAATATGATCCCGAGACCGCCGAGGACCTGGCAAGCGGGCTGATCGTGCTGCGCCTGGGCCGCTATCGCCAGCAAATCTCCGAGCACCTGGCCACCATGCTGACCCCTGAGCGGCCACTGCGCCCCCTGCTCTTTTTGGCGGCGCTGTACCTCAACGCTGGCAAAGCGGGTGACGATTCGCCCGATTACCCCATCTCAGGCGCGGAACTGGCCGCCGAACGCGCCAAGGCGCTGCGCCTAAGCAAGGCGGAAAGCGAACGGCTGAAAGCCATCGTGAGCCAGCAACAGCAGCCAACGCAGTTGCGAGACCTTGGTCGACCGCTTACTGGAAAAGAGGTTTACCGCTACTTCCGCGCCAGCGGGGAGGCCGGGGTGGATGTCGCCTTGCTCTCCCTGGCCGATCTGTGGGCGACGCACGGCGCGGCGCTTCCCCAAGACTTGCTCGCCGAGCACCTCGACGTGCTGCGGACATTGCTAGAGGCCTGGTGGGAGCAGCCCCAGGCCCAGGTTTCCCCGCCGCCGCTGCTCGACGGCAACGACCTGATCGAGGCCTTTCACCTAGAACCCGGCCCGCAAATCGGCATGCTGATCGAGGCGGTGCGTGAGGCGCAGGCCAATGGCGAGGTCGAGACTCGCGAACAGGCCAAGGAATTGGTGCAGCATCTGTTGAAGGAAGAGCGTCAAAACGATTAGCCTTGCTGCGTATTCCAGCCAAACAGTGCACTCATCACCAATAAGAAAAGCCTCCTGCCATCATCGCAGGAGGCTTATCCATAGATTGCCTTGACAGTTAAACCTCGGCCTATTCCTCCCCCTCTTCGTCCTCCCCTTCACTCAATTCGCGCACCTTGAGTTCAGCTTTATCCAGCAGTTCGGCGCAATGGCGCGCCAGGGCCTGGCCGCGCTCGAACAGGGCCAGGGCATTCTCAAGCTCCTGGGCCTCGGCCTCTAGCTGCGCCACCACTTGCTCCAATTCCTCAAAGGCCTGCTCGTAACTCAATTTCTCGATCTCAGTTTGCTTGGCCATAGCACACACTCACACTTATTGGATAGTTGCTACTCTTTATCGGTCACCTGCACGCCAAAGTGGCCGTCTGATACGCGCACATCGAGCGCATCCCCACTCGCCACCTGACCGGTGCTGCGCACCACCCCACCGGAGGGGTGGGAGACGATGGCGAAGCCACGCTCGAGCACGCCCCGAGGGCTGAGCGCCAGCAACCTGTTCTGCACGCCGCGCAGATCGGCATGCGCCAGGCGCACGCGGTGCCCCAGCAACAGCCCCACCCGGCGGATGATCTCATCCAGCCGCTGCCGGTCGTTGCGCACGCGCGCCAGCGGCGAAAGGCGCTCCAAGCGCCTCTCTACCTGATCCAGCGTCCAGCGCCCATCCTCGACAACCCCGAACATAACCTGCGCCAAGGATCGATACAACGCCAGCACTTCAGCGCGCAGGTCGTCCTGATGATAGGGGGTCGCCAGCTCGGCGGCTGCCGTGGGGGTGGGTGCCCGCAGGTCGGCAACGAAATCGGCGATGGTGAAATCGGTCTCGTGGCCCACACCGGAGATCACCGGCGCTTCGGAGGCCGCCACAGCCCGCGCCACCATCTCCTCATTGAAGGCCCACAAATCCTCCAGCGAGCCCCCACCACGCACCAGCAAGATCACGTCCGGCTCGGCCAGGCGGTTGAGGCGCTCTAAAGCGGCAACGATCTCGCCCGGCGCGGCCTCTCCTTGCACGCTGGTGGGCGATAGGATCGCCTCCGCCAAGGGATAGCGCCGTGATAGGGTATCGAGCACATCGCGCAGCGCTGCCCCCGTCGGGGAGGTGACCACGCCGATGCGCTGTGGCTTAGGGGGAATCGGCCGTTTGCGCGCCGAGTCGAACAGGCCCTCGGCCTCCAGCTGGTCTTTCAGCCGCAAGAACTCCTGGTAGAGCAGACCTTCCCCAGCCGGACGCAGCAGATCGACATAAAGCTGGTAACGGCCCCCAGCCTCGTACACGCTGATCCCGCCATGGGCTTCCACGGCATCGCCCACCTGAGGCAGGTAGACCTGGGCAGCCACTTGACTGCGCCACATCACGCATTGCAGTGAGGCGTTGGTATCCTTGAGTGTGAAATATAGGTGCCCGGACTTGGGCTGCGAGAGGTTGGAGACCTCGCCCTGCACCCACAGGTCAACCAGCAACTCGTCGCTGTCAATCAGCTGGCGGATGTGCCCGGTGACCTCGCTCACCGTCAAGGGGAGCTGGGAGGCGGAGAATAGGGACATTTGTTCCATCATAAGTTAGGATACTCTGCCTGGATGGGGCTGTCAACCATTCCGATTGGCCCCGTTTTCTGCTACAATGATTTCAAGTTCACAGCTACTAAGCCGCTCACATGAAGCATATCTGGTCGCCCTGGCGCATGAGCTACATCGAATCCCAAGATCGTAACGAGGAATGCGTGTTTTGCCGTGCGCTGGAACAGCCCGATGGCCCGGAAAACCTGATCGTCGCCCGAGGCCAGCGGGCTTTTGTGATCCTCAACCGTTTCCCCTACACCAGTGGGCACCTGATGGTGCTGCCGTTCAAACACGTCTCCAGCTTGCTACCCCTAGATGCCGCCACGCGCGCCGAGATGATCGAATTGGTCAATCACAGCGTCGATGTGCTGCAGAAGGTCTACCAGCCGGAGGGCTTCAACCTGGGCGCCAACCTGGGGGCGGCGGCGGGCGCTGGGATCGAAGAGCACGTGCACCTGCACATCGTGCCGCGCTGGCAGGGAGACACCAATTTCATGTCCTCGGTGGGCGGCACGCGTGTCCTGCCGGAGGCCTTGGAAGAAACCTACCGAAGGGTACACCAGGCCTGGTAACGCAAAGCCGGGTGGCCCCTTCACCATCACACAAGGGAAAATAGCGAATGAACAACACAGATCATTACCCTGAGGCGGTGATCCTCAGCGCCGTGCGCACCCCACTCGGCCGCTTTCAAGGCGGCTTGAGCAGCGTACCAGCCACCCGGCTGGGCGCGCTCGTCGTCAAAGAGGCGGTCGAACGCGCCCACATCCAAGACCCAGTAGAGATCGACGAGGTCTTGATGGGCAACGTGGTTTCAGCAGGGCTGGGCCAGGCCCCCGCCCGCCAGGCGGCGCTGTTCGCCGACCTGCCCAACAGCGTGGGAGCGACGGCGGTCAATAAGGTATGTGGTTCAGGTCTGAAGACCGTGATGCTGGCAGCGGCGGCCATCCGTGCCGGAGATGGTGACCTGTTCGTGGCTGGCGGCATGGAGAACATGAGCGCCGTGCCCTTCCTGGTGCGCGGGCGCAGCGGGGAATTGCGCTTCGGCCACGCCGAACTTACCGACGCGCTGCTCCACGATGGCCTGTGGGACCCCTTCGAGCAGTGGCCGATGGGCGACGCCGCCGAATTCATCGCCGAGGAGTACAAGATCACCCGCCAGGCGATGGACGAATACGCCCTGCAAAGCCACCAAAAGGCCATCGCCGCCATCGACCGCGGCAAATTCAAGGATGAGATCGTGCCCGTCGAGGTGGCTGGGCGCAAGGGCAAAGTCACCGTGGTTGATACTGACGAAGGGCCACGCCGTGATACCTCGCTTGAAGTCCTGGCCAAGTTGCCTCCAGCCTTCCAGAAGGACGGCAAGGTGACCGCCGGGAACGCCCCCGGTCTCAATGACGGCGCGGCTGCCACAGTGGTCGCCAGCCGCGCCAAGGCGGATGCCCTGGGCCAGAAGCCGCTGGCACGTATCCTCGGCTACAGCCAAGCCGCCGTCGAACCGCGCTACCTGTTCATCGCCCCCACCAAAGCGCTGCCTCCCTTGCTGGAAAAGGTGGGCTGGACTTTCGCGGACGTCGATCTGATCGAATTGAACGAGGCCTTCGCCGCCCAGGTTTTGGCGGACGGCCAGGCTCTAAAAGACCTGGGCTGGGATTGGGATAAGGTCAACGTGCACGGCGGCGCCATCGCCCTGGGCCACCCCATCGGCGCCAGCGGCGCGCGCGTCCTGGTGACCTTGATTTACGCCCTGAAGGATCGCGGCTTGAAGCGCGGCATCGCCTCCCTGTGCCTGGGCGGCGCAGAGGCGGTGGCTATGGCGATCGAACTGGAAGACTAGAGACATGATTCACACTGACGGCCCCTGGTTCAAAGACCTGCACGGACGCACCCTGCTCCTGCGGGGCGTCAACCTGGGCGGCAGTTCCAAGGTGCCCTATAAACCTGACGGGGCGACCTACATCCGCGAGGGCTTCTTCGACCACCGGGAGGTCTCCTTCGTCGGGCGGCCCTTCCCGCTCAAAGAGGCCGACGAGCACTTCGCCCGCCTGAAGAAGTGGGGGCTGACCTTCCTGCGCTTCCTGATCACCTGGGAGGCCATCGAGCACGCCGGGCCGGGCATCTACGACCAGGAGTACCTGGATTACCTGCACGCCGTGGTGGAGAAGGCCGGCGAGCACGGCCTCAGTCTGTTCATCGACCCCCATCAAGACGTGTGGAGTCGCTTCTCCGGGGGCGACGGCGCCCCCGGCTGGACACTGGAAGCGGTCGGCTTCGACCTCACCCACTTCAAGGAGACCGGCGCGGCCATCGTGCACGCCACCCACGACGGCCCGTTCCCCCAGATGATCTGGCCGTCCAACATGACCAAGCTGGCCGCCGCCACCATGTTCACCCTGTTCTTTGGCGGGAACGACTTCGCGCCGGGTACCAAGATCGAGGGCGAGCCAGCCCAGGAGTACCTGCAGCGGCACTATATCAACGCCATCAAGCAGGTCGCCGAGCGCCTGCGCGGGCTGCCCAGTGTAGTCGGCTACGATACGCTGAACGAGCCTTTGAGCGGCTACATCAGCTGGGAGGACTTGCGGCAGGCCAAGGCGCAGATCATGATGGATGTGATCCCCAGCCCCTACCAATCCATGCTGCTGGCCGCGGGCCACCCGCAAGAGCTGGACGTGTGGCGCATGCGGGTCAGCGGACCCAAGATCGTCGGTCGCCGCCTGGTCAACCCCCAGGGCTTGAGCGCCTGGCGGGAGGGCTACGATTGCGTCTGGAAGCAGAACGGCGTGTGGGAGGAGGGGCACGACGGCGAGCCCAAGCTGCTGCGCCCGGACTACTTCACAGCCGTGGACGGCCGGGCAGTGGATTTCAACCAGGATTATTATCTCCCCTTCGCCAATCGCTACGCCGAGGCGATCCGCTCGGTCGATCCCGAGGCACTGATCTTCATCGAAACCGAGCCCATGCACCCTGCTCCCACTTGGTCAGCGGAGGACGCCGAAAATATCGTTTACGCCCCTCACTGGTACGACGGCTACGTGCTGTTCATGAAGGATTTCAACCCCTGGCTGGGGGTAGATATGCACACTAGTGGCGTGCTCGTCGGGCCGGGGCGCATCCGCAAGTCCTTTGCCGCCCAACTGGCGCATTACAAGCAGCAGAGCGCCGAACGGCTGGGGAATGCACCCACCCTGATCGGCGAGGTCGGCATCGCTTACGACCTCAAGAAGAAGCGCGCCTACCGCAACGGCGATTTCAGCATCCACGCCAAAGCCTTCGACCGCAGCCTGCGCGCCCTGGACGATAATTTACTGAGCTTCACCCTGTGGAATTACACCACCGATAACAATAACGCCCACGGCGACCAATGGAACGATGAAGACCTATCGATCTTCAGCCGCGACCAGCAAGACGACCCGGCGGACATCCACTCCGGCGGGCGGGCGCTGGAAGCCGTCGTGCGCCCTTATGCCCAGGCGGTCGCCGGGGAGCCGCTATCCATGTCCTTCGACCTCAAGCGCAAGCGCTTCGAGTTCAGCTTCCGGCACGATCCGGAGATCGGCGCCCCCACCGAGATCTACCTGCCCGATTACCAGTATCCCCAGGGCTGCACGGTGGAGGTATCCGATGGGAGCTACGAGATCGACGCAGAGGGGCAGACCTTGATTTATCAACACAGTTCAGAGCAGAACGAGCATCATATTCAATTGACACCCAAACGATAACCACTGGAGAGCTAATGGATATCAAAAGCATTTTCGTTGTCGGCGCGGGAACGATGGGCAACGGCATCGCCCAGACGGCCGCGGTTTCCGGCTACCAGGTCACCATGATGGATATCGACGCCCAGGCGCTGAAAAACGGCCAGGCCACCATCGCCAAATCGGTCGGCAAGCTGCTGGAAAAGGAGCGGATCAGCCAAGAGCAGCACGACGCCGCTCTGAGCATCACCACCACCTCCAAGCTGGAGGACGCCGCCCAGGCCGATTTTGTGATCGAGGCCGCCACCGAGAACCCCAAGCTCAAGTTCGAGATATTCGAGCAATTGGACGGCATCGCCAAGCCGGAAGCCATCCTGGGGAGCAACACCTCCTCCATCAGCCTGACCAAGATCGCTGCCGCCACCCAGCGGCCCGACAAGGTCGTCGGCACCCACTTCTTCAACCCCGTACCGCTGATGAAGCTGGTGGAGATCATCCGCGGCCTGGCCACCTCCGACGAGACCACCGCTGTGGCGGTAAAATTGGCTGAGAGCATGGGCAAGACCCCGGTGGAGGCCCTGGATTCGCCCGGCTTCATCTCCAACCGCATCCTGTGCCCGATGATCAACGAGGCCGTCTTCGCCCTGCAGGAGGGCATCGGCACGGCGGAAGCCATCGACACGGTGATGAAACTGGGCATGAACCACCCCATGGGCCCTCTGGCGCTGGCCGACCTGATCGGCGTGGACGTGGTGCTGTTCGTGATGGAAGTGCTGCACCGTGACCTGGGCGAGGACAAGTACCGCCCGGCGCCGCTGCTGCGCAAGATGGTGGACGCCGGCTACCTGGGCCGCAAGAGCGGAAAAGGCTTTTACGACTACGAGTGAGGTAACGCTCTACTAAACCATGACTGAAAACCAGAAGGACCTGACCTACGATTTCGTGATCATCGGCTCGGGCTTCGGCGGCAGCGTTTCCGCCATGCGCCTGGCCGAGAAGGGCTACCGCGTGCTGGTGCTGGAGCGCGGCAAGCGCCTGGATGACGAGGATTTCGCCAAGAGCAACTGGGTCTTCTGGAAATACCTGTGGAACCCCGCCCTACGCAGCTTTGGGGTGATGCAGATGAGCTTCCTGGACGGTATGCTCATCCTGCACGGCGCCGGAGTGGGCGGCGGTAGCCTGGGCTACGCCAACGTGCTCATGGAGCCGGACGAGATCATGTTCTCGGCGCCGGGGTGGAGCGAACTGGCCGATTGGAAGACCGTGCTGCGCCCCCACTACCAGGCCGCCCGGCGCATGCTGGGCGTGACCCGCAACCGAAAACTCTTCCAGGCCGACGAGGTGCTGCGCTCGCTGGCGGAGGAGATGGACCTGGGAGAGACCTTCGAGCACACCGAGGTGGGGGTGTTCTTCGGGAACGGCAAGCCGGAGGGAGAGGAATACTCCGATCCCTACTTCGACGGCCAAGGGCCGCCGCGCAATAGCTGCATCTACTGCGGCGGTTGCATGGTGGGCTGCCGCTACAACGCCAAGAACACCCTGCCCAAGAACTACCTGTATTTCGCCGAGGAGTGGGGCGCGGAGGTATGGGCGGAGGCCGAAGTAGAGGACATCCGCCCGCTGTCTACTGAGCAAGCCGATGGGGCACGCTATGAGGTCACCTTCCACCGCGCCACCGCGTGGCTGTTCAAGCCCAAGCGGCGGGTGCGAGCGCGCAACGTGATCGTCTCGGCGGGGGTGCTGGGCACGCTCAAGCTGCTGTATCGCTGCCGTGACGTGAGCAGATCGCTGCCCAAGCTCTCTCCCAAGCTAGGAGAGCGGGTGCGCACCAACAGCGAGACCATCCTGGGCGCCACCGCCCGTGGGCGAAAGATCGATTACTCCCAGGGGGTAGCCATCGGCTCAACCTTCCAGGCCGACGAGATCACGGCCATCGAGCCGGTGCGCTATCCGGCCAAGTCGGGCTTCATCAGCCTGCTGGCCGCGCCGCTGGTCGAGTCGGGCCGCCACCCGCTCGTGCGGGCGCTCAAGCTGCTGGGGGTGATCCTGCGCCACCCGCTGGATTTCATCAGCAGCAAGCTGCTGCCCGGTTGGGCCGAGCGCACTTCCATCCTGCTGGTGATGCAGACCAACGACAATCGCATGAAACTGCGCCACGGACGCAGCCTGTGGACGCTCTTCCGCCGCGGCCTGAAGATCGAACCTGACGAGCAGCACGCCATCCCCACCAAGCTCGATGTGGCCTACCAAACGACCCGCCGCTTCGCCAAAAAGGTGAACGGCGTGCCGGTGGGCTCGATCAGCGAGGCGCTGTTCGGCGTGCCGGTCACCGCTCACATCATGGGCGGCTGCCCGATGGGCAGGAACGCCGAGGAAGGGGTGATCGACACCGATTGCCAGGTGTTCAACTACCCCGGCTTGTACGTCGTGGATGGCTCGATCATGCCCGCCAACCCGGGGATCAATCCCAGCCTGACGATTACCGCCCTGGCGGAATACGCCATGAGCCGCATCCCGGCGAAAGAGGGACATCCAGTTCGTGAGCCGTTGTTAGGAACCGCGGAAGATCGTGGGAGCTAAGACGGATTACGCTGCCCTTCGTTCCTACATGCTCGGTAAGCCGGGCACCATAGCCAGTTACCCTTTCGGCGAGGGCACCTTGGTCTTCAAGGTGGCAGACAGGATGTTCGCCCTAATCGCCGAAGACGCCGACCCACTACGCATCAACCTAAAATGCGATCCTGACGACGCTCTAGCGCTGCGCGCCAAGTACGCCGCCATCATCCCCGGTTATCACATGAACAAGATGCACTGGAATTCCCTGATCTTGGACGGCTCGCTGCCCACCGAACTGGTCTACGAACTGATCGACCACTCCTACGAACTGGTGGTCAAAGGCTTGAGCAAATCCAAGCGGGAGATGTTGAGGACCTAGTAGCTGAACCAGGCCTGGTTGCCGGTGGGGCCAAACAGGATCGCCAATTTATCGGCATCGGCAGCCAGCTCTAACCCCCAGTTCAAGAACAAAGCCAGCACCAGGAAGACCGCCAACGCCAGGCGTGGGCGCGCCGCGGCGGTGAGGGCACGCGCCCACAACTCTTTACGCTTCACCCAGGCGTAGCCCGCCAGCACGGCGAAGATCGGCACCAGGGTCAGATGGAAGCGCTCCTCGGCCATGATCAATAGATGGGGCGTGATGTAGCCGACCATGAGCAGCAACACCAGGATGCGCCGCTTATCCCAGTGGATGAAAGGGGACCCCAAAGCCGCCAGGCTGGCGATCACCACGAAGGGCAGCACGAACACCAGACTGAGCAGCACCAGCAGCGGGGTGGGAATGTAGCCGAAGAAATTGTTGGCGTAAAAGTAGGTCAGGGCGCGGCGTTCCAGGCTGAAGAAATGGCCCAACTTGCGCAGCACCAGATAGGGGACGCGGCCAGGATCGTCACGGATGAAGCCCAGGGCGGCCTGGGTGCCGATGCGGTCGCGTTCGGCATCGTCCAGGATGGGCAGCAAGTCCAGGGCAAGGTCACTCTGGAAGGAGCCATCGCCCTCGGGATGGTAGCCCAGGTAAAGGTTGAAGCCCATCGAGGTTTCCACGTAAGTGGGTTTGCCGTGCAAACGCGTGTTGCGCGCCGCCCAGGGCAGCGTCAAGACCACCACGCAGAGCAATAGGATTAGAGACCCCTTTCGATCCTTGACCGCAAACCAGGCCCACAGCATCGCCAGGGGCAGGAAAGCGACGATCACCGAGCGATTAAGCACCGCCAAGCCGAACAGCCCTCCGGCCAGCAGGTAATCACGCGTGGCGTGGGTCTCGCCGGCGCGCAGCAAGGCCACCAGGGTGGCCAGCACCAGCAGGAAGAACAGATTCTCGGTGGCCAGGGCCAAGGGGAACATCAAAAACAGCGGATAGATCGCCACAGCCACGGCGGCAAAACGAGCAATGCGCTCCTCATCCGGGAAGAGACGTTTGCCCAACGCGTAGGTCAAGGGGACTAGTAACGCCCCCAGCACAGCCTGCACCAGCCGGGCGGCGAGGAAGCGCCACTCCAGGCCGCTGATGAAATAGATGATTGCCAGGAAAACAGGGTACAAGGGGGCGCGGAAGGTGGTCAGCAGGCCGTTCGGATCGTACTCTCCCACCACGGTATCGAAGTCGATGAAGCGCAGGATTTGGGCCAGGTCATCCTCGGCGTACCAACGAAAGCCTTCTCCAGCCACCATGCTGCGGGCCAGCATGTCGTACTGGAACATGTCGTCCAGCCCGATGCCGAGATCAACCGACAGCAGCACGGGGATCAGGCGCAGCAGAAAGGCCAGCAGGGTGAGGCGTTTGGTGAAGGTGTTCATGGTGTCACCTGTTAATCTGGCATGCCCGTCGGCTATTCAGCCAGCAACTCCCCCAGGATGCGGCCCGCCAACTGCGGGTCGGCCTTGCCCTGGGTCTTGCGCATCACCTGCCCGACGAACCAGCCCATCAAGCCTTCCTTGCCACCCTGGTAGCTGGCGACCTGCTCGGGATTCTCGGCGACCACCTGGGCGCAAATCTCCCGGATGGCGTCCTCGTCGCTCACCTGGGCCAAGCCCTCAGCGGCCACGATCTCGCCCGGCGCCTTTCCGCTCCCCTCGACCTTCTCCAGCAAGGCCTTGCCGGTGGAAGTGTTGACCGTCTTGGCGTCCACCAGCTTGATGACCTCCGCCAGATAGGCGGGGGTGAGCTTCAATTCGCCCGCCTCCAGGCCGCGCTCGTTGGTCATGCGCAGCACCTCGTTCATCACCCAGTTGGAGACCCGCTTAGGGTCGCCGTCATAGGCCTCCACGGCGACCTCGAAGTACGCCGACAGGCTACGCTCGCCGGTGAGGATGTCGGCATCGTACTCTGGCAGGGCATATTGCTCGATGAAGCGCGCCCGACGCTCCAGCGGCAGTTCGGGCAGGTCGGCCAGTATTCCTTCCTGCCAGTCCGTGTCGATGCGCAGGGGCAGCAGGTCAGGCTCGCGGAAGTAGCGGTAATCGGCCTCGGTCTCCTTGGAGCGCATCTTGCGCAGGGTCTGGCTGTCTTCGTCCCAATCCAGCGTCCAGGCCTCAACGGCTTCCCCAGCCTCGACTGCCTTGATCTGGCGCTCGATCTCCTTGGCGACCGCATCGCGCAGCGCTTCGATGGAGTTGACGTTCTTGATCTCGGTCTTAGTGAACAGTTCGTCACTGCCCTTGGGCCGGATGGAGACGTTGGCATCCGCCCTCAGGTGACCCTTCTCCATGTCGGCTTCCGAGATGCCCAACCAGCGCAGCAACTGGCGCAGGCGGATCAGGTATTGGGCAGCCTCGTCGGCCGAGCGCAGGTCCGGCCCAGTGACCATCTCAACCAGCGGCACGCCGCAGCGGTTGAAATCAATCAAACGATGGCCGTTCTCTTTCTTGGTCTTGCCGGCATCCTCCTCGATGTGCAGCTTGGTGATGTTCACGCGGCGGGTGTAACCCTCCGGCATAGGCAAATCGAGGTAGCCGCCTAAGGCCAAGGGCTGGTCGTATTGCGAAATCTGGTAGCCCTTGGGCAGATCAGGGTAGAAGTAATTCTTGCGGTCGAAATAGGAAACCGGCTGCACTTCAGCGTGCATGGCGGCAGCCAGCAGCACGCCCTTCTCGACGACCGCCTTGTTGAGCACCGGCAGCACCCCCGGCAAGCCGGTGCAGACCGGACAGATGTTGCTGTTGGGCGGGTCGCCCCAGGAATCCGCCTTGCAGGTGCAGAAGATCTTGGTGGCGGTGTTGAGCTGTATGTGGGTCTCTAGGCCGATGACGGCTTCGTATTCAGTAGGCATAGATCAGTAAGGCCTCCGCACAAAATCTAGGTTATCCATTCAAAGGCGCCTGCTCGTTCCGGGATTTGCGCCACTGGCGCGCTGCCCAGACCAGGCCGACCAGCGCCAGCAGCAGGCCCAGGGGCACATCCCAGGGCAGATAGCGGAATTCGTAGACGTGTTCGCCCACCGGAGCCAGCACGCTCAGCCACTGACCGTCCTCCAATTCCACCCGCTGGCCGTCCCGCCAGGCGTACCAGCCATTCCAAGAGTTCTCGTACACGACAAGGATACCACTTTCGGGATTATCACAATCCACCCGCAGCTCGCCGCCCGTGCCGTAGGCCTGGCAAGAGGCTAACTGGCCATCAAATTGGGAAACTGAGGCGTATTGGCGCTCGTCACCATAGTGGTAAATATTGGCAGAGGCGACAAAAGTGATATCCACTGCCTCCTCGGGCACATCGCCCGCGCGCTGGACCTCCAAATAGGGGGCAGGTAGGGCGCGATTACGCCAATCCCAGGGCATGATGCCGGGGCTGAGCTTGAGGCCCTGGCGGATGCCGATTTCGATGAACTTCCACTCGTTAAAGGGCATCGCCACCCATTGCAGGCTGGGCGTCTCCAAGGCGTCGATGATTTGATAAGTCTCGGAATCGATGCGCTTGGTCCACAAGTAGGTCTCGGAGAATTGAGCGGCAGAGTACAATGCCCAAAGCAGGGGGATGAGCAGCAGCCACTTCAGGTTCAGCTTGATGGCCTTCAACCCGCCGCGCGGCCACAGCCGCACCTCGCCGGGCCAATCATAGCCCAGCAGCTTCTCCAAGCTGTACCCGGCCATACCCAGCAGCGGCGTGACCGCCAGGGGCGCGATCAGCATCGGGTTGCGGAAGTTATTCAAAAATGGGATTACCGTTGCCAAGGCCCGCAACGGCTTCCCGCTGGCAAAGAAGATCACGATGGCGGCGCTGAGCGCTAGAAAGAGCAGCGTCCGGCGGTCTTTGCGCTGCGCGAAGGTGGGCAGCAGGAACACCAGGAGCACCGGCACCCACCCGATGTAGAGCGCGGCGTGGGCCGCACTGCGAGGCGTAGAGAGCGCTTGGCTGAGGAAATAGGGGGCATCGCGGATGACAAAGTTGAGCACGAAGTACTCAAGCGGTTGGGTGGCGGCGAAGGATTGGTCGGTGGGCTTGACGAAATTGGGAGCGAAATGCAGAAAGGGCACCAGCAAAGGCGCCGCGAACAGCAAGGCCAGCCCAGTGGCAAGCAGGAACCGCTTCCAGACTGGCCGCGGCCTGAACTTTCCGTTCAAGACCAGCACCAAGAGCGCCGGAACGATGAGTATCAAGCCTAATTGGATGTAAGCCTGGCCAGCCACGGCCGCCAGGGCCAGGGTCATGGCCAGGATGACGGCATCCTTCCGGCTGCCGCTCCTCGCCAGGGAAAGGGCAGCGGGAAAGACCAGGCTAGCGCTGGCGGTCGCCAGGATGATGCCCAGCCAGGCCAGCTCCATCCTGCCCGCCAGATGCGTGCCCACCACGGCCAGGGTAGCCGTCCACATGCGGGTGACCCACCCGAAGCCCAGCACACGCGCCAGCCACCACTGGCCGATGCCTGCCAGCCAGAACGACAGCAGCACGGTAATCTTAGCGCCATTGACCACGCCCAGCAGCCAGGTGGTACTGATCACGATGGGATGCAGGATGGCGCCCTGGATATCCACCAGTGCCGGCGAGCCGCCGCGCTCAGCACCGTACCACAAGGCACACAGGCCGCATTCCCGCAGCCAATCCCAGAAATGGTGGGTCTGGATCACCCAATGGAATTCGGCACCGTAGGGCACCACATCCACGTCGAGGTTAAGATAGCTGCTTCCCAGCCCAAAGGCCACCGCCCCCAGGGCGGCGATCTCGAGGATGGGGAGGTAGTTGCGTCGCAGCCAAGCCCCCGCTTGAGCATCTATACGCTTGAGACTAGAGAAGACCCTGGTCAAGCGGCCCCTCCTCCAAAGCCCGGCGAGCGCAAAGCGCCACCCGGGCGGCATCGCTTAGGGAAAGATACCGCGCTCTCGATAGACTTTCGCCAGGCGGGTGATAGCCACGATGTAAGCCGCCGTGCGCCAATCGGTATCGTATTTCTCGGCGGTCTCGCGCACCTGGCGGTAGGCACGCAGGATGATCTTGTGCAGCTTAGAATCGACCTCTTCCAAATCCCAATACTCGCTGCGCTTGTTCTGCAACCACTCGAAATAGCTGACGATCACGCCGCCGGCGTTGGCCAGGATATCCGGCAGGAGGTGGATGCCTTTCTCCTGCAGGATGGCGTCTCCGGGGGGATCGGTGGGCCCGTTGGCGCCCTCCGCCACCAGTTTGACGTTCAGCAGAGGCGCTGTATCGGCCGTGATCTGGCTCTCTAGGGCGGCGGGGATGAAAATATCAGCCTGGGTGGCCATGAACTCTTCGTGGCTGATGGATTTCGACCCTGGATAGCCGGCCACACCGCCGTGCTCCACGGCGTAATCGGCCAGTTCATCGGGGTCGATGCCCTTGGGGTTGGCAATGGCGCCCGAAGCATCCTCGACGGCCACCAAGGTAGCGCCGTGCGGCTTCATCAGCCGCGCCGCCCAGGAACCCACGTTGCCGTAGCCCTGCACGAAGTACATGGTCTCGCTCAGATCGATGTCGTTATCCTCTGCCCACTGCTCGATGCAATAGACCACACCCTGGCCAGTAGCTTTATCGCGCCCCATACTGCCCCCCGATTCCACCGGCTTGCCTGTAACCACGTGGGTGCTGTTCTGCCGCTCCAGCGGGGGCATCATCTGCAGGTAGGTGTCCATGATCCAGACGATGATCTGGGGGTTGGTGTTGACGTCCGGCGCGGGGATATCGTATTCCGGGCCGATGTTGTTGCCCAGGGCGAAGGTGAAGCGGCGGGTGATGCGCTCTAGCTCGCGGGGGGAGTAATTGGCGGGATCAAATTGAATGCCGCCCTTGGCGCCCCCCAGCGGGAGGTTGGACAGCGCCGTCTTCCAGGTCATCCAGGCCGCCAGGGCGCGCACCTCGTCGATATCGACGGAGGGATGATAACGCAGGCCGCCCTTGAAGGGACCCAGGGCGCCGTTGTGCTGCACGCGGTAGCCGGTAAACATCTCGATGCGGCCATCGTCCATTTTCACCGGAAAGTTCACCACGATCTCGTTGGTGGTTCGCATCAGGATCTTGCGGATGTCCTCATCCAGTCCCATGAGATCGGCCGCTTTGCTGAACTGCTGAGTCACGTTCTCATACAAACTGGCTTTAGCAGCTACCATTTATCGCTCCTTTACCAGACATTTTCGTTTTTCTCCGGTAAGTGTTTTTACCTTCTCTTCGATCAATCGGTCTCGATGGTTTGCAATACTTTCGGTCTTGCCTGGCGCCACGCCTCGGCCTCGGTCGCCAGCTCGTAAGCCCGCCCAATGCGCAGCAGCGCCGCTTCGGAGAAGTCAGGGCCGAGCAGCTGAATGCCAATGGGTAAACCCTCACCATCGAAGCCCGCCGGGATAGAAACGCCCGGCGTGCCGGCGTGGTTGGCGGTGACGGTGAGCTGGTCGGCGTACTGCATGAGCACCGAGTCGCCGTACACATCCCCGATGGGGAAAGCGGTGGTTGGGGTGGTGGGGGTGAGCAAGGCATCCAGGCGGTACTTGCCCTGGGGGTCGAAGGCACCCTCGTAATCGCCGCGTATCAGGGTGCGCACCCGCAGGGCTCGCATGTAGTACTGCTCACTGTATTGGGCAGCGCTCACGTACATGCCCATCAGGATGCGCAGCTTGGGTTGCGAGCCGAAGCCCTCGGCACGCGTGCGGCGATACAGCTCGCGCAGATCAGCGACCTTTTTAGCCGTGCGGTAGCCGTACTTGACGCCATCGTAGCGGTGCAGGTTGGAGGCCGCCTCGACTCGCGAGATCACGAAATAGGCCGGGATGCCGTAGCGGGTGTGGGGCATGGGCACATCCTCGACAATCTCAGCGCCCATACCAGCCAGCAATTCAGCAGCGTGCTCGACGGCGGCCTTGATCTCGTCAGGCAGGTCGCGCTCGACCACCTCGCCGCGGTCATGATCGTAGAATGAAATCTTGAAGAAATCCGGGGAAAGGCCGATGCGCAGGCCGTCCACGCCGTCTTCCAGGCCAGCGGTGTAATCG
>Ga0209164_1002455_pt1 | contig 19753 bp, 10 predicted proteins | sample MTBNYHSulfiMetaG_FD_187458 | JGI IMG/M metagenome (GOLD analysis project Ga0209164, IMG submission 187458) | Enrichment culture microbial communities from rom New York Harbor, USA that are MTBE-degrading - MTBE-NYH (New York Harbor Sulfidogenic)... | ecosystem: Environmental > Aquatic > Marine >...
ATCGGCTCGAGCGGGATGGGCTGATCTTCGCCGAGCCGGTGACCCTGATCCGGGAGATCGACTTCCCGGATTTGGAGGTTTCGGCGGAGAGCATCCCTCTGATGCAGATGTTCAGCCGGGGCTCGGATGGCGCATGGGAGCCTCTGGAGACGGCGGTGGTCGTCGAGGACAGCGGCGCGGTGCGCGCCTATGCCCAGGCCGAGCATTTCTCGGAGAACCACCTAAGTCACGTGATTGTGGATCTGGACGAGGCCCCGGGCAGCCTCCAGGCCTCCGTGATTCCCAGCCAGGTGACACAGGCTGTTGGGGAATGGTTCGACGTCCTCGTGCTCTTCGACTTCCCCGCGCCGCCAATGGAGGCTGCACACGAGTGGGCTCTCCCCGGGCCTGGGCTGTTGACGTCAAACATGCTCTTCTTCAACGGCGAGCACCCCCTGCGTTGCACCACCAGCGGACAGAACGCGTTCTTGGTGGACGAACCCGTGTACCGATGGTCCTGTGAGTGCCGGGACCCCGGCCGGGATCTCCAGTACCACGTGGACTACCACGCCCACCTTGCCGCGGCCAGCCCGTCCTTGCCCGGCCAGTGGGTGACGGGGGCGGTCTCGGGCACTGCCACCTGCCAGGAGCCGAGGCCGGCTCCCGTGAGTGGTCTTTGGCAGGTCGGGGGCTGGGTCATCAGCGACGACTGCTTTCACGTCAACTTCCTGCCACCGTTCCCCGAGTTCGTGGACATCGACGAGATCTTCGGGGATGTCGGCGGCTCGGCCGGCTGCTTTCTCTCTATGCAGAACGATGCTGCATTTCAGTCGTGCGAGTACACCATCACGCCGAGCTTTTTGAACCTCTCCCATCAGGACCCCGCCACCTACGGCCTCGCGTTCGACTCCCCCCCGCCTGCAAGGGAGCCGGAACTGGGAGTGACGGTGGACCCGAGCAGCGGCGCCTTCCGGCTGACTACACCCGCCGAGGGAACCGTGGCCGGTCGATCGGGTGTTGCCGTGGAATTCGAGGGCACGTTCCAGGACCCTTGGCACTTCAGCGGCACCTTGAGCAAGGGAACCAACGGGGCGCTGCCCGGGGGATGTCCTATCGTCTACGGCATAGAGGGGGAGTACTTCGCCCCGCCGGTGGTGCCGTTCCTGGACAGCCTCTCTGCAGCCTTCAACGAGGCGGATGCAGCGAGCCTGTTCTACCTGTTGCATCCGGCAGTGCTGGACTTCTACGGGACCGGCCAGTGCTGGGACTTCGTGCAGGGGCTCAACTCGCCGACGCTGCGGATCGACCTCAACTCGCTACTTGGCTTCGGCCCGTGGGAGGTGCCGCTGGATGGTTCGCTGATCCCCGTGGAGGACGTTCTCACCCTCGACGTGACCCGCCACGAGAACGGGGAGGACACCCGCCGGGAGATGCACCTGGGCCTGGTGGACGGCACCCTGCGTTGGTTCGGCGACTGCGGTGATCCTCTGGGGGAGTGAGGCTTCTACTCGTTGGGCCCAAAGAGCCCGGTGAGAGCGGCCTCTGCCAGCAGGCTGCCGTCGGCGCGCGCCGCCTCGATGGCGGCCAGGACGTCGGCCGCGGCGCTGCCTCCCGGTAGGTCGATGTCGCCGGCCAGGGCGTAGAGGGTGAACACGTAGTGGTGGACCGTGCCCGGGCAGGGCCCGTCGTAGCCGATGGTCTTGAAGGGGGCGCCTCCCGGTCCGGGCTCACCCGGTTCTACAAAGGCAGCGAAGTCGTTCAGGGCCTGGCGGGCACCCCCGGGCAGGTCGGGATCGCCGGGGAGGTCGGCAGCCAGGCCGGTCGCCTCGGGTGGGATGTTCCAGATCACCCAATGGACGAAGTCCTCGGCATCCGGGTCGAGGACGGTCAGGGCCAGCGAGGTTGTCCCCGCCGGGACCCCGGCCCAAGTGATCTCGGGCGAGGCGTTGTCGAGCACGCAGGTGTGGGCCACGGGGATGCCTCCGCCGTCCTCGAAGGCGGGGGCGGCAATGGCCAGAATCGAGGGCGGCGCCGTCGTGGTGGCGGCGGTGGTGACGGTGGTCGGGGCAGCTGTGGAACTGGTGGTAGGCGCTGCGGAAGTGGTGGTGGCTTCCGTGTCGCCGCCACAACCGGCGAGGGCGGCTCCTACCAGGATGAGTGCCGTCAGCGTGATGGGCAGGCGTCGGCTCGGCATGAGTCCTCCCCTCGGCGGTCCGAGCCGCCGATGATGGCAGGTCCCGACGGCTGGTGCCCGAGCGCCCTCAGCTCCCGAAGTGCTCCTCGAGGATGCGGCGGGCCGCCGGGGTGATCTCGTCCCAGAAAGACGCCGGGGTCTTGGAGACGGTGACGAAGTCGGCCGACATGAACACGCTCGCCACCCCGGGCAGGGCGAGCAGCGCCTCGGCCGCCGGGTGGCCGGCGGGCTGCCCGGCGACGAAACTGGTGGGCGTGGCGAAGTGGCCGCCGACCACGAACTTGAGGGCGTTGGGGTTGGGCGTGGGCTGGATGACGACCGCCATGTTCCTCCCGGGGGTCCCGGCGGCATGGTAGCCCCCAGCCCCGCGACCGCCGGGGTGGATGTCGGCGGCACCTTCACCGACGTGGTGGCCTGGGACGACGCCCGCTTGCGCACCGCCAAGGTGGCCACTACCCCCGATCAGAGCCGGGGAGTGCTGGAGGGCCTGTCGGCTGCGGGCGGAGGGGCCGGCCTGTTGCACGGCACTACGGCCGCCACCAACGCCTTGCTGGAGCGGTCGGGGGCCCGGACCGTGCTGGTCACCGATGCCGGCTTCGAGGACCTACTGGAAATAGGCCGCCAGGACCGGCCTTCGTTGTACGACCACGCCGCGGCCCGCCCGGTTCCTCTGGTGGAGCGTGCCGCCCGGGTGGGAATGCCCGGGCGTCTCGACCGGGACGGCCGGTACCTGGGGGCGGCGGGAGGACGGGAGGCGGGAGAGCGCGAGGCGGTGGCACGGGTAGCCGCCCTGCAGCCCGAGGCGGTGGCGGTCTGCCTGCTGTACTCCTTCGCCGACGCCTCACGGGAAGTCGCCGTGGGGCAGGCGCTGGCAGCCGCGCTGCCCGGGACGGCGGTGGCCCTCTCCTCGCAGGTGGCGCCCGAGTTTCGGGAATACGAGCGGGCTTCCACCACTGTGGTCAACGCCTACCTGGTCCCGGTGGTGGCCGGTTACCTGGAACGCCTGCGGCGGGGGGCGAATGAGGCCGGGGTGGAGCGGGTGGCGGTCATGCGCAGTTCGGGCGGCTTGATGGCGGTGGACGAAGCGGCGCGCCTGCCCGCGGCGATTCTCCTCTCGGGCCCGGCCGGTGGAGTGGTGGCTGCGGCCGCCCTGGGACGGGCCCTGGGGCACGAGCACCTGGTGTCCTTCGACATGGGGGGCACCTCGACCGACGTCTGCCGCATCGACTTCGGCCGCCCCGAGGTCGCCTACGAGCGGGCCGTGGATGGCTACCCGTGCCGCATGCCGGCGCTGGCGGTGCACACCGTCGGGGCCGGAGGCGGGAGCCTGGGCTGGGTCGATGCCGGAGGCGCCCTGCGGGTGGGCCCGCGCAGCGCCGGGGCCCATCCCGGGCCGGCCTGCTACGGGCGGGGCGGCGGCTCGGCCGCGGTGACCGACGCTCATGTGGTGCTGGGTCGCATCGGCTCGCAGACCCGGCTGGCGGGAAGCTTGGCCCTCGACGCGGCCGCCGCCGAGGAGGCGGTGGCGCGCCTGGGAGTTGCGGCCGGCCTAGGCCGGGGCCCGACGGCTCTGGGCATGGTGGAGGTTGTGGAAGCGCACATGCAGCGAGCCATCCGCCGGGTCTCGGTGGAGGAAGGCGCCGACCCCCGCCGGGCGGTGCTGGTGGCCTTCGGCGGGGCCGGCGGCCTGCACGCCACGGCGTTGGCGCGCAGCCTCGACATGGCGGGGGTGGTGATCCCGGCGCACGCCGGGGTGTTCTCGGCTCTCGGCCTGCTGCTGGCTCCGCCGCGGGTCGATCTGGCTCGGAGCGTGTTGGCCACCGATGGGCCGGCGCTCGACGTTGCGTTGGGCGAGTTGAAGGCGGCGGCGGAGACGGCGCTGCGGGTGGCTTCGGGGGCCGACCCGGTGGAGGTGTCGGGGGTTGCCGACGCTCGGTACCGGGGCCAGTCGCACGAGACCACGGTGCCCTACCGGCCGGGAGAAGGCTGGGCACGCCTGGTAGCCCGCTTCCACCGGGCCCACCGGCAGCGCAACGGCTTCGCCCGCCCGGGCGATCCGGTAGAGGTGGTCACGGTGCGGGCGGAGGCCACGGGGCGTCCGGCCGTGCGCTTCGAGGATCTTCCTGCGGCAGCTCCGGCGGGAACGGAGGCCCGGGGCCACCGCGAGGTCCTGACGGCTGCCGGGCCCATCCGGGCGACCGTTTGGTGGCGGCCGGGGATGCGTCCGGGCCGGGAGGTGGTGGGGCCTGCGGTGATCGAAGAACCCGACTCCACCACCTGGCTGGCCGCCGGGGAGAGAGCGAAGGTTCATCCCAGCGGGGCGCTGGAGGTGGCCTGGTGACGGTCGATGCCGTGACCCTCGAAGTCGCCCGCAACCGCTTCGCCGCGGTCGCCGAGGAGATGGGCGCGGTGCTGCGGCGTACCGCCTACTCCCCCAACATCAAGGAGCGGGCCGACTGCTCGGCGGCGGTGTTCGTGCCCTGGGGGGAGATGCTGGCTCAGGCCGAGCACATCCCGGTGCACCTGGGGTCGATGCCGGCATCGGTGGCGGCGGTGGTCGAGCGCTTCGGGGAGGGAGTCGAACCGGGGATGCAGTACGCGGTGAACGACCCCTTCCGCGGCGGCACGCACCTGAACGACATCACCCTGGTGCGGCCGGTGTTCCGGCGCCGCCGGCTGGTGGGGTGGGTGGCCAACCGGGCGCACCACGCCGACGTCGGCGGGGCTGCGCCGGGGTCGATGCCGGCCGCGGCCACCCACTTGGCCGACGAGGGGCACGTCATCCCGCCACAAGCGGCGGCCGGCGGGGGAAGGTGGCTGGCCGAGTTCCTGGAGCCGCTGTTGGAGGCCACCCGCACTCCGGACGAGCGGCGCGGCGACCTGTCGGCGCAGTTGGGGGCCAACGAGGCCGGCGCTCGGCGCCTCGTCGAGGCACTGGAGGCGGGGGGAGCGAGGCGGTCCGGTACGGTCACGAGGGCCCTGCTCGACTACGGCGAGGCGCGCATGCGGAGCGCCCTGCAAGCGCTGCCCGAGGGCGTCTACCGCTTCGAGGACGTGCTGGAGTGGGGTGACCGGGATCTGCCCATCCGGGTGGCGGTGACCGTGGCGGGCGGGGCACTGACTGCCGACTTCGGCGACACCGCCGGGCAGATCGAGGGGAATCTGAACGCGGTGGAAGCGGTGACCCGGTCCTGCCTGTACTACGCCGTGCGGGTGGCCACCGACCCCTCCATCCCGGCAAACGGCGGCTGCTACCGGCCCTTGTCGCTGGTGGCGCCGCCCGGGACGCTGGTGGCGGCCGGGCCGCCTGCCGCCGTGGCCGCCGGCAACGTGGAGACGAGCCAACGCATCGCCGACGTGCTGCTCGGGGCGCTGGCGCAGGCCGCGCCCGACCGGGTGCCGGCGGCCTCGCAGGGCACCATGAACAACCTGCTGGTGGGATCGGCCGGATCGGTCTTCTACGAGACCATCGGCGGCGGCGAAGGTGGGTCGCCCGGGCGTGCCGGCCAGTCGGGAATCCACACCGGCATGACCAACACCCGCAACACACCCATCGAGTCGCTCGAGGCCCACTACCCCTTCCGGGTCGTGGCCACCACCCTACGAACAGGGAGCGGAGGTGCCGGGAGGTCCCCGGGGGGAGAGGGCATGGTGCGCGAGGTCGAGTTCTTGGCCCCGGCGACGGTCTCGTTGATCGGGGAGCGGCGCCGGCACCACCCCTGGGGGCTGGCCGGGGGCGGTCCGGGGGCGTGCGGAGAGGACTGGCTGCTGCGGTCCGGGGCCGCTCCGGAGCGGTTGCCGGGCAAGCTCACCTTCGAGGCGCGGGTCGGTGATCGCCTGCGCATTCTCACGCCGGGCGGGGGAGGCTGGGGCCGGTGAAAGCCCCGGGCCCCGTCTCGGAGGAGACGAGGCCCGGATGGCGGAGTAGGGGCCCAGCCGTGGCGGGGCACCCAGTGCCCGGCTCGGCCCGTCGCGCCTAGCCGGGCGGCATATCGCCGACGCCTCTGGTCGTCGGCGAATCCTGGTAGGGCGTCAGTGGCCTGGGCGGAGAATGGCGAGGGCAGGCGCGATATTCAGGGTCGCGAACGCCGCCGCGCCCAACATGATGAAGCTGATCCGCCTTAGCACAAGTCCTCCTCGACAAGCCGCGTGCAAGTGGTGCTGAACCTCAGAGCCAGCTATCTCGCAGATGTCTCAGAGACCTGGCGTACCTTGCGCTCACCTGCTTCGCGTGCCGCGAGCTCCGCGAGTCGGGGTCGGTACACCGGACTGACGAAGGACGGTCAGATCGCGGCGGACGGTGGCGATGCTGGATTCAAGAGCCGCAGCCAGATCATCCAGAGTGGGGGCGCCTCCCTGTGCAGCTGCCTCCTCAAGCAGGCGCATGAGGCGGGTTCGTCGGCGCTCCTGCGGGTTCGCAATCGCTTCGTCGTCTGGGATTCGGATGGTCCAGATGACCGGCACCTTCTCATGGTCTGCCAGGGGCCTGCCTGTGGGCGTGCCGACACGAGCCAGTTGCCGTGTGACTTCTTGCGGCCGCCGCTTGCTCCAGGTTTCAATGACTTCTCGATGAGCGGGAACCGCGGCAAGCGCAGCTTCGCGTTCGGGCTGGATCAGGTCGCCAAGCGACCTGATGAGTTGATCATGGGCCGCTTCTAGGTGGCGGTCAGCCTCTTCTGTCCGGCCGCTGGCTAGCAGGGCGACTCCGTAGGCGAATGGAACCAGATGGGCAAGTTCTATGCCGGGGCGCAACCCCTGCATGGCCTCGGCCGCAATCGCAAGGGCCCCTGGGGTGTCGCCTGAGGCTAGAAGGATTCTGCTTCGCAATGCCCGGATCGAAGCAGCCAGGTCTCCTATGCCCATCTCAGCGCACACTCGGAGTGCCGTCTCTGTATGGGCTAGAGCAGACTCCAACAGGCCGGCGTCCATTTCGCATCGCGCGTATTCCTTGAGGACCTGCGATGCGATCCAGAAGTCCTCTGCTTCCTGTGCAAGGTCGAGGGACTTGCCCAGAAGCGAGAGCCCTTCATTGACTCTGCCGTGGCGGCAACGGATGCTCCCGAGCGTGCCAAGGCACTGGGACTGACCTCTGATGTCCCCGATTTCTGCGTAGGTTGCATGGGCCTCGTGGACAGCCGCTTCTGCCGGGCCGTCGTCTCCCAGAACGGCGTGCTTCATCCACGCTGAGTTAGATAGAACCAGAGCGTGCCCTCTGCGGTTGCCCATTTCTGCGTAGGTCTTGGCCGCGGCCTCAAAGCACTGAAATGCGGCGTGCGGCTTGTTGATAAGGGCCAGCAGAATCCCCAGGTTCATCTGGTAGACCGCCTCGCCGTGGCGGTAGCCGATGGAGCGGCTCATCCGGATGGCCCGGTTGAAGTCGTTCTCTGCCAGTTCCGACTCGCCTCGCTCCATGCGCAGGGTGCCCAGCATCCCCAGCACCTCGGCTTGCCCGCGGGCGTCGTGGATCTCGCCGTAGAGGGAGAGAGCGGCCAGCAACTGCGACTCGGCCTCGTCGAAGCGCTGGAGGTCGATGAGGTTCTGGCCCAGGGCGTTGCGGGCATCGGCCTGCTGGCGGTGGTCGGCGCCTCGGAAGACGGCGGCTTCTGCCAGATGCACGACACCTTCTGCGGCGCGGCCGGCGAAGCAGGCGATCATCCCCAGAGTGCTCAGCGCGGCGACCGCCCGGCCTCCGTCGTCGGCTTGCCGGGCGAGTTCCAGGGCGCGCTTCGCCTCAGCCTCGGCTTCGGGGAACCGGTCGACGTGGGCCAGCCACCAGGCGCGCCGCCGGTGCACGTCGGCGGCGAAGTCGGGCGATCCATACCGTTCCATGCGGATCAGGGCCGCTTCCTGGTCGCCGCGCCGGGCCAACACGTCGAGGACTTCCTCGAGACGCGCCGCCACCCGGAAGTGCCTCTCCGGCGGGGCCCCAATCTCGTCCAGGGCATCTGCAGCCCGGCCCAGGTGGAGGGCAGCCGTGTCGTATGCCCGAACCTTGAGGGCTCGCTCGGCGGCCTTCTCCAAGTAGTCGGCGGCGCGGTCGGGAAGGCGAGCGGTGGTGAAGTGGTGGGCGAGGACCTCGACCTCATCCGGCCGGTGGGCTTCGACGGAGAGGGCAACGCGGCGGTGCAGGTCCACGCGCGCGGCGGGGGGCAGGTCGTCGTAGACCACCCGCCGCAGCAGCTCATGGCTCACCTGGTAGCCGCCGGGCCTCTCGGTGAGCAAGCGGCGGCGCACCAGACCGTCGACCCCGCTGAGCACCGCCTCGTCGCTCTGGTCGCAGGCCCCATCGATCTCGGCCAGGGTCAGCTCTCCGTCGTGCACCGAGACCAGGTCGAGGATCGCTTTGGCCTCGACATCCAGGCCGGCCAGGCGGCTGCGCATGAGGTCGAGGACCCGCGGGGTGATAGGCAGCAATTGCGCCGTAGGCGCGCCAGCGGCCGGCAGGTCACCGGCCTCGGCCAGATCCCCCTGCTCGTACTGGGCACGCAGAGCCTCAACGATGAACAGGGGTACGCCTCCGGTCTCCTGGTGGACCCGCTGGGAGTAGTCGGCGCTCACCTCGGCCAAGCCCAGGCAGCGGCGGACCAACTCCTCGGTCTGGGCGGGTGAGCAGGGACTCAACGACAGACGGGAGCACAACGGCCGGCGGTCCAGGGAGCGGAGGAGGCCCCAGACCTCGGCCCGTTCCCGGGCCTCGGCATGGCGGTAACTCACCGCGATGACGATGCGGTGGCCCTCGGTGCGCCCGGCGAGATGGGCCAGTGCCTGGATGCTGTCCTCATCGGCCCAGTGGACGTCCTCGAGCACTACGAACAGCGGGGCGATGTCGGCCAGACCCAGCAGGCCGAGAGCGATGGACTCACGCATCCGAGCTTGTTCGTCGGTCGGGCGCAGGGCGGCTGCCGGGTCGTCGCCTTCCCGGGCCAGCGAGGGAACCAGGCGGGCGAGCGGCTCTCGCCAGATGGATTCCAGGCGCGGCGCCAGTTGGCGGGCCCGCAGTTCCGACAGTCCGCTCACTAGGGCGTCGGCCAGAGGGGCGTAAGGGCGGCCGCCGCTGGGAGAGGAGCGGCCCCATAGGACGTCCATGCCCCGCCAGCGCGCGTCCTCGACCACTTCGGCGAGCAGGCGGGTCTTGCCCACCCCCGCCTCCCCTTCCACCAGCACAAGTCCCCCGTGGCGGTCGAGGGCGGCATCGAGGCGTTGCAGCAGCATCGCCCGCTCCTGCTCGCGGCCGACGAAAGGCACCTGCCCGGCCGGTTCGAACAGAGGCGTCGCCCGTCCCGGTCCTCTGAGGGGATGGCCCGACTCCCTCTCGGCCACGGTCGCCTCGTAGATCTGCCGGGTATCGGGCGAGGGCTCGGCCCCGAACTCCTCGGCCAGTATGCGACGACACAACTCGTACTGACGGATGGCTTCGTTGTGGCGGCCGAGGAGCACGGCCAGGCGCATGACCCACTGGTGGGCTTCCTCCCGCATGGGGTCGTGCTGGGCCAGGCGGCGGGCGTGGATCAAGGCGGTCTCGTAGTCGCCGCGACTCATAGTCAGGTCGGCCAGGCGCTCGAGGGCCGCGAGGAAGCGGGCGCGCAGACGCTCCCGGTCGGGCGTCGGCCAGTCGTCGTAGATGCCCTCGAGCAGATCGCCGCGATAGAGGCGCACGGCGGCGGCCAGAAGGTCGGCCTCTTGCGCGCGGCCCGCCCCTGCCGCCGAGGCCGCCTGCTCCAGGGTCCATTCGAACTCGTCCACGTCGAGCCAGAAGTCGGCGTTGGGATTGATGCCTACGGTGTCGCCCCGGGTGGCCACGAGGCGGCGGTCGGGATCCTCACCTTCGACGAGACGGGCCTGCACCTGCCAGAGCGCTTGGCTGAGGCGCCGCCGGGCACGGGCGTCCGGCAGGTCGGGCCAGAAAGTGCCGGCGAGCAGGTCGCGGGTGTGGGGCCGTTCCCGGTTCATCACCAGGTAGGCGAGCAGCGAGCGGCCGGCGCGCAAGGATATCGGCGCCAGGAGCACCCCCTCGCGCCGCAGCTGGAAACCGCCCAGGAGGCTGATCTCCAGGGTCGCCATTCCTTCAAGGTAGTAGCCGCAAGACCCGGGCGGGCCGGCAAGGGGCCGCGACGGTCCGGCCGGAGCTCTGCCGGAGGCCGGCTCGTCGGTGGCAGCGGGTGGCGGCTGCCGGGCGGCGGAGTCGCGTGAGCCGGGGCCGGCGTCCACCCGTTCTACCCTGCGCTACCTGTGAGCCCATCCGCCGACGCCGCCTCGCAGGAGCGCAACTGGCCGCTCCTGTTGCTCGTCCTGGGCATAACGGTGGTCGCCCAACTGACCTTCGTGGCGGTGCCCCCCGTGCTGCCGGAACTGGCCGATGCCCTAGAGGTGTCCCGCGGCGCCGTGGGCCTGATCCACGGGATCGTGGCTCTGCCCGGCATCTTCCTGAGTACCTACATGGGGTACTTGAGCGACCGCTTCGGGCGCCGCCGGGTGGTCCGGGCCAGCCTGCTCCTCTACGGGGCGGCGGGGAGCGCCTGCTTCTTCGCCGGGGACTTCTGGGTGCTGCTGTTGCTGCGGGTAGTTCAGGGTGTGGGCGCCTCGACGCTCCTGAGCATCGCGGTGATGATCATCGGCGATCAGTTCCGCGGCCATGCCCGCCGTTGGGCCATGGGCCTCAATGTCGCGGCCATCACCGTCACCGGCACCCTGGGGCCCATAGCCAGCGGCTTCCTGGGAGAGGGCGGCGCTTTCCGACCCTTCCTGCTCTACCTGGTGGCCTTCCCTGCCTTCGTGGTGACCCGGCGCCTGCCGGGGCCCGTCTCCTCGTCCCCCGCGGCGCGGCCTCTGGCGCATCTACGGGAGGGCTTGGCCGACCTCCAATGGAAGGGCCGGAGGGCCGACTTCCTCGGAATGCTGCCGGTATCCCTGATCGCCATTGGGGTCTTCCAGGGCCTGGCCTTCACGGTCACCCCGCTGTTCCTGGAGCGAGACTTCGGGCTGTCGACCTCCCTGCGGGGCCTCATCCAGGCGATCGGATCGGGGGTCAGCAGCGCGGCCTCGGTGCTGGCCGGCTGGCTCGGCAGCCGGTTTCGCCCGGCGCGGCTGATCGCCGCCGCCTTGCCGCTGCTGGTGGCGGGCTACTGCGTCGTGGGAGTGGCCCCAAGCCTCTGGTTCGTCGGGTTGGGTTTGGGCCTCGTGGGAGCCGGCAACGGCTCGATGTTCCCGGTGCTGCAGAACTACGCCACTTCGGCCGGTGCCGACCGCTACCGCGGGGTCCTGGTGGGCACTTACGTGGCCGCCAACCGGGTCGGGATGTTCGCCGGGCCCGCCGGAGCAGGGTATCTGGCGGCGACGGTGGGAGAGCAGCCGTCCTACCTGGTGGGGGCGGCGATCGTGGCGGTGGTCGCGGCCTCCTGGTTCCCGCTCCGCCGGCTGGCGGGCCGCCGCTGGGACTGAGGTTGGCAGAAGCGGCGCCCGTGCCTCCCGGGTGGTTCAGGTGCCGCGGCCGGCGCCGGGCGACGGGGGTCGCTCGTCGCCGCCCTACGCTGGGGGCTACCGCGCCGCATCTGGAGGCCCGCAGGGTGGGCCTGCCGCGGCCCGAAGCGATGGAGGAATGCCGGTGAAGCGACCGATCGTCACGGTGGACGGCAACGAAGCCGCCTCCTACGTGGCTCACAAGCTGAGCGAAGTCATCGCCATCTATCCGATTACCCCTTCGTCTGCGATGGGGGAGAATGCCGACGATTGGTCGGCGGCGGGACGGCCCAACATCTGGGGGACCGTCCCCGAGGTGGTCGAGATGCAGAGCGAGGCCGGGGCGGCCGCCGCCTGCCACGGCGCTATCCAGTCGGGGGCGCTGACCACCACTTTCACCGCTTCCCAGGGCCTGCTGCTGATGCTCCCCACCATGTACAAGGTGGCGGGCGAGTTGTCCTGCGGCGTCATCCACGTCTCCGCCCGCACCATCGCGACCCACGCCCTCTCCATCTTCGGCGACCACAGCGACGTGATGGGGGCCCGGCCGACGGGCTTCGTGCTGCTGAATTCGGCGTCGGTGCAGGAGGCGCACGACATGGCTGCGGTGGCTCACGCCGCCACCCTGACTTCCCGTCTTCCCTTCCTCCACTTCTTCGACGGGTTCCGCACCTCCAGCGAGGTGGCCAAGATCGAGTTGCTCACCGACGACGATCTGCGGGCCATGATCGACGAAGAGGCCCTAGCCGCCCATCGTGCCCGCGGCATGGACCCCGAGCGTCCCGTGCTGCGCGGCACCGCCCAGAACCCCGACGTCTTCTTCCAGGCCCGCGAGGCAGCCAACTCCTTCTTCGACGCAGTGCCGGCCAAGGTGCAGGCGGCCATGGACCGCCTCGGGGCCCTGGTGGGGCGGCACTACCACCTGTTCGACTACGTGGGCGCTCCCGACGCCGAGCGGGTGATCATCGTGATGGGCTCCGCCATCGGCGCCGCCGAGGAAACGGTGCGGGCCCTGGAACGGGAGGGGGAGAAGGTGGGGCTGCTCAAAGTCCGCCTGTACCGGCCGTTCGACGCCGGCGCCTTCCTGGGGGCGCTGCCGGCCACCGTGCGGGGCATCGCCGTCATGGACCGCACCAAGGAGCCCGGGGCCGTAGGCGACCCTCTCTACCAGGACGTGATCACCGCTTTGGCCGAGGCCGCGATGGCGGGCACGCTGCCGATGCCCGGCCTGCCGGTGGTGATCGGCGGCCGCTACGGGCTGTCGTCGAAGGAGTTCACCCCGGCGATGGCCAAGGCGGTGCTGGACGAACTGCAGGCGGAGGCGCCGCGGCGGCACTTCACGGTGGGTATCGAAGACGACGTGACCCATCTGAGCCTGGACTACGACCGCGATTGGCACCCCCGGGTGGAGCGCGAAGTCCGGGCGCTCTTCTTCGGCCTGGGCTCCGACGGCACGGTGGGGGCCAACAAGAACTCGGTGAAGATCATCGGGGAGAACACGCCGCTTTTCGCCCAGGGCTACTTCGTCTACGACTCGAAGAAGTCGGGCCAGACCACCGTCTCACACGTGCGGTTCGGGCCCCAGCGCATCGAGGGGGCGTATCTCATCGAGCGGGCCGGGTTCATCGCCTGCCACGACTTCGGCTTGCTGGAGAAGGTGGACGTGCTGGCCCAGGCGGAGCGGGGAGCGACCTTCCTGCTCAACAGCCAGTACCCCAAGGAGGAGGTCTGGGAGCGGCTGCCGGTGGAGGTGCAGCGCCAGATCATCGACAAGGGCCTCAAGTTCTACATAGTCGATGGGTACGGGGTGGCCGAGGCTGCCGGCCTGGGTCGCCGGGTGAACACCGTGCTGCAGACCTGCTTCTTCGCCCTCAGCGGCGTGCTCCCTCGAGACCAGGCGATCGAGGAGATCAAGGCCGCCATCAAGAAGACCTACGGTCGACGCGGAGAGGCGGTGCTGACCCGCAATTACGCCGCGGTGGACGCGAGCCTGGACGCTCTCTATGAGGTGGAGGTGCCGGCCGAGGTGGTCGGCGATGTGCACCGGCGGCGGCCGGTGCCCCAGGAGGCCCCCGAGTTCGTGCAGAACGTGACCGCCGAGATCATCGCCGGGCGGGGCGACTCGCTGCCGGTGAGCGCCTTCCCGCCGGACGGCACCTTCCCCACCGGGACCACCCAATACGAGAAGCGCTCCATTGCCTTGGAGATCCCCATCTGGGATGAGGACATCTGCATCGACTGCGCCCGCTGCGCCCTGGTGTGCCCGCACGCCGCCATTCGCATCAAGTACTACGACCCCAAGGTGCTGGAGCAGGCGCCGGCAGGGTTCCCCTCGCGAGAGCCGAAGGGCAAGGACTTCCCCGGGAAACTGCTGACGGTGCAGGTGGCCCCCGATGACTGCACCGGCTGCGGGGTGTGCGTGAGCATCTGCCCGGCCAAGTCGAAGGAAGAGGTGAAGCACAAGGCCATCAACATGGAGCCCAAGGACCCGCACCTGGAGCGGGAACGGGAGCGCTTCGACTTCTTCCTCACCATCCCCGAGGTGGACCGCTCGCTGGTGAACGTCTCCAGCCTGAAGGGCTCCCAGGCGCTGCTGCCCTTGTTCGAGTACTCCGGTGCCTGCGCCGGCTGTGGCGAGACCCCCTACGTGAAGCTGACATCGCAGCTTTTCGGGGACCGCATGATCATCGGGAACGCCACCGGCTGCTCGTCGATCTACGGCGGGAACCTGCCCACGACCCCGTGGACCACCAACGCCGCCGGCAAGGGCCCGACGTGGAACAACTCCCTGTTCGAGGACGCCGCCGAGTTCGCCTTCGGCATGCGCCTGGCCGCCGATACCAAGCTGCGGGCGGCGGAGGCGGCCATCAAGGCTCTGGCCGGCATCCTGGGCGACGACCTGGTGGCCGCCACCGTGGGGGCCGATCAGAGCACCGAGCAGGGCATCGAGGAGCAGCGGGCCCGGGTGGCCGCCATCCGGGAAAAGCTGGCCGGGGTGAGCACCTCGGATGCCCGCTGGGCGCTGAGCCTGCTCGACGCCCTGGTGCGCAAGAGCGTGTGGGCCATGGGCGGCGATGGCTGGGCGTACGACATCGGCTTCGGCGGCTTGGACCACGTGCTGGCCAGCGGGCGGGACATCAACCTGCTGGTGCTCGACACCGAGGTGTACTCCAACACCGGCGGCCAGGCCTCCAAGTCCACCCAGCGCGGGGCGGTGGCCCGCTTCGCCAGCGGTGGGAAGCCCACGGCGAAGAAAGACCTCGGGCTCATCGCCATCACCTACGGCAACGTCTACGTCGCCTCGGTGGCCATGGGAGCCAACATGACCCAGACGGTCAAGGCCTTTGTGGAGGCCGAGTCGTACCGGGGGCCCTCGCTGATCATCGCCTACAGCCCCTGCATCGCCCACGGCATCGACATGGCCGAGCAGATGGATCATCAGAAGGACGCGGTGGCCAGCGGCTACCTGCAGCTGTATCGCTACGACCCGCGCCTGGCGGCCGACGGGGGCAACCCGCTGCAACTCGACAGCCGGCCGCCCACCATCCCGGTGCGGGAGTTCACCGCCACAGAAGCCCGCTTTGCCATGCTGGCCCGATCTAGGCCGGAGCGGGCGGAGGAGCTGGCGGTGGCGATCCAGGAAGATGCCCAAGAACGCCGGCGCCTCTACGAGGCTCTGGCCGCAGTGAGGCGCGACGTGCCCGGGGAGGACGAGAAGTGAGCGTGAACCTGGAGACCTCGTACCTGGGGATGACCCTGTCGAGCCCGCTGGTGGTCGCGGCGTCGCCTTTGGGGCGGCGCCTGGGCAACCTGCGGCGCTTGGAGGAGGCGGGGGCGGCGGCCGTGGTGCTCCCCTCGCTCTTCGAGGAGCAGATCGAACACGACTCCTATCAGACCCACGCCGTACTCGAAGCAGGGGCCGGGGTGTACCAGGAGGCGGCGCGGGGCTACCTGCCCGAGGCGGCGGAGGGCTACGTGAGCGGTTCCGACCGCTACCTGGCCTTGCTCGGCGAAGCCCGGCAGGCTCTGAAGATCCCGGTGATCGCCAGCCTCAACGGCGCCTCCACCGGCGGCTGGGTCGAGTACGCCCGCAAGATGGAAGATGCCGGAGCGTCGGCCCTGGAGCTGAACGTCTACTTCGTGGCCGCCGACCCCGACGAGACCGGGGAGCAGGTCGAGCGGCGCTACCTGGACTTGGTGGCGGCGGTGCGCGGGGCGGTGAAGCTGCCCCTCGCCGTCAAGGTCGGGCCCTACTTCTCCTCGATGGCCAACATGGCCCGGCGCCTCGTCGGGGCCGGGGCCGACGGTCTGGTGCTGTTCAACCGCTTCTACCAGCCCGACATCGACATCGAGGACCTCAAGGTCCGGTCGAACGTCGAGTTGAGCTCTTCGGCCGAGCTGCGGCTGCCCCTGCGCTGGATCGCCATCCTCAAGGGCCGGGTGGAGGCCTCACTGGCCGCCACTACCGGGGTGCACACCGCCGCCGACGTCCTGAAGCTGGTCATGGCCGGGGCGGATGTCGCCATGTCGGCCTCGGCTCTCCTCCGCCACGGCGCGGGCTGGCTCACCGAGGTGAAGGCGGGGATCGCCTCGTGGCTCGAGGAGCACGAGTACGAGTCGATCGAGCAGATGAAGGGCTCCCTCAGCCAGCGGGCCGCCGACGACCCGGCCGCCTTCGAGCGGGCCAACTACATGGAGACCCTCATCACCTACGCCACGCCGACGCTCTGATCTGCCGGGTTGCTCGTAGGCGGGTGCCGGGCGCGGCCCGGACTGCCCGTTGCTGGATCTCGACAGCGCGCCGAGCGCCGACCGTCGGGGCAGGCACCCGGTAGGGTTGCTGTGGTGCGCTGCCCCTCGGGCATAGTGGGCGGCTGAAGACGGTGAGGGAGGGTGGTCGGCATGGCGCGGAAAGCGGCTCCGCTTCTTGCCGTTGCGCTTCTCGCCTCGCTGGCCGCCTGTACGACCGCGGAGCGGGCCGCTCCCACGTCGAGCGTCCCGGGGAGTGTTGCCCCGACGACGTCCGCCGGGGAGGTATCACCGGGCTCCGAGGCGCCGGGCGGAACCACTGCCGGCGACGGCGAGGGGGCGACCACGGCCGCCGGGCCGATCGGAACGGACACGTCGTGGTCGGGCGAGATCCTCGTGACCGATTCCGTGGTGGTTCGGCCCGGGGTGACCCTGACCATCGCCCCCGGCACCCGAGTGATGTTCCGGCACTATCGGGGGTACCGGGAGCCCGAGCGCCGGCTCGGGATCTGGGTTGAGGGGGGCACCATCGTGGCGGAGGGCAGCGCCGATCAACCCATCTACTTCACCTCGGACGCTCCTTACCCGCAGAACGGGGACTGGAGCATGGTGGCGCTGCGCGACTCGGCGGACAGCTTCTTCCGCTACTGCGTTTTCGAATTCGGCCAGCAGGGTCTCAATGCCTGGAACTCCTCGCCGGTCATTGAGCACAGCGTCGTCCGCTGGAACAACTGGGAAGGCCTCTACTTCGAGTCGTATTCGAAGCCCTACGTCGCCGACACGGTCATCTACCAGAACGGCTACAACGGCATTGCCGCCGAGCAGTTCAACGAACTCACCCTGGAGCGGGTGATCCTGGCGGCTAGCGGCACCAATGGTCTCCACCTCGACGCTTCGCGCGGTGTGGTGCGGGACAGTTGGGTGGTGGACAATCGGGCGACGGGTTTGTCGGTAGACGACGGCGGCTGGCTCTCGGCGGAGGGAGTGCTGGTCGAGGGCAATGGGGTGGGCGTCGCGTCCGGGGAGGGGGTGAACGAGATTCTCCTGGGGAACACCGTGGTGGCGGACAACGATGGGTGCGACATCTGCTCGGAGTACCAGGAGGCGGCGACTGGGGTCACCTTCGGCGGGCCTCCCGATGCCGGCTTTGAGCCCGACATGTCCTACGCCCTCGGCTACACGCCGGGGGACGAGGAACTGGATGGGTACGCCTACATCTACCCCGATGAGGACGAGACCCGCCGCGTAGTGCGCAAGATCGGGGAGGGCCTGGGCCTGACCTGGTCTCTGGCCTGGGACGGCGAAGCGATCTGGACGGTCACTCTGTGGGCGGCCTACTACCGCCTGGACCCGCAGACGGGGGAGGTCCTTCAGCAGTTCGAGGGACCAGGTTCGCAGCCCTGGGGGCTCACCTGGGACGGCGAGTCGCTGTGGATGGTGGACTTCGCCGAGAAGGCCCTCTATGAGATCGATCCCGATGACGGCCGGGTCCTGGCCAGGTTTCCCACCCCCGACCCGGTCGGTGGGTGCAAGGGCCTCACCTGGGACGGCGAGTACCTCTACGTGCTCGGGTGGGCTACGCCGGCCATCTTCAAGATGGACCGGGAGGGCAACCTGCTCGAGACGATCGAGATGAGCACCGACGGCGGAGGCGGCCTCGCCTGGGACGGAACGTCCTTCTGGATGCCGGGCGGACCGGGAATCGTGGAGGTCGACAGCCGGGGCAATCAGGTGGGATGGATCTACGCCGCTTCCGAAGGCACCTGGGACCTGACCTGGGGCGACGGGGTGCTTTGGGCCTCACAGCGCACCAATGAGAACTGGATGGATCCCAAGATCTACGCGATCGAAGTCCTCGACGATCACAGCTGAGCTTCGGGCGTTCTCCGCCGACCCGGCCGCCTTCGAGCGGGCCAACCACTTGGAGAGCCTGTTCAAGCACGCGGCGCCGACGCTCTGACGGCCGGCAGTGCTACAGCGCCCGGGCGCACACCCGCAGCGGGTGCAGTTCGAAGCCGGCTTGTTCCAGGGCGCCGCGCAGCCAGTCCACGTCCGGTACCTCCATCTCCAGACGATCGGCTCCGGCGCGCAGCGCCAAGTCGATCAGAGCACGCAGCATGAGGCGAGCATCCTCGGGGTAGCTGCACAGCCAGGACAGCTGGAAGGTCTTCTCATCCATCTCGCCCACCGCCCATCCCGAGCGGGCTTGCCACAGGGCGCGCCGCCGCGCCGCCGCCTCCAGATCGGACAGGGTGAGCCGGCGCCAGGACCAGTCGGCGGCGAAGAGGCCGTGGGCGGCCACTTCGAGCGGCCCTGCGGCCCAGCCCAGCATGGCGACCTCGGCGTCGGCAGGTGGGGCGGGCGTGAGGCGCTCGGCAGCTGGGACCCGTTTGCCTCCGTTGCCCTGTGGCTGGGGCGGCCCCGATGCCAGGACGCGTTCCGCTGCCAGCCAGGACCCGGCAGGTCGGAAGCCGAGGCTCTCGAAAAGGCGGAGCGCCCGCTCATTCCACGCTTCGGTGGAGAGGCGCACCACCCTGGCTCCGCGCTCGGTAGCCCAGCCAATCAGGTGCTCCAACAGGGCGGCACCCAGGCGATGGCGGCGATGGTCGGGGTGAATCCGCAGGCCTCGGAGCCAGGCTTCCGTCGGCGACAGCAGCGACCCGTGCGCCAGGCCGACGGCCACGCCGTTCACCTCGGCTACCAGGGTAAGGGCGTCGGTGCCGGTCAGCCAGGCGTCGAAGCGTTCCGTGACGTAGTCGCCCCAGGCGAAGGTGGCCGCGGTGAAGGCGGCGATGGCCCCCTTGTCTTCGGGCCGGGCCGGGCGCAGGACGGGTTTCACGGTGGGGGAGGATAGGGAAGGCAGGACCGCTCCCTCTCCTGCGCAGCGGGAGAGGGCGGGGGGTGAGGGCGAAGGCGCCACATAGGTCTCGTTGCTGTTTGCCCTCACCGCCTCGGCCGCCTGGCGGCGGCCTCCGCGGCCCCCTCTCCCGCTCACGCGGGAAAGGGCGGGGGGTGAGGGCTTCCGCTTCATGCCGCAAACGCGGGAGAGGCCAAGACATTTGCCCTCACCGCGCTCGCCTCCGGCGAGCGCGCCTCTCCCGCTCACGCGGGAGAGGCAAAGACATGCCCTAGAACTCCGCCAGGTCGCGCGCCCGCTCCACGATGCCCTCGACGGAGGGCATCACCTGCGTCTCCAAAGAAGCAGCGTAAGGGAACGCCGGCACGTCGGGAGTGGCGTAGCGCCGCACCGGGGCGTCGAGCCACTCGAAGGCCTTCTCCCCGATCTGAGCGGCCACCTCGGCGCCGAAGCCGGCGAACTCGTTGTCCTCGTGGACGATGAGGACCTTGCCGGTGCGCTTCACCGCCGCCTCCACC
>Ga0209164_1002456_pt1 | contig 19753 bp, 15 predicted proteins | sample MTBNYHSulfiMetaG_FD_187458 | JGI IMG/M metagenome (GOLD analysis project Ga0209164, IMG submission 187458) | Enrichment culture microbial communities from rom New York Harbor, USA that are MTBE-degrading - MTBE-NYH (New York Harbor Sulfidogenic)... | ecosystem: Environmental > Aquatic > Marine >...
TACGATCGAATCTAAGACTCTTCATACTGGTTTGGTGAGCTTGACTGAATCGGCCCAGCCTCCGGTACGTTTCGGCGGTTTGCAGGCAGAATACCGGGAAAGCCCCGGCATCGAAGGTCTTGGGAGCAGCAGCCAGAAGCTCTTCAGCACACTTTGTCGCCTCTTCCAGCTTACCCAGTCCGGCAAGAGCTCCAACGATCGTATTCGAAGCCACCATGTAGCTCTCAAAGTGGGGCTGCCCCAACTGTATCGATATCTCAGCCTCCCTTATTGCTTCTTCAAACCGGCCTGCCCGCAATAATGCGACAGCATAATTAGCATGGGAACGGTGATGATTCGGCGCCTTGCTGACCGCATCCCGGTTGATACTCACCGCATCTTGCCAGGCTTCGTTCCTTTGAAAAGTCATCAGGGTCAGACCAGAAATCAGTATGGCAAAAATACTCCAACTTATCTTGACGAAATCGGTTTGCGACAGCTGTCTTCGGGCATGACCGGCAAGTGAAGCCAGAACGACAACGAAGGAAAGCCAAAATCCCACCGAGGGCAGGTACAATCGATGCTCGAAGACCAGCTCCAGTGGTACTATCGTCGATTCAATCGCCAGATTCAGATAGAACCACACCCCGCCATAGGTGACCAGCGGCCATTTCCGCCTGAAGCGGAGTATGAGAAAGGCCGACAGCAACAAAAAGAGATATGAAAGAAGTGTAGAAGGCGGCGCAAGCAGAGATGTCGATATGAGGACGTCGTGCTCCATCGAAAGCCTGGAGGGCAGAGGCAAAAGCAACAAGGAGATATACCAGGCTACAACCCGCGATTCGGTCAGCAACCGTTCCAGCATGGTGAAGTGTCTGACACCATACCCACCTGCCATTCTGAGAAAAAGCTTATAGAAAAATATCGCAGCCAGCAGCATCACGGCCAAGACCAGAACTCTGCTCGGCCATTTGCTCCTTTTGAACGCATTCCACAGCTGCGTCGGCAAAGCAGGGCTGAAAAACCACCACTCAGTTACAACAAGCATGATCGGCAGCATTGCCGAATTGGGCTTTGATAGGAAGGCCAGAACAGAGGTGACAAGACATAGCCCGTAGTAGGGAAAAGCTTTCTTCAGCTTGCCGACGGCAGTATGTTTGGATCTGCCCTTCAAATAAAAGCAGACACTCAGAATGTAGAACAAAGCCTGGATTGACGCCATTCTCTGAACCAGGTAAGTGACAGCATTGGTCTGCACCGGGTTGAGCGCCCAAAGGCCGGCCACCCATATTGCGTAATATGCGGGATGTATTTCCGTAAATCTGATCTCACTTGCTCGACTTGCCTTCATCAGCTGAAGCGTCAAAAATATAACGGCCATCATGCAGAGCGAATGGATGAGGATATTGGTCAAATGAAAATAAAAGAATGCTCCGTCACCCAAATAGTAGTCCAATGCGAACGTCATCATGGGAACCAGCCGCGTCCGACCGAACGTCGAGTTAGACAAGGAGATCAGATTCTCGAGCGATAGATTCTCTAAGTATACACTTGGCTCTCTGACAAAGGAGTGGAAGTCATCTAGAATGGGTGGGGAAGAAAACGTATTGCAGTAGGCGGAGAATATCAGAGCTATCAGAAGTGTTATGGAGGCTAATATTAGACTCTTGCGCATGAGCATCGCATTGGTTCAGAAAGATGATCTGACTTCTGGTCAATGAAAAAGAAGAGGGACTCGCAGCATAACGAACCCCCCGTCTTTATCAAGGTCTATGATGCAACGACTCTTAGCCGACTTAAAACACCTGTCCGCCCAACTCCTTCACTCAGCATAGGAGTGAGCAACAAGAATAAGGCACTTTGTCGATACATCAAGTGGGCATCTCAGACGCCGCTTTTCACTTCTCAAGCTCTATCTAAGTCTATAGACCAAACTCGTCGGCAAGTGTACCAGCATACGACCAGTACAACTTACTATCACTTCCGCCACTCTTATTTGCGACCGCACTGAAGTTCGCTCTTCCGCTCGCCTCCGTCCCCAGAGCCCTTAAAGGATATTTGTTTGCATCATTGGGATCGGCTTTATCTGTATGGACCGTCACGGTCACCTCATAATTATCGGCACCTTGGGCAAACGTCACCCAGTACGTATCAGCATCCCCGACGTACTTGTCAATATTGGTGCCACTAAGGTCAGGCATGGTGTCACGTACTGCAAAATAGGTTGAAATGTTGGTTTCCACTGCGTGTACGGATGGCATGACTAAAGAAGTCAGTCTCGCTTTAGCAACATACCTTTGATAATACGGCACCGCGACGGCGGCCAAAATACCGATGATGGCCACCACGATCATCAACTCCACCAGTGTGAAACCTTTACTCTCCTTCATCTTCATCAACATAACATCTCCTCCCTGGCTATTGTTTCGTAAAATCTCCATTGAAAAACAGTTATCCCTCTCAATCTACTACACCGAAATTTCAAAAAATTGGCATTGTGACAGTAAAAATAGATTAGCAACTTCTATGCCTTGAAATTCCCGAGAGCTGCCTTTCGAAGGCATTCCGAAGGCAGCGAAGAAAAAGAGCAAAGAAGAACGATGCACTATGGGCACCAGCAAACAAGTGATTGCGACCAGCTCGGTACTGATGCTTAGGTAGAAACATTGAAGCCCGATTTCCTGAATAAGAACGAATTTCACAAGCTGACAAAATTTGTCACCTTTGGTGACAGAATATGTCACATGTCTGCTTCGCTCTACGCAATGAAAATTCAAGACACATCTCAATAAACTGATATCTTTCATAAAATCTACATTTCTGTTGATCTAATTTGTTTTTTATGTGAACTTTTGGATAGCTGCAAATAAGTAGTGATTACAAGGTCAACTCCTTTCATTTCAATGTGCAAACTGCGTTGGCGGTGACAGGAAAACGTAATGCGCTTCAGTGGAAGCTTCGCCGTTCTAAAATTCATGCTTTGCATCCTATTATTATTGTGCTGCTGCTCGCTCATCGAAATTCCTGCAATCGCTCAAGTCGAGGCGGAAGCCCCCATCGAATCGAAACAGTTAGCAAAGCCGACCAACGATAGCGAGCAGGCATCCACCGACAGCAAAAAGTCACTTGAAGATTTGCCCGCAGCATCGACACAGAGATCAAATGCGAATTTTTCGTCGGATGCATTGGCCTCAAAAGCAAAAGCCGCTGAAATGCTGCTGGAAAACGATTTCACGTACCGACCGGATCTGCTCAACAACCCCTTTGTACCGTTCATCAAGCCGCCTGAGCCCCCTCCGGCAGAGATCCCGATAGACGAAGAAGATGAGGCGCTTCCCCCTGAGCTGCAAAGGCCGCTGACTCCCCTGCAGAAGATGAACATCGGCGAGATCGAAAGAGGATTGAAAGCCATCCTCTGGGGCGAGCTCGGCAGAAAAGCCATTATCCAGGATTCTGCGGGCAAGGGTTATATCGTCAGCGTCGGAACCCCAGCCGGAGGCGGCAATGGAGTCATCAGCCAGATCTTCGATGATCGGCTGGTTATTCAGCAACAAGTCTGGGACGGGAAGCTGAAACGTCTTGTTCCCAGGAATGAAGTTGTTAAGTTGAGAAAAGCAAAAACAGAATGATCGAGAAGATTGCAGGTGACGCTTTTTGTCACTTGCCTGGAGCTTGCCGCAGAAGCAGTCCGGTTTTCAATTTTGAATGTTGAATTTTGAACTCTGAATTGTTCCCCTTCCGCGCCTCTGGATAGGAGGCATTTATGCCAATCCGGAAATTATAATTCTATTCCCTCTTTTAAGGCCCCCATGATAAACATGTTTCGCTCTGACAGAGCCTGCTTGATCTCATCTTCAGTGTAAACCAGAACGTCAACAGGAATCTCAAGGTCGAAAAACTTCCGGAAGCGTAATATCCGGTTAAGCACCTCCTCATCGGAATCGGCGAGCACAATCAAGATATCAGCGTCACTTCTGCCGGTGAAGTCCTTTCGGGCAAATGAGCCAAATAACTTTATTGCGGTGACTTCTTCGTGTTGCTCCCTGATCGTGTTTGCTATCATGTGCAAGTTCTTGAATAGCTTATCCAGATCTACCGATAGCACCTTGACAGAATTTAATGATCTTTTCACACGCATCTAAAGCTTCTCCAGCCATGCGTTTGTTATAATAGTCCGCCGGCTTTCCAATGCTGAAACCGTTGGGGTATCTCGTTGGGATATAGTAGGTGTCAAGCAACTGGGCAGCCTCGACAACTTCCGGCGGGAGCTCCAACTGCTCACTGAGAAGCTTCAATATACTGGTAACCGAATGACCCCAAACGTCAAAATTTATTTTCATGGCGAGGGCTTTGGCTGCTTTTTCGGCCGCCTGTTGAGCAGTGAAGCAACACCACTCGTAATAGCCATGCATAAAATCCAATGCAGCCTTCTCCCGATCTCTTTCGCCTTGCTCCAACCAGTCCTTATAGCGGTTCATCTCGCATCCAAATTTCCACGAAAATCGCGGTGCAAAAGAGGGCACTTGAGCAGACATGGCGTCATATTCACCGCCCATTAATCAGGAGATCTGCCGGTTCGATAATTCGCAATGCCGGAGGCAGAGATAAATCACTTGTGCCCATTCCCCTCAATTCCTGGACTTGAGCAGATGCAACAAAAGAACTACCGCCCCGATGCTGATCGCACTGTCGGCGATGTTAAATGCAGGCCAATGGTAACTGCCGACGTATACGTCGAGAAAGTCGATTACCTCTCCGAGGCGCACACGGTCAACCAGGTTACCGGCAGCACCCCCAAAGATCAGGGCCAGCGAGACTTTAGCCCATTTATCTTCTTTTCTCAGCCCCCGGTAGATATAGATTATCACACCGATCCCGATGATGCTAACGGCGACAAAGAACATTTGGCGCCAGCCGCTGAGGTCGCCGGCCAAAAAGCTAAACGCTGCACCCGTATTTCGGACATGAACCAGATTGAAGAAGCCCGGGATGATTGATGCGGATGAATACACAGGCAGGAATTTCACCACGAGGATTTTTGTCAGCTGGTCGAAAAAGATGACGATGCTTCCTATCAGAAAAAGTTGGGCCATCGTATCGATCTGCTCCGTTATGAGAGTTCAAAATTGATCACACATCAGGGTCGACAAGGTTATAAATCGCGTAACCCGTCCAGGTAGATGAGAGCCAGAGGCGGTTTACGGCGAGCTTCATCGGTGGTTGCATCGCACTCTCTAATTCGCTAGACTGATAATGTCATCAACAACCCGGAGGTCGAAGCGAAACTCATGAGCTCTACCTTCCATTATTGTAGCGCATCAGAAAAAGAAGCCTTCCTCAATGCTCTGCCAGCAATTTTGGAAGGCTTTCGAGAAATAGCTTTCGCCTATGCCTACGGTTCATTCATCGAAGAAGCTTCTTTTAGAGACCTGGATATTGCCCTTTATCTTTATCCGGAAAATCTTCCTCATTCGAAGTTTGGCTTTGAGGACAAGGTCGCCCAGCAGATTACAAATGAGCTAAATCCGACCTTCCCGCTCGATGTAAGGATTCTTAACGGTGCATCGATTGCGTTTCAGTACAATGCCATTCGGGGTCGCCTCCTGATGGAGCGCGCAGCAGAATATAGAATCCGGATGGTTCGCTGGATCATAGCGCGCTACCTGGACATAAAACCAGTGCTGAATCAGCATACCAGAGAGGCCTTCGCAGTTGAACCTGAACCATGATCGAATTCGATCAAAGTTAAACGACATTTCGGCAGCCGTCAGGCGACTCAACAAATTTCAGTCCCTCGATCGAGAATGGTTTCTTGCCGATGAGGATAGTCAGGATATTGCTCGATCAAGACTGCTTACAGCGATAGAAGCTGCTCTCAACATTTGCTACCATCTGTCGGCAAAGAAGCTGCACCGAGTTCCCGAAGACTATGCACAATGCTTTGCATTCTTGGGCGAAACGCACATAATCGCGCCTCAACTGGCTGAGCGACTTGCATTAATGGCCCGCTTCAGAAACCGTCTCGTGCACCTTTATTGGGATATAGATTACGGTCAGGTGTACGATATCATAAAAAACGATCTTGGCGATCTCGATGCCTTTGCCCGAGAAGTTGCGCAATTGCTTTAGAAATGCATCGAGAACAGGTTTTCCGCCCCCACCTGTCTCTTTCCGCCGCTGCAGCTAAGCTGCTCCGCTTAGCACCGTTTAGTAGAGAGTCTATCGTCTGATTTCCGATCTCTGACTTCTGACCTCCGTCTCTCAGCTTTCGTCAGTAAGAATTCGATAACAGCGGTCGCAGATGGTAGAGTGCGCCTCGAATTGACCTACGCTTTCAGAGTAAACCCAACAGCGCTCACATTTCTTGCCGGCTGCGTTGACCACCTCGATTTTAGCTCCGGGGATTTCAACGCCTTCAATGCCACCCGCCGGCTCGTCGGCGGAACGGAATTCAACCTGGGACACAATAAAAACTGCACGCAACAGCTCTTTTTCCGCCTCCAATGACTCACGGACTGAATCCGGAAGTGCCAATATTACCTTGGCGTCCAGGGGATGACCGATCACTTTTGCCTTTCGGGCGGCTTCGAGTGCGCGCGCCACATCGCTTCGCAGTCCCAGTATGGTCTGCCAGCGGGCATTTAGAGCCTCATCTTGAAATGATGGGTCTGCTTCCGGGAAAACTTCCAGATGAACACTCTCACCGGTACGTCCCGACAAATACCACCAAGCCTCTTCGGCAGTAAACGAAAGCACGGGAGCCATGAGCTTTAAAAGCACCGTGATTATCTCATAGAGTACCGTTTGGGCTGAACGGCGCGCCTTGCTCGCAGCGGCGGAGATGTAGAGCCGATCTTTCAGAATGTCCAAATAAAAAGAGCTCAAGTCGACCACACAGTAGTTGTGAAGAGCGTGATAGACACGATGGAATTCGAATCGGTCGTATGCCTGCCGAACCTTCAGGATCAATTCCTGCAACTGATGCAGCGCAAACCGGTCCAGTTCTTCCATATGATCATAGGGCACGCTGTCGTGCGGCGGATCGAAGTCGTTCAAATTCCCAAGCAGGAATCGGGCTGTATTGCGGATGCGTCTATAGGCTTCGCTCAGACGCTTCAAGATGTCTGGAGAAATCCGGATATCGTCCCGGTAATCCTCCGCCGACACCCACAGGCGTAGAATCTCGGCGCCATATTGTTCGATGATTTCCCCGGGCGCTATGACATTCCCAAGGGACTTGGACATCTTATAGCCCTGGCCGTCAACCACAAAGCCATGAGTTAAAACGCTCCTATAGGGTGCCCTGTCCCTGGTCCCCACCGCAGTGAGCAGCGATGAATGAAACCAGCCCCGGTGCTGATCGCTGCCTTCGAGGTAAAGATCGGCCGGCGAGCTCAAATAATCACGCCGCTCAAGCACGGCCGCATGAGACACTCCGGAATCGAACCATACATCCAGTATATCCTCCTCCTTTTCAAAGTTTCGCCCGCCGCAGTCTTGGCATTTAACTCCCGCCGGAAGAAGCTCTTCAACTCCGAGCTCAAACCAAACGTCAGCACCATTTTTCCGGAAAAGATTGACCACATGCTCAAAGGTCTCCGGGGTCGCCAAGAGCTTTCCGCACTCCTTGCAGGTGAAAACCGATATTGGAACTCCCCAGGAGCGTTGACGCGAGATACACCAGTCCGGACGATTGGCGATCATGTTGTGGATGCGCTCTTGCCCCCAGGAAGGAATCCAGGTAACCCGGTCGATCCATTCCAGGGCCTTGTTGCGCAAATCATTCGTTTCCATGGAAATGAACCACTGCTCCGTGGCACGAAAAATCACCGGGTTCTTGCAGCGCCAGCAATGCGGGTAGCTGTGGCTGATCTCTTTTTCCAGAATCAGATTGCCCACTTCCTCGAGCTTTGCGCTGACCGCCTTATTCGCGTCGAATACATATTTTCCGGCAAAAAAGGGGACATCCTCGGTGAAGCGGCCATCGTCATCGACCGGAGAATAAACATCCAAGCCATATTCGAGAGCCATGTCATAGTCTTCCCGGCCATGCCCCGGAGCCGTATGGACACAGCCGGTACCGGCCTCCAGCGTAACGTGATTGCCGAGAATAAGGGCCGAATCGCGATCCAGGAATGGGTGTCGGCACTTGAGCCCTTTCAACTCCGAAGCTTTGAAGGAGCGAATAATCCGGTAGTCTTCAGTCCCGAAAGCGTTCATGCAGCTTTCCAGCAGACCTTCCGCCAAAATCCAGATCTCTTTCCCTACATCCACGGCGACATATTCGAAGTCAGGATGCAGGGTGATGGCTAAGTTGGCGGGCAGCGTCCATGGAGTTGTGGTCCAGATCAATACAAAAAACGGCTTATCGGGCAATTCGGCAAACCGCTCTCGACCTTCGGTCTGCAGCGGGAACTTAACGTAGATCGAAGGCGACAGATGATCGTGATATTCCACTTCCGCTTCGGCCAAAGCCGTCTTACAGCTCGAACACCAGTAGATGGGCTTCTTGCTGCGTACCACACCGCCACGGTCAAAAAATCGTCCCAGTTCTTGAGCAATGGTGGCCTCGTAATCGTAGGCCATAGTGAGGTATGGATTGTCCCATTCTCCGAGAACTCCCAGACGCTTAAACTCCTGACGCTGAATATCAATGAAGCGCTCGGCATAACGGCGGCAATGGCGACGCACTTCAACCTGACTCATGCTTTTCTTGCGCTCGCCCAGTTCCTTGTCCACCTGATGCTCAATGGGAAGCCCATGACAGTCCCATCCGGGCACATAAATCGCGTCATGTCCGCTCATTTGCCGGCATTTGACGATCATGTCCTTAAGAATCTTGTTCAGAGCGGTTCCAAGGTGAATGTGCCCATTGGCGTAAGGAGGGCCGTCATGCAGGATATAAGGATTGCGTCCTTTGCTTTGAGCCCGCAAGAGCTCGTAGAGTTTCAATTGGTCCCATTTGGCAAGAATTTCAGGTTCCCGCTCGGACAGATTGGCCTTCATTGGAAATGAGGTCTGCGGCAGATTAAGAGTTTTCTTATAGTCCATGCTCTGTTTCCTCGAGGAAAGCTCTATACTTTTATTGCACTGTAACTAGGAGCTTGTCCGAGAATACGCTCTTCATGTAGCGCAGCCCTTTAGGGCTGTCGGTCCAAGCAGGGCTGAAGCCCTGCCCTACATATTGTCGGACAGTCTTCTGGCAGAAAAGCTGTTTCTTAGCATACCACCTGCACAAGTCAAGCAGTAGTTGGAATGTCTGGAGGGCGACAGGATGAAGGATGATTTGTTCTGCCGGATTGAATACAACAGAGAAAAGCTTATCACGCCCAAACAGGATTCAGGTCGGCCGATGTAAGAATAATCGCGGAAGAGATGAAAAAAGCTTCTCGTTTCACCCGGTGGGGTGGAGAGGCTGACGCGGCCGCGTGGGAACCCGAATCGATACCTGGTATCCTGATGCCGATTTGTAGCGGGGGGATCGAAAGAGCGGGTATGTGTTCCCGCAGGAGCGCGGGAACACAGTGCTATAACCTCAAGGCTGGAGCGGCACTGTCAAGCACCCAATAGGACGACCCGGCAATGTTATATCCGGACGCCTTCGGCATTCATTCTCATCTTCCGCCTTCAGCCTTTATCCTTCTAATACATACCGCCCATGCCACCCATACCGCCCATGCCGCCGCCAGGAGGCATTGGCATTTCTTCTTTCTCTTTGGGCAGATCAGCCACCATGCATTCCGTGGTGAGCATGAGGGCGGAGACACTTGAAGCGTTCTGCAGAGCGGTGCGAGCCACTTTGGTCGGATCAATGATACCGGCTTCCAAAAGATCGCCGAATTCATTTGTTTCTGCGTTGTAGCCAAAAGCGTCCTTGCCTTCCTTCAGCTTCTGGACAATGACCGATCCTTCTTCACCGGCATTGAACGCGATCTGGCGTGCAGGTTCCTCCAGTGCACGTTTTACAATATTCACGCCGAGCTGCTCGTCGCCTTCCAGCTTGAAATCCGCGATGCCGGGAATACAACGCAGGTAGGCTACTCCGCCGCCCGGAACTATACCTTCTTCAACGGCTGCTCTGGTAGCATTCAATGCATCTTCAACCCGAGCTTTCTTTTCCTTCATCTCTGTTTCGGTAGCCGCCCCCACACTGATGACAGCTACGCCGCCGACCAGCTTGGCAAGCCTTTCCTGAAGTTTTTCCCGATCGTAGTCGCTGGTGGTCTCTTCGATCTGAGCACGTATCTGGCGGACTCTCGCCTCCAGAGCCTTGCGGTCTCCGGCACCGTCCACGATGGTCGTGTTATCCTTATCAATGCGGATTGTTTTGGCACTGCCAAGATCATTCAGGGACACGGTCTCGAGCTTCAAGCCTTTTTCTTCGCTGATCACCTGACCGCCGGTCAAAACAGCAATGTCTTCCAGCATCGCCTTGCGTCGGTCACCGAAGCCGGGGGCCTTAACAGCACAAACATGCAGCGTGCCGCGCAGCTTGTTTACAACCAAAGTTGCCAATGCCTCGCCTTCGACATCTTCGGAAATAATCACCAAGGGTTTGCCCATTTTGGCAATTTGCTCAAGAATAGGAAGCATGTCTTTCATGTTGCTAATTTTTTTGTCATGAACCAAGATCAGCGGTTCATTGAGCAGAACTTCCATTTTCTCTGGGTCGGTGACAAAGTAGGGAGAAATATAACCGCGATCGAACTGCATGCCTTCGACTACTTCCAGAGTAGTCTCCATGGCTTTAGCCTCTTCAACGGTGATCACGCCTTCCTTGCCTACTTTGTTCATGGCTTCGGCAATGATGTTCCCGATGGTTGTATCGTTGTTGGCGGAAATGGTGCCCACCTGAGCGATTTCTTTTTGATCTTTGGTCGGTTTGCTGATCTTCTTCAGCTCGTCCACAACCACCTTAACGGTCTTTTCAATACCGCGTTTGAGAGCCATGGGGTTGGCGCCGGCTGCCACCAGCTTGGAGCCCTCGTAGTAAATGGATTGAGCCAGGATAGTGGCGGTTGTAGTACCGTCTCCAGCAACGTCGCTGGTCTTGCTGGCAACTTCTTTTACCATCTGTGCGCCCATGTTCTCAAATTTGCCTTCGAGCTCGATTTCCTTGGCAACGGTCACCCCATCTTTGGTTACGGTCGGACCGCCGAAGCTCTTCTCGATGACTACGTTACGACCCTTGGGACCCAACGTCACCTTGACCGCATCGGCAAGCGTATTGACTCCTTTGAGCAGCGCATCACGGGCTTTCACATCATAGATCAGCTGTTTTGCCATTCTTGTTACCTCCGTTTAGTTATTCGAATATTTGGATTTTCTTGAAGAATTGAGATGGGGTCTTATTTTTCGATGATCGCAAGAATGTCATCCTCACGCATAATCAGGAGCTCTTCTCCTTCCACCTTAATATCGGTACCGGCATATTTGCCGAACAGCACTCGGTCGCCCGCTTTGACATCGAGGGGTCTTCTGCTGCCGTCCTCCATCACCTTTCCATTGCCAACGGCGAGGATTTCTCCCTGGATCGGCTTTTCTTTGGCGGTGTCCGGAATGATGAGTCCGCCGGCGGTTTTTTGTTCCTCCTCAAAGCGTCTTACAATGACACGATCGTTGAGTGGCTTAAGGTTCATACGTGCTACTCCTTTCCTTAATAGAATTGAAATTTTTCGGGATTACCCAAGTGAGTCGGTCCCAAACCATTCTGTTAGCACTCGACTGTTGTGAGTGCTTATAGTCATTAAAGGCTCACTTGGCAAGAGGAAAAGGAAGATGGTGGGGAAAAAAAAGTGAAAAAGTGGTACCCGCGCCATTGGGCCGGCTCACTTCGATGCTGCCTCCAGAGTTTTCCACCAATTGGTAGACAACGCTAAGGCCCAGGCCTGTACCGTTTTCCTTGGTTGAGAAGAAAGGCTCCGGCATTTTCTCGAGGATTTCTTCGGCAATGCCGGCACCCGTATCCCGAACGTCAATACGAAAGTGATCAGCATCCGAGCCCCTGCGAACACCAACCACCCTTATGAATAGCTCACCGCCGGCCGGCATCGCCGCCAAAGCGTTAACCACCAGATTCCAGATGATCTGGTGAAAATGGTTTGGATCAATCAGCACATGCGGCCTGATCTCGAATGAAGTGGTGACCTCGTGAGAGAAGCTGATCTTGCGGCGGGCTCTGAGCAGAGCCAAGATGTCTTGGATGGTGTCGACAACTGCAACTGCACTCTTTTCTGCTCTGTTTCTGGCACCTCTGGTCAGCAAGAGAAAATTATTGACCAGCTCATCAATCCGTTGAATCTCTCGGAGCATGATATTGAAAAGACGTGTTTGGGTCGGATCATCCTTCAAATCGTCCTGAACGAGCTCGACAGCACCACTGATCGATGCCAGTGGGTTCTTTATTTCGTGAGCAATTTCCGCAGCAATATTGCCGACGTAGGCCAAGCGCTCCATCCGTCTCATATTTTCTTCCATGGCCTTCAGCCGGGTCAGATCCTGGAAGATGAACACCCACCCGGAGGCCTGTCCGTTATCACTGTGAAGGACGGAAGTCGTATATCCCAAACATAGCTCCTTTCCATCAGGCCGTCTGTGGAAAAGCTCCATCCGGTTCATGGTCAATGACGATTTTTCGTTATGACAGGAACCCACTGGTGGCTGGATTGGAGGAGTGAATGAAGGCAACAGCTCCTGAATCGAACGGCCTTCGATTTGGTCGTGCTTCAGGTCGAGAATTTCCAGAGAGGCCGGATTTGAAAACAGGATAGTCCCGCTCCGGTCAATCGTTAGCAAACCACTGTTAATGCTTCTCACGGTGTTTCTATGCAGTGCCTCGAGCTCACGCAGGTCTTTCCTTTGCTCTTTCACCACCGCACTTGATTTCTGCAGCTCCCCCGCCAGGTAGCCACTTAGATAAGCTACCAGATAAAATGCCGCGATATTCATCAGCAGGCTATGAAAATAAAATCCGCTGTCGTGAACGTAACTCGTCCCGCTAACCACTTCCAACGGAACAATCCATTTAAAATATTGCAGGTCCAGCAAGATACCGTAGGCGATGCTGCACATGGAAGCGGTCCACAGGCTGCCGGGACGGTTCAATAACAATGCCGCACTAATGATGACCGGCATGTACAGGAACGAAAAAATACTCTCTACCCCTCCCGAGAGAAAAATGAGGGTGGTCACGGTCGCCACATCAAAGAACAGCTGCAGATAAGCAAACCTTTTCAGATTCTGCACCCGATTCAGAGTGATTGCCGCGACAATGGTGAACAAAAAAATGGCTATCGAAAAGAAGTACAGGGGTTGCAGCCGAGCCGCCAGGAAATCCCACTGATGACGGCTTTGCACGAGTATCGTGAGGATGAGGAAAAGAAGGCCCAGCAGAAGCCGAAACAGCAAGAGCGACTTGAGCTTACGGGTAAGTGGCGGAGCGTGGAGCGTGGAGCGCGAAACCGTCGCAGTTCCAGCTCCCTCTTCTCCCCTTTCCGCCACTTGCTCGGAGAGCGGATGAGCCCGCTGATCATTTTGCATTCTTCCTCCGGGCCGCAAAGACCGTTTTAAACAATTTCGGATGACGGTCAGATGTCAAGCTCACCCCCGACTTCCCCCTTCCCCCTCCCCGCTCCATGCTCCATGCTCCATGCTCCATCAGGCACCTCGGGAGACCACGTCCGCCAGCTGAAAAATAGGCAGGTACATGGCAATCAGCAATCCTCCCACGGTGATTCCAAGAAAAACAATGAGCATCGGTTCCAGTAGCGAAGTGAGAGATTCTACGGCGGTGTCTACCTCATCATCGTAAAAATCGGCAATCTTTCCCAACATCCTGTCCAGAGCACCGGTCGCCTCTCCGACTGCAATCATCTGCGTCACCATGGGCGGAAACACTTTCATTTCAGCAAGCGGTTCAGCCACTGGATGACCTTCAGCAATCGCTAAGCGCGCTTTTCGAATTGCGATCTCTATGACTCTGTTGCCGGTTGCCGCTGATACGATTTCCAGACTGTCCAGGATAGGGACTCCGCTTTCGAGCATTGTTCCAAGAGTTCGAGTGAAACGCGATATGGCAACCTTTTTCAGCAGCAATCCAAATATGGGCAGCTTGAGTAGAAGCCGATCGCTCCATTCCCGACCCTTGTTAGTCTTGCGAATTCTTCGAACAGCAACAATGAGCAAAATGAAACCCAGAATGCCCCAATGAAAATAGCGCTGTGCGAAATCACTCAACGACATCACCATGAGGGTTAGGGTGGGCAGGCTCACACCGGCATCGCGGAACAGGCCGGCGAAAACCGGAATGACATACACTAAAATGACGGCAATCACCACGACGGCTACACCAACCACTATGGCAGGGTAAGTCATAGCCCCCCTGATCTTTTTCTTCAGACTGGCTATCTTTTCAATGTAAACAGCAAGACGGTTCAAGATAACGTCCAGGATGCCGCTGATCTCACCGGCCGCTACAAGATTCACGAATAGCTGATCAAAGACTTTGGGATGTTTCCTTATTGCATCCGAAAAGGTTGCACCTTCCTCCACGTCTCGTTTAACCTGCTTGATGATCCGCTTAAAAGTCAAATTGCTCTGCTGCTCATGAAGAATATCAAGACATTGCATAATCGGCAGTCCGGCATCGATCATGGTTGAAAACTGCCGAACGAACACCACCAAGTCTTTCTCTTTTACCTTAGGCTGCAATAACGGAATATATTCGGAAATGTCTTTGGGCTTGGATTTTACGCTCTTGACGCTCATACCTTTGCGATGCAGCAGTTGGCGAGCAATGGCGGCATTATCGGTTTCAATCTCCCCTTTGTGCTTTTTCCCCTTGCGATCAGTTCCCTTCCAAATGTAAACCGGCATATAGTACTCCAGAGCTCTTTTGTGAGACTCGTCGTTCGTTATTTGTTACTCGATCATCATTAATGGATAAGAGGAGCTTTTGAGTTTCAGCCAATGGACTCTTTGCTGAATGCTTTCCCTATTTGTCGCAGAACCCTAATCTTTGGCGGAGGATCGAATGACTTCTTCTATTGAGGTTATCCCCATCTGCATTTTTCGAATTCCACTTTGCCTGAGAGTGATCATCCCAAGGTCCATTGCCTGTTTCTTGATTTCGGCTGCGGACGCACCCAAGAGCACCAGTTCACGGATTTGATCATGCATGGGCATCACCTCGTACAGGGCCACACGACCACGATAGCCAGTGTGGCTGCACGCAGGACAGCCTCTTCCGCGGTAGCACGCAAAGGTCCCTATTTCGTCCTCCCTGACTCCAAGGTCCAGCAAAGCTTCGGGTATGATTTCTTCTTTGGCACGGCAGTCAAAACAGAGCCGCCTCACTAATCTCTGGGCAAGAACCAGATTCACCGCCGACGAGACCAGAAAGGACTCTACCCCCATATTCAAAAGTCGATTGACTGTGCTGGGAGCATCGTTCGTATGCAAGGTGCTCAATACCAAATGGCCGGTCAGGGCTGCCTTGATCGCCACCTCAGCGGTTTCAAAGTCCCTGACTTCACCGACCATGATGATGTCCGGATCCTGGCGCAAGAAAGACCTCAGAGCGGAAGCAAAATTCAGGCCAATGGCATCGTGAACTTGCACCTGATTAATGCCGGTGAGATTATATTCTATCGGATCTTCGGCGGTGGATATGTTTTGGCTAATTTTGTTCAGCTCGGAAAGAGCGCTGTATAGAGTGGTGGTCTTACCGCTGCCGGTGGGGCCGGTGACCAGTACCATGCCGTAAGGTGCATAAATGGCTTCCCGAAAATGTCTGAGCTGCTGCTCCTCAAACCCCAGCTTGGTCATATCGAGCTGCAGGCTTGATTTATCCAGCAGCCGAAGCACTACCTTTTCCCCAAACAGGGTGGGCAGGACTGAAACCCGAAAATCCATTTCCCGTCCCTTGTAGCGCAGTTTAATGCGTCCGTCCTGGGGCAGCCGTCGTTCAGCTATATCCAATCGGCTCATGATTTTCAGTCGGGAGATAATCGGGTTTTTCATCTGCAGAGGAGGTCGCATGATTTCATAGAGAACACCGTCGATGCGAAACCGCACCCGCATCATTTTTTCGTAAAGTTCGATGTGGATGTCACTGGCTTGTTTGCGGATCGCATCCATCATGATCAGGTTCACCAACTTCACTACCGGAGCCTGCTCGGCGGCACCTTCCAAAGATGTCAAATCGGTATCTTCGGCTGATTCAAAGAATTGCGCATCAGCCTCTTCTCTGAGTATCCCCAGGACCTCTTCAAAGTTCTCATCTTCGTAGTAGCGTCCTATCGTTTCTCGGATGGAGCTTTCACGTGCGACATGAATTTGAATCGTTTTCCTTGTCAAAAAGCGCACATCTTCGATCACAAAGAGATCGCCCGGGTCTGCCAGAGCCACATTAAGGGTATTTCCCATCAATCCGAAAGGAATGGCATGATATTTCTGCACAACATTGAGCGGGATTAAATTGAGGACCTCCTTGGGTATGGCTAGTTGGGCGGGATTTACGGCGGGCACGTTAAATTGCCTGGCGATGGCTTCAACGAGATCATCCTCTGTAATGAAGCCAAGCTTGACTAGAATAAGACCTATGCGCTCTCCCGTGTGCTGCTGCTCCTCGAGGGCACGTTTGAGCTGTTCGGGATTGATTAGGCCCTCGTCCATCAAGAGCTCACCGATTTTTTTCGCCACTTAAGCCACCTCTCAAAGATCTCACGGATGTTCCGAAAATGCTTGACATTATAAATTTCCTGGTTACTATTCCCCCGGTTCTCGGGGAGAGATACAGAACTCTATCAGATTCGGAGGTGGTTGTCATGATTTGTCAAACGGTCAAGGTTGGTGCAGAGTGCGCCTTCATGACGAAAGCTGGCTGCGGCTACAACGGAGGTTCCTGCCACACGGTTGTTGATCAGTGCGAAGGTTGCCAGAAAATCATGGATTTGGAAGCGGGCAGATATTGCTCCAGTTTTCCCAATCCTGCCATTAAATGGAAAACGAGTCATTGTAACTTCGCCACCCATGCCAAGGGGGACGCTCAAGCTCAACAAGCCAAAATTAATCCGCTCAAGGCATCTAAAAGAGCTACGAAGCGCAAATAGCTTTGGTTAGAGTGTGAGAGCAAGCTTAAGGCTTCCAATCGGCGCGCTTGCTCTCACTCCCAAACGGTAGGATCCGACCCTCTTTTTCAAAGCTTGTTCCCGCCCACGCTTCTAAGCCATCCACAGAACGAGCAGCATACTAAAAAGATCTTTTTTTTGAACCGAAGAATGGATGTCACCTTTCCTCTGATGTGCTACAATAGATGCCCGGAGCTGCGGGTGCGTCTACTGCTTTCCGGACTTATTGATTCTGCTCGTCCGGCTGCAGCATTCGCTGAATTGGTTGGATTCCAACAACAAAATCATAGACAAAGTTGTTGAAATAGGTTTAACACCGGGAGGCGATGCGATTCTCGAGATGCCTGCAGGGATCCAGTAGAACAACGAACGAAACAACACTATCGCCTAAACTATTTCAATAAGAGCTGGGAGTTTCATCAACCCATCCATAGGGAGCCATCACGTGGGACAAACGCTTATTCTGACTGGAAATCAGGCGGCGGCTCTCGGCGCGAAGCTTTGCCGTGTGCAGGTTATTGCCGCTTATCCCATTACTCCCCAATCGAAAATCCCCGAAGTCCTTTCAGAGTATGTGGAAAGAAAGGAATTGGAAGCCGAATTCGTCAGAGTCGAGAGCGAACATTCAGCCATGGGCGTCTGTATATCGGCGTCACTTGTAGGGGCAAGGGTTTTCACCGCTACAGCTGCCAACGGACTTGCCTATATGCACGAGCAGTTGCACTGGGCGGCGGGGGCGCGGCTTCCCATCGTCATGCCGGTGGCCAATCGAGGTCTAGGCGCTCCGTGGACCATTCTGAACGACATGCAGGACACCATTTCTCAGCGCGACACCGGATGGATTCAATTCTACTGTCAAAACAATCAAGAGATTCTTGATCAGGTTATACTTGCGTACAAGATTGCAGAGCGGTTGTTGATACCCATCATGGTTTGTTTCGACGGCTTCCGTCTTTCACACACCATGATGCCCGTCAGCGTGCCTTCTCAGGATGAAGTAGACGCCTTCCTGCCTCCTTTCAAGCCGCCCTATGTTTTGGACCCGCACAGACCGGTCAATATCAACCCGGTAGTGATGACCGATCCCATACCCGATCCTGAAGGCACCCTTTGTCCTGGTTATATGGGATTCAGGCGTAGACTGCAGGAAGATCTCGAAGGAGGTTTCGCTGTTATTACCGCATCCGGCAGCACCTTTGAAGAATCGTTCGGTCGCTCTTATACGGATCCTCTGTATCGCTATTTAAGCAATGATGCAGATATCTTGTTTGTGACCATGGGATCATTGGCCAGTGAAATGAGCGAAACAGCCGACATTCTGCGAGACCAAGGAATCAGGGCCGGTGTCATTGGAGTGCGCGTCTTCAGACCCTTTCCAGCCGCGTTTCTGGCTGAAGCCCTGCACGAGGTCAAGGGTGTTGCCGTTGTGGAAAAAGCGATCAGCTACGGGTACGAAGGTGCTCTCAACACCGAATTGAAAGCAGCCCTGTTCAACAATAATGGAAACAGGCCGGCCATTTTCAATTATATCGTGGGGCTGGGCGGCAAGGATGTCAAGCCAACCGATCTTGTGGAATGCGCCCGGGAGATCTTCGATGCTCTGGATCGAGGCATTCAGCAGAAACATCCTCGCTGGCTGGGACGCGAAGTTTAGGCGGAAGACGGAGGACAGGAGGCCGAAGAGAGCGCGACTAGGCCGCAACCAAATAACTAAAGCGAATATCGAACAAGGAATTTCGAACCGCAAAAGTGAAGGTAGCCCTTCGAAATTCGACATTTCTTGTTCGATATTCTGCGGTTAAAAATAAATTGGGAATCCACTCCCGCGAAGATGGAGCTTCCCCCGGTGCGTTCCCAAGCTGGAGCTTGGGAACGAGGAGAAACGAGGAAACCTGAAACCTGAAACCTGAAACCTGAAACCTGAAACCTGAAACCTGAAACCTGAAACCTGAAACCTGAAACCTGAAACCTGAAACTTTTCTCACAGGAACCAAGTCCTTATGTCAACAGCTATTTTGGATCTCCCCGAGCAAGAATTCATCATGCCAGGAACCCGGACGTGTGCAGGTTGCGGTCTGCCTATCGCCTATCGTTATATTCTTAAGGCATTGGGACCCAAAACGATAGTGACCCTGCCGGCTTGCTGCCTTACCATACTCCATGGCATTTATCCCAAAACCCCCATTGCCGTAAATGCCGTCAACAATACCTTCGCCAGCACCGCCGCCTCTGCTTCCGGCCTGGTAGCGGGATTGAAGGCCACTGGGCAAGACGATTATACGGTACTCGCCATGGCAGGAGACGGGGGCACTTTTGATATGGGTATCCAGGCCCTGAGCGGTGCGGCTGAGAGGGAAACGAACTTCATTTACGTATGCTACGATAATGAAGCTTACATGAATACGGGGGTACAGCGCTCCAGTGCTACTCCGACCGGCGCTTTCACTACCACCACGCCGGTAATCCCCAAAGAGCAGCCAAAAAAGGATTTCATTCAAATCATGGAGGCCCATCACCCGGCTTATCTGGCTACAACCTGCTCTTCATATCCGGGCGATTTATACAATAAGTTTGTCAAAGCCAAAGACATTGTGGGAACCCGCTTCATTCACCTGTCCATACCTTGTCCAGCCGGTTGGGGGTAT
>Ga0209164_1002457_pt1 | contig 19736 bp, 21 predicted proteins | sample MTBNYHSulfiMetaG_FD_187458 | JGI IMG/M metagenome (GOLD analysis project Ga0209164, IMG submission 187458) | Enrichment culture microbial communities from rom New York Harbor, USA that are MTBE-degrading - MTBE-NYH (New York Harbor Sulfidogenic)... | ecosystem: Environmental > Aquatic > Marine >...
GACTTTGAGGCCTTTGTCCTGGGGTACGGCAACCTCTCCCTGGATCCCGACTACCTCCGGAATTTTTTCCTCTCCAGCAATGACAAACCCAATGGATGGAATATGAGCGGTTATAACAATCCTGAGTTTGACAAAATCGCCAACCAATCCGCACAGGCCATGGACCGCGACAAACGGCAGGCCTTGATTTGGGAGATGCAAAAGATCATCATGAAAGACGTCCCCTATCTCCCTCTCTACAATCCAAAACTGATCGAGGCCGTGCACAAGGGGCGATTTACCGGATGGGTCCAGATGTTGGGCGGCATCGGGAACATCTGGACGTTCTGCGAGTTAAAACCGGCCAAGTGACAAAGGGCCAAGCGGTGAGCGCAGAGCGCAAGGAGTACAGGGAAGAGCGCAAGGGGTAAAGGGCACGGGGGCATAGGGGGAATTCCTCCGGATGCCCTGCGCTTTGCGCCACGCGGAGGGGTATGGAACTGCGAAAATATATCGGCCGAAGGCTGGTCCAGATCGTCATCATCTTTTTTATCATCCTGACGGTGCTCTTCCTCTTGTTCCGCCTGGCGCCGGGCGACCCGGTGTCGCGAATGGTGGATCCGGATATGACGCCCGAGGATGCCCAACGCCTGATGGTCGAGTTAGGACTGGACAAGCCATTGGGAATCCAGTACCTCGTCTACCTCAAGAATTTTTTTACGGGGCATTTCGGGTATTCATTCCATTATGGGGAACCGGTGGTCAACATTATATGGAGCCGGCTCCCCAACACCATCCTGTTGTTCACCACATCCATTATCCTCTCGGCATTGGTGGGCGTGTTTTTAGGCAAGATCGCATCGTGGCACAAGGGCAAAAAGACCGATTCCATCCTGACCATCGGAGCGCTGGTTACTCACACCGTCTTTTTGCCTTGGCTTGCCCTGATCCTGATATGGGTTTTTTCCTATAAGTTTAACTGGTTTCCCATCACTGGGATGATCTCGGAAGACGTATGGCTCGATCCTGACTCAGGCCTTATGGCAAAATCCCTGGATGTCATGTATCACATGGTCCTACCCTTATCCACCCTCTTCCTGATCCACTTCGGGGCCTACCTCCTGATCATGCGGAGCAGCATGCTGGAGACATTGAAAGAGGATTACATCCTGACGGCAAGGGCCAAGGGCCTTGAAGAAAAGGCCATCCGGGATCGGCATGCGGCACCGAACGCGGCCCTGCCGGTCGTTACCAGCGTGGGGTTGAGCCTGGCCTTCTCCATCAATGGGGGGGCACTGACCGAGACGGTCTTCACCTGGCCCGGCATCGGGAGGGAGCTGGTGTCTGCGGTCAGCCAGAACGATTATCCCCTGGCCCAGGCCTCATTCCTGCTGATTGCGGCAGTGGTCCTGGTATCCAACGTCGTGGTGGACGTCCTCTATGCGTATCTCGACCCGCGGATTCGGTATTAAGACAAAGTAAACAGCGTGCCTGAAGTGAGGCAAAGGGACCAAAGTCATCTAACTGCAGTTACGGGCAAGGCGTGATGTGAGTAATTCTATGACAGTCAGAGAAAGATTTCCCCTGCTGAACAGCTTTTTGGACGGCTGGTCCATTTTTAAGCAGAGCCTCCTGGGAAGGATCGGCCTTGTCCTTCTGATCATGTTTGCCCTGATGGCCGTGTGCAGTTACATTCCGCCATGGATCGACCCCATGTACAACCCCATGACCGGCGTCGATCCGGACATTACCTGTTGTACGCCTCCCAGCATGAGGCACTGGCTGGGGACGGACTTCATGGGTCGCGATATCCTGAGCCAGCTCCTGGCAGGGGCCCGGGTGGCCTTCATGGTGGGCATTTCGGCCGCGGTCATGAGCATTGTTTTGGGTGTGGCTATCGGCATGACGGCCGGATATATGGGCCGGCTCATGGATACCCTCCTCATGAGATTGGCCGACATGATCATGGTCATGCCGACCCTCCTGGTGGTCCTGATTCTTTCCTCGGTATTCGGACAGCTCAATATCTGGACTATTGTCCTGATTATCGCCCTGTTCAGGTGGCCGGGGGTCTCCCGAATCATCCGAGGGCAGACCCTTTCACTGAAGCAGCGGCCCTTTATCGAGGCCGCCAAGGTGGCGGGAGCATCCCATTCCCGTATCATATTCCAGCATATTATGCCGAATGTCCTACCGCTCGCATTTCTGTTCATGACCTTTCGGGTAACTTCCGCCATTATTACGGAGGCCGCCCTCGCCTTCCTGGGATTCGGGGACCCGGGAACCGTAAGCTGGGGCATGATGCTCCAGTGGGTGTGGAAGACCGGCCACATGTTCAAGGCGCCCTATTGGCTTCTCCCCCCGGGCATGTGCATCTCGTTGATCACGCTTTCCTTTTACATGCTGGGGAGGGCCATGGATGAGGTGCTCGACCCGAGGCTGAGGAAGGAGGACCAGACAGATTAGATGGCCCTATTAGAGGTGGACAACATCAGCATCGGTTACCATACCCAAAAAGGCTACCTGAAGGCCGTGGAAGGGGTTTCTTTTGTCTTGGAGAAGGGCCAGTCCCTGGGCCTTGTAGGGGAATCGGGCTGCGGCAAGACCACCATCGGCATGGCCCTCATGGGGCTGCTTCCGCCGAACGGATCGGTCAGGAAGGGTCGCATTCTGCTCGAAGGAAGAAACATCCTGACCATGTCCGACGAGGAGAAACGCCACATCCGTTGGCGAGAGATGGCCATGATCTTTCAGGCCGCCATGAACGCCCTGAACCCGGTGCAACGGGTGGGCGATCAGATTGCAGAGGCCATACGGGTCCACAATCCTTCCCTCGAAAAGGGGGCGGCCCTGTCTCAGGTGGAGGGACTCTTCGATCTTGTGGGGATCCCACGGGAACGACTCAGGGATTACCCACACCAATACAGCGGCGGGATGAAGCAACGGGCGGTGATCGCCATGGCATTGGCATGCCATCCCAAGGTGATCATCGCCGACGAGCCCACGACCGCACTGGATGTCATTGTTCAGGACCAGATCCTGGAAGAGGTGAGGCGCTTGCAGCGGGAATTTAATATCGGCATCATATTCATCTCCCACGATATCTCTATTGTGGCCGATATGTGTCGTGATATCGGCGTCATGTATGCAGGCCAACTGGTGGAAATGGGACCATGGAGGGCCGTGTTTGAATCTCCGGCCCATCCCTACACAAAGGCCCTTCTCTCGTCGTTCCCGACGCTGACCGGCGAGAAGAGCGACCTGGTGCCGATTCCAGGGGAAACGCCCAATCTGATCAATCCGCCGATCGGCTGCCGTTTCTGTGATCGCTGCCCGGAGGCGCGGACGTTCTGCAAAGCGACACCCCCCCAATGGGTGGACATGGGATCGGGACACCAAGTCCTTTGTTTCAGGTCCTGAAGGGATTGAGATTGGAAACTCGAGGCTTGAAAATGACGGGTGAAAACAAACCGATCCTCCAGATGAGGAACATCCATAAGGTCTACAAGACCAAGGGAAACCTTTTCCGGAGTTCGGGCAAGGATGTCATTGCGCTCAACCGCATTTCCCTTGATATCTATAAGGGAGAGATCTTCGGGCTGGTGGGAGAAAGCGGCAGCGGAAAGACAACTGCGGGCCGTTTGATTGTCAGTCTGGAGGAAACATCGTCCGGACGCATATTTCTGGACAGCCATGAGGTGACGGCGTTAAAGGGTCGGGCACTCAAGACCTTCCGTCGAAAGGTCCAGATGATCTTTCAAGATCCGTATCAGTCTCTGAATCCCCAGCGGTCCATCTACGACACAGTGTCCGAGCCGTTGAAAATCCACCGGATGGGAAAGACTTCCGATAGAAAGGACAGGGTCAGAGAGGCCTTGAAAGCGGTCGGCCTCTCACCTCCCGATGATTTTCTCTACAGATATCCCCATCGACTCAGTGGAGGTCAGCGGCAGAGGGTAGCCATTGCCAGGGCCATGATCCTGAATCCCGAATTTGTCATTGCAGACGAGCCGACCTCTATGCTGGACGCCTCCATCTCAGCCCAGATTTTCAACATCCTGTTGACCATGAGGAACAAACTCGGGGTCACCCAGCTGTTCATTACACACAGTCTGGCCGCGGCCCGATACCTTTGTGATCGGATTGCCGTTATCTACCGTGGACATCTGATGGAGCTGGGCCGCGCGGAAGCGGTCATCCAAAGCCCCAGGCACCCCTATACACAGGCCCTCATCGATGCCGTTCCCAAGTTCGGGCACAGCAAAGACGCCAGGCGGTATGGGACCCTTCTCGCCAAGAATCATGAGGCCAGAGAGGACAAGGGATGCATCTTCTATCCGAGGTGCGCGATCGCCGATGACCACCTGTGCGCCCGAAAAGCGCCTGGTTTGACCGAGATTGCGACCGGGCACTGGGTCGCCTGTTTTCGCCAGGGAAGCGTTGAGAGCAGCCTGACCCCCTTTTCATACGGCCTGGCCGAAGGCCGCTGACCCGGCGGCCTTCGGCTGGGTAAGGTAGAAAATCCGATGTTTTTGCAGGAACCGGAAGACGTCAGAAATCTCCTTCATGCCCGGACCGGCAGCATCGTCGGGGTGGGCATGACGGCCTTTTCAAGGATCGTCCCTGCCTATTTTACAGATTCCTATCATGTGGCGGCCTTGAGCAGGACCGCCGATCTCCCCCTTTTGAGAAAGAGGGCGGATATCTTCTGCCTGGAAGAGGCGGGGGGCTCGCTCCCGGAAAACGGCCGCAATTCGGCCTGTCTCCTTGCCCATGCGCTGACAAGAGACTATCTGAACAGCCTGCCGGATCCCAAGTACCTGTTTCTCTATCAGGGCTATCCGGATCTGGAGGATCTGGCAAGGAAAGAGGGGTGGGTCCTTTTAGCCAACCCGGCAGACCTTCGTCTCAGGCTCAGGGGCCGGGACTTTTTTTTGCAGATGGGAACGGACCTGGGTATTTGTCAAATCCCGGGCGCAATTCAGCCCATCGAACTCCTCCATGAAAAAGACTACACGGTGTGGGCCGGGGATCTGGGACCGGAGGTGGTGATCCAGCTCCCGGACATCGCACAGGGGGGCGGGAGAGGGACCTTCTTTATCCGATCGGCCCGGGCGTATGACCAGCTCAGGGAGCGGCTGAGAAGGCATGTCTGGCGGGATGTCCCACTCACGTCTGTCCTGATCCGCAGGTTCGTTAAGGGGACCCCGGCCAGCGTGGCCATCTGCGCAACGCGGCACGGCATCCTGATATCTGGGCTCCAGAAACAGCTCATAGACCTTCCCTACTGCCCGAATTCATCGGAAAACGGCATATTCTGCGGCCACGTGTGGGATGGAAATCCCTGGACCGAGGCGGTTCAGGAGGCGGCCCTGAAACAGGCCGAAAAGATAGGAGCATACGTAACCGCACTGGGCTATCGCGGGGTCATGGGCATTGATTTCATCGTCGACGAAAAGGGCGGGGAGGTTTATCCCCTTGAGATCAACCCGCGCCTTACCGGGGCGTTTCCCATGCTCTCGCTCCTCCATATCCAGAATGGGATCATTCCCTTAGACATACTTCAGATGCTCGAATTCCTGGATCTCCCGTACCGGATTGACGTTTCAGGACTGAACCGGCGGTATCGGACGCCTCTCAAGGGGAGCCATCTTCTCCTTTTCTTTCCACCCGAGGGACAAAATGTCAGGGGATTCCGAATTCGGGCCGGCATCTATGAGGTGGCACCCGGGGACCCCGTGATCCGCTTTGTCCGGGATGGAATGGACTACGCAGATATTTCAAACGAAAACCAATTTATCGTGGTGGATGGGCCGCCTGCGCCAGATCCAGCACAGAAGGCCTCCTGGGATTCCTTTTCAAGGCTGTGCCATCTCCTGTTTCCGAACCCTGTTTCAGATGCTGGGGGCGCACTGACCCCCCATGCCCGCAGGGTGCTCGACTGGGTCTATGGGATGGATGATGACGCGTCCTAACCCTTACGCAACCGGAGCGTATGCGAAGCTATTTTTGCCAAGAATTCTGGGATTCAGGAATTGTCTGCCGCCTCTCGAACAGCGTTGAGATGATTACGAAGGGACATGATCGAGACGCTCCAAGGCATAGAAGCGTTCCGTAGGATGTGATGTTGGAGCTTACGGGCACGCACGTTCTCAAGCTGGAGCTTTAAAACGAAAAGGTTGGGGAGATTGGAGACGAGAAGGCGCGAGGAGCCCTGGAAACAGGGCAGCGGCTTCTCGGGGATGATCACTGAAAAAGCCACCCCCACCCTGTATAGGAAGAAAGGCGGTCCCCCGGAAGCGCACATATCATCAACAGAGTCATCGCCACCATCTCGTTGGCGGTCCCGAGGAGATCGCCGGTGATCCCCCCGAACGCGTGTTGGCAACGGCTCCCAAAGAACCGTGTCTCTATCCAGCCCAGGCAGAAAAGCAACAGGAAAAACGGCCCGAAAGGGATACATAGCGCAATGGTCGCCCCATGGGACAGGACCCTCTGGCGGGTGGATGCCCCCATCACGAATGGCCGGCCCATCCCCTCCCCTGCGCGGGCATACGGCAGGGTCGTTATAAGCTCCACCATCATATCCCTCGACACGATGAAAACGGGAATCAGGCAGATCGTGGAACCGAAGGAGACGAGTCTTTGGAAGACGATCCACTTGGCGAGGATGGCCAATACCAGGGCCAGGACCCCGAAGGCCCCGAGGGACGTGTCCTTCATGATGGCCAGTCGTTTCTCCCTTTGGAAAAGACCCCCTATGGAGTCGGCCCAGTCCGCCAGTCCATCTAAATGAAGCCCCCGGGTCAGGCAGATATCCGCACCCGCCAGCAGGATGGCCGCTCCCGCAGGCCACGGGGGGAACGGGAGGAACTGCCATGAAAGGCTCAGCCCGTACAGGATCGACCCCAACAGGAGCCCGACAAACGGGAACCACGGCAGGGATGCCGCAAAATCCTCGGATTCACGACCCCGCCAGGGGATGGAGGTGAGGGTCTTGAGTGCGGTCCCGAGACCGCACACTGAAAACCGATTTGTGGATGGTGTCATATGGCAATCCTACCGTCATATCCGTGATTTTCTGCCTTTGGGAGACTATCCATCTTCAATCTTCAATCATCAATCTTCAATCATCAATCCCCTACGCCCCGGGCGTGATGCCCATCTCTTCAAAGGTGGCCATTTCCCGGTAAAGACTCAGGCTGTTTTCGATGATCTGCATGCCTAATACCGCACCGGTTCCCTCCCCGAGGCGGAGACCCAGGTCAAGGATGGGACGGATCCCTTCCCTTTTGAAAAAAACTCCGTGTCCCTTTTCAGAGGACTTGTGAGAGAAGAACAGATAATCCCTTATGTTTGGATTGAGACGCATGGCCACAAGGGCCGCGGCAGTGGATATGAAGCCATCCACAACCACCGTCATCCGTCTGGCCGCCCCCCCGATGCAGAGACCGCAGATCCCGGCGATCTCAAGGCCGCCTACGGCCGAAAGAGCCGAAAGAGGATCTCCCATTGCCCGGTTGTTCACCTTAAGGGCCTTGGCAATAACGGCTGCCTTGCGCCTCAGTCCGTCATCATCGAGGCCGGTCCCCCTGCCCGTGACCTCCTCGACCCCCGCGGGAAGGAGAGCCGCAAAAAGGGCCGCGGAAGGTGTCGTATTTCCGATGCCCATCTCGCCCGTCGCCACCATGAGGGCACCCCTCCTGAATGCCGCTTCAGCCATCTCCACGCCCGTATCGATCGCCGCCTCAGTTTCTTTCAGCGTCATGGCCGGGCCTTCCGCCATATTGCGGGTCCCTCTCCTGACATTCCTCCGGATAAGGCCGTTGATATCCGGAAGTTCATCCTTCATTCCGATATCCACGATGGTGACCCCTGCCCCGGCACATCGGGCCAGGACGTTAATTCCCGCACCCCCCTGGAGAAAATTTCTCACCATCAATCCGGTCACCTCCTGGGGGTAGGAGCTGGTTCCTTCTGAGACGACCCCATGGTCGCCGGCGAACACGAACACCTCCTTTCCCAAAATTGCGGGAAGCTCTTCTTCCCTGATCGCCACTACCCGGGCAGCGATCTCTTCGAGCATCCCCAGACTCTTTTTGGGCTTGGTGAGGCTGTCCCATCGCTCATACGCCACGCCGAACCACTTGTCTGAGACAGGTTGAATCCGCTTCAGGTCTTCTTTCCACATATCCATGATCCCTCCTTAAAAAAATAACCCCGTCCAGGTCACATGAAGATAGACCCGAACGGGGTTTTGGCAACTCCATCCGTCATGATCGGCAGGTCTTCTGACTTCCCCTCACCCAGCTCGCCTTCCCGCCCTGAATGCAGTCCCTGTTCCAATCTCCACGGTGATGCCGGCACTTCAAGGAAATGCCCGCGGAGACCGATCGGAAAAACCGCGTGCCCAGGCAGTGACTTTTCACCCGGTCAAGGATTCACCGGGACTTCACTGAATGATCAGCGCCCTCAAACATGGCGCATTCGTTATCGTTTGGGGATACAGCACCGGCCAGCGTGTGGCGGCATCTCACCGCCTTCCCTTTTCATCCGCAACGCAGGACCTGTCCGATCGCCTCCTGAAACGGATCGTCTGAAGCCCCCTCGTGCGAACACCGATCATGTGTACATATGCAGACGTTCAACACACTGCTGGGTAATATTAGACCGATCGCCAGCAGTTGTCAAAGAAATTTTGTTACGGCGGCTTTTATCTGTTGACGATCGGGATGATACAATAGGGTATTGCCAAGGAGAAAACGATTTGATAAACTGCCGAAAAATGTATACGGCTGCGATATCTTGCGACAGAAAGGAGGTGAACCATCGGGGGGAAGTTGCGTCTTTGGCCATAACCCTTTACCGACACGAGGAGGATAAAAATGGCTGGAAGCACATACAAGATTATTGAGCTGGTTGGGACGAGCGACCAATCCTGGGAAGATGCGGCCAAGACCGCCGTGGAAACGGCGGGGGAAAGCCTGAAGGACCTGAGGATTGCAGAGGTGACCAAACTCGACATGACCATTGAAAATGGAAAGGTGGTGGCGTATCGGACAAGGGTGAACGTTTCATTCAAATATGTCAGGTAGGCCTTGACCGGTGACTGATTTTCGCGGTCAAGCCATCGAAATCCGAATCCCAACATGCGAGACAATGACCTGATGCCATGTTCCCGACCGCCTGCCGTACGATGACCTGCGTTGAGGAGCGGCTGACCGGGCCTTCACCTGGTGTTGCACGTCGTCTCGCATTTCGGATTTCGATATCAGAGCACTGCCCTCCGAATCCGACGCCCCCAAAAAACCCTGCACGACGTCCAAGGCCTCTCGCCGTAAGGCCGCAGACTCCAGTCTTGCCCTTGCATCAACCCTTCTTTTTTAAAATCAGGATCTCCCTTTTGGCTTTCCGCCCCGGTACTGCGTAGGAAATCCTCTTGAAGGGGAAGAGGCGATGCAGGTGAATGATCTCTGCACTTTCCTGAATCGCGGATTCACTCCGGCCGCCCAGAAAGGCCACCATGCAGCCATTGTGAGAAAGATGGGGCGCGCACAGGGTCAGGAACCCGGGCAACGCGACAAAGGCCCTGGACGTGATGATATTGTACCCATCCGGGAGAAGCGCCGCTTCCCGCTCCTCCATGCGTCCCTGAATCACATCGATGTCCTCGATTCGTGCAAGCCGGATGACCTGCTTCAGGAAACGGGTCTTTTTTGCATTGGGTTCGATCAACTGGCATCTGAGCCGGGGTTTGCAGATCTTTATGGGGATGGCGGGGAAACCTGCTCCCGAACCCACATCCAGGAGGGTCCCCTCATCAGGGAGAAACGGGGTCGGCAGGAGGGAATCGACCAGGAGTTCATCCACGATCCTCTGCCGGGAAGAGAGGCCTGTCAGGTTTATCTTCTTGTTCCAGAGTTCCAACTCATCCAAGAAAAGGTCCAGATGAAGTGCCTGATCCGGATGCACGCGGACCCCCCACTTCCGAAGCAGGGGCCCCAATTTCCCTGGTTTGTCTTTGGTTGGATCAGACAACGACCCGTCTCTTTATGATGGCAACCGCCTGTTCCGGTGTATCGACCACATTGAATATATCGAAATCGATTTTTGAAATGGTACGTTCCTTGATCAGGGTATCCTTGATCCAGGTCAAAAGCCCGCCCCAGTAACTGGAATCCATGAGGATAACGGGAAAATATCGGATCCGCTTGGTCTGAATCAGGGTCAGGGCCTCGAAGAGTTCATCGAGGGTGCCGAATCCGCCTGGCATGATAATGTAGGCCACCGCATATTTGACAAACATGACCTTCCTGATAAAGAAGTACTTGAATTCGAGGCGGAGATTGGCAAATTCATTAGCCTTCTGCTCGCTGGGAAGCTCGATGTGAAGGCCCACGGATTTTCCCCCGGCCTCTGCGGCCCCGCGGTTGGCCGCTTCCATGACCCCCGGTCCCCCGCCCGAAATCACATTGAACCCGCTTTCAACCAGCAGACGAGCCGCCTTGACCGTGTCTTTGTAGGTCTTGCTTTTGGCGTCGGTCCTGGATGAACCGAAGATGCTTACCGCCGGATAGGCATCGGGCATCGTCTCGAACCCCTTGACGAACTCGGCCATGATCTGAAACATTCGCCAGGATTCGCTCAGCGTCAGGTCATCCACGATATATTGTTTTTCTCGCATGGTCAAAAGTCCTTTCCTTTCGATGGCGGTAACGAAAAAATCATTGATTTTTTTGACTTTATCCTTTAGTTTCCAGACGGTGACATCATAATTCCGTGATTAGCGGGTGTCAAGAGCCCTGTTTTGCCGCAACGGGCAATTTATCATCCAGCCGGGCATTTTTGATTCGAGCACTGCTTTACCCCCGGCCGTGTTCATGATAGAATAGCAAAAATGTCTGAAAATGTGACGGGTGCCTTTTGGGCGGTTACCTTATATCGTAAGCGTTCACAGGTTCCGGGTTTGGGGTTCCAGGTTAAGGGCAAAAGCAACAACAGCGACCGGATACGAGCCTGGCGCAAGATTTCCTTGGCAATATGCGTCCGTTCGATGGCCTGTTCCGTGATTTGAAACCACGAATGCGGGCCAGCTGATGGCATATATATCTTCAAACAGGGGTGGAAGGAAGCGAAAAACAACCCTGAATCCCGCTTCAGCGGGAAACCTTTGAACCCGTGAACGGTTACCTTATATCTTATCATGCACATGAATCAGGAGGTCATTTTATGGAACGTGTGGCAAGGGTTTCGGAGATCATCGGCGCCTCTCCAACCAGTTTTGACGATGCAATCAGGGTCGGATTTGAAAGGGCCAGCAGGACACTGAGGGGGATTACGGGTCTGAGGGTCCTTGAGCAGAGGGTATCTGTTGAAGACGACACGATCAGTGAATATCGTGTCAGGATGGAAGTCATTTTCGTTCTGGAGGCCTGACGATAAAAAGAGGCCTGAAATCCGGCAATACCGTCGAGGCAACGGAACGTATACCGGCTGCATGAAAACCCGGATGCCGCATATATTCAGGTGGACGCATAGCGTCTGCCAAATCATCCCTTGATCTGTGAAGGGATCCGAAATAACTTTGTTTAAGGAAACGATTATGGAAAACAGACATGACCCGGCTGATACCCATGATGCCCATCGGGACTACCTGACCGACATCAGCAGTCAGTTCGGAAGAAGGGATCAGGAACGGGATTTTCTGGACAGCATCAGTCAAGGTCCGCCCCAGGAAGATATCCAGGTGAATGTCGGTGAACGCGTCAAGGCGGTCAGAGAGAAATGCAATCTGAGTCTCCAGGATATCTCCCAGAGGACAGATCTCAGTGTTTCCCTGCTGGAGCGGATCGAAAACGGCACCCTGGCCCCCCCTCTGGGGACCGTCATCAAGCTGGCAAAGGCCCTTGATCTCAAAATGGGCTATTTCATTTCCGGCGAGGAAGACCGGCCGTACACCATTGTGCGGAAGAACGACCGGAAGGTGGTCTCCCGATACGATTCCCAAAAGGGGGCCTACTATGGTTACGGCTATGAATCGCTGGCGCCCCACAAAACAGACAGGCACATGGAACCCTTCCTTGTCACCCTCGATCCGGCCGAAACCGAGGAAGAACGATCCACCCACGACGGTCAGGAATTCATCTATGTGCTTGAGGGGACCATGGAGGTTCGCCTGGGGGAGGAGGTCCATCTCCTTAATCCGGGTGACGCCATCTACTACGATTCGACGGTCCCCCATCTGGTCAAATGCCATGGGCAGGAGAGGACCCGGATCTTGGCGGTTCTCTATTCCGAGAGGTGACATGCCGCTGTTGGGGGCCCACATGTCCATCAGCGGCGGCCTGGAAAAGGCCCTATTCAGGGGAGAAAAATGCGGTTGTCAGGTCATTCAGGTATTCACCAGGAACCCAAACCGATGGGCCTGCGGGAAATTGTCTTCGGAAGAAACAAATGCCTTTCATATGGCCCGAGCACAAACATCTGTCGTGCCAGTGGCCGCCCATGACAGCTACCTGATCAATCTGGCTTCCCCCCGCTCAGAGAACCGCAGGAGGTCATTGCAGGCCCTTCAGGACGAACTGGCCCGTGCCGATCTCCTCAGCATCCCCTATGTGGTGATACACCCGGGGGCACACCTCGGGGCCGGCGAAAAGAGGGGCATCCGGCATATTGCAAAGGCGCTCAATCGTGTCCTTGACCGCACCTCAGGCCTTCGGGTTCAGATACTCCTTGAAACCACTGCAGGCCAGGGGACCAGTCTGGGATATCGATTCGAGCAGTTAGCCGAGATCATCGACCAGACCGGGTCTCAGGATCGCTTGGGGGTCTGTGTGGACACATGTCATATTTTTGCGGCCGGGTATGATTTCGGAGACAGGGAAACGTTTGATAACCTCATTAGGGAGTTCGACGCGATCATCGGGGTAAACCAGCTGAAGCTTATTCACGTAAACGACTCCAAAAAGGAACAGGGATCGAGAATCGATCGACATGAACATATCGGAAAGGGTTTCATCGGGGAACGGGCCTTCTCTTTTCTATTAAAGGCCCCCGAATTTAACGAGCTGCCCTTTGTCCTTGAAACACCCAAAGGAACAGACGCATCCGGTACGGATCTCGACATCCTGAACCTGGGCGTCCTGAGACGATTGATGGAGGAATAAACCATAGATGATTGTATTTGATCTGGCGTGTCCCCGGGGACACATATTTGAAGGCTGGTTTGACAGCAATGAATCCTTTGAAGAACAGAACATAAACGGTCTGGTTCGTTGTCCGGTGTGCGACGATTCAGACATACGCAAGGTCCTGTCGCCCATAGCGGTAAGAAAATCGCAGGCCTCTGTTCTGCCCGGGCAGGAAGCCATTGACTACCAGCGCCTTGCGAAAGAAGTAGTGGAATATATTAAGACCAATTCAGAGGATGTCGGGGCCCAGTTCGCCACAGAGGCCCTCAAAATCCATTACGGCGTAGCCGAAAAACGGAGCATTCGCGGATCGGCAACGGCGGATGAGGAAAAGACCCTCAAGCAGGAGGGCGTTGATTTTGTCAAGGTACCGTTTCCTGTCTCCGATGATGAAAACAAGACTAACTGAGCAGGGAGCAGGGAGTAGGAAGTAAGCAGTGAGGAGCGAGGGGATTAAGCTGTTGAGCTGTTGAGATTTACATCCGCTTATCAGCCATCAGCCATGAGCTACCAGCTCACAGCAGTATCCGGTGCATGAGGCGCAAGGCATTAGGCGTGAGGCGCAAGGAGCGGGCATAAACGAGCATCCAGCATCGAGTATCCAGAGCAACCAGCATCCAGAAAGGAATCGTTACAGATGAGCAAGATCAAAACGGCCATTATCAGCGTTACCGACAAGAGCGGCATCGTGAATTTCGCCGCATCCCTTTCCAAATTCGGCGTCAAGGTCCTTTCCACGGGCGGGACCGCCAATGCCCTGCGGGAGGGGGGGATCCAGGTGACAGACATCTCGGAATACACCGGTTTTCCGGAGATGATGGACGGCCGCGTCAAGACCCTTCACCCCAAGGTCCACGGCGGTCTCCTGGGCCTGCGGGACAATACCGAGCATGCCAGGATGATGGAGGAACACGGGATCACGCCCATTGACATGGTGGTGGTAAACCTCTACCAGTTCGAAAAAACCGTGGCCAGAGCGGGCGTAACCCTAAAAGAGGCGATTGAAAACATCGACATCGGGGGGCCGTCCATGCTCCGGTCGTCGGCCAAGAATTTCAAATTTGTGACAGTGCTGGTGGACCCGGCCGATTACGAGACGGTATTGAAGGAAATGGCGGCCTCGGGCGGCGAGACCAGACTTGAGACCCGGTTCCGCTTAGCCAAAAAGGTATTTCGTCTGACCCATGAATATGACGGGGCCATCACCCGCTACCTCGAAACCGCCTCCCTATGAAGCCCTTCCCTCTTCTGTGACAGGGGGCCGGGCCCCCTTTTTCTCCTTTTCAGCGCACGGCATGTTCTTGTGGACATGCCGTGCCTTTTTGGTGCAGTAAATAGCCTGAAAGGTCCTGCAGCTCCCGGACCCGTCCAGCCCCTCATCTTCCGGCCATCTGGCATATTCACAATTCAAATCGCAGAATTCCATATTCATTTCGGCCCGCAGCCCTCTGATGACCGAGCCGCACCTCCTCATCTTTGTCTTCTTTCGCCCCTGACGGAACAGACCTCTCTCCTACGCGACATCGCCCGGATGTTGTCCTGGATCTTGCCGAGCCCGGCCCGGGCAAAGGCGGTTTTCCCAAAAACCTCTTGAAACGCCGCTTCATCCATGCTGAGAATTTCGTTTATTGGAGGGAGGACGATCTCCCCCGGTTCATCCCCCTTATTCAGCGGGCAGACCTCCTGGCAGACATCGCACCCGAAAAAGCACTCCCCCATCTTCTTGCCCGTTTCCCTGTCCACCTTTCCCTTCTGTTCAATCGTCCGGAATGACAGACATTTCGCGGCATTGAGCCGGTAAGGGGCCTCGAGCGCTCCGGTGGGACAGGCATCCAGGCACCGGGTGCATGTACCGCAACGATCTTCCACGAGCGCCGGTTCAGGGAAGGGGATGGCCGCAGTGGTCAGGATTTCCACCAGGAAAAGATAGGACCCGTGCCCTGGAACGATCAACTGAGTGTTCTTGCCGATGAAGCCGATACCTGCCTGATATGCAAAGCTTCGCTCCATGATGGGGGCCGAATCCACGCAGACCCGCGTCCGTGTTCCGGTGTACTCCCGCCGAATACCCGTCGCCAGTAGGGTGGCCTTCTTTCTCAACCGGTCGTGATAATCGTCTTTTCGGGGTTCACTGTATCTCGCAGCCGACAAGCCTTCGGGCGTACACGGCTTGCGGGAGGAATAGGGATAGGCGAGGGTAATGATCGTCCGGCAGTCTTCAAGGAGCCTTGAAGGGTTTTCCCTGATTTCCAGGTTCCTCTCCATCCATGCCATCCCGCCGTGTCTGCCCTCAGAAATCCAGTCACGGAACCGCTCAAAAAAGGGGGGCGTGCCGGGGCGGGAAAAGCCTACGGCAACAAAGCCCAGATCGCCTGTCTGTCGGATTAGATCCATGGTTGGAAGGCGTAAGGCGCGAGGCGCAAGGATCAGACTCGGGGCCTGGCATTGCAGCATTCCGGGCTTCCAGTATCCCCCATCCCGCATTCCGTGGCGCTTCTGGCGCGCACTGTTTCACACTTCTTACCGGACATGGGACATCCAGGTGTTGGGTTTCCGGATTCGGGTTCACCGGAATGCCTGCAGACCGGGATGCGCTTACAGGTCAAAGGGGGTGAGGCTTTCATACCCGGTATCCGTGACAAGGAGCGTCTGCTCAAACTGTGCGGACAAGGAAGCGTCACGGGTGACGGCGGTCCAGTTGTCACTCAGGACATTCAGGTCCTTTTTCCCCAGGTTTATCATCGGTTCAATGGTGAAGACCATCCCCGGGATCAGGAGAATCCCCTCCCCCTGCCGGCCGTAGTGGGGGACCTGGGGGGCCTCGTGGAATTCAAAACCGACGCCGTGGCCCACAAATTCCCTCACCACCGAGCACCCCTGACTCTCGGCGTAGGTCTGAATGGCCCATCCAATGTCGCCCATCCTGTTTCCGGGCCGGACCGCCGACATCCCCATCTTCAGGCACTTTCGGGCAACCGCTACGATCTTCCGGGCATCCGGCCCAGGCGTCCCGACAAAAAAGGTCATATTCGTGTCTGCATAGTAACCGTTCAGGATGGGGGTGACATCCACGTTGACAATGTCCCCATCCCTCAATACCCGCTCCCCGGGAATGCCGTGACAGATCACCTCGTTGACCGATACGCAAACGCTTTTGGGAAAGCCTCGGTAATTCAGCGGGGCGGGGATGGCACCGTTTTTTACGGTGAAATCGTGAACCATTGTGTTAATGTCATCGGTAGTGATTCCCGGCGCTATATGTGAGGCCACCAGCTCAAGGGTGCTCAAGGCCAGCCGCCCTGCCCTCCGGATGCCCTCGATATCCGGTTCCTCTTTCAACCGGATGTTGTATTTCTTGCGATACAGATCTTTGTTTTCGGCCAAAGGGTCGATGGTTTCCCTGTTAAGACAGCACCTTTTATACTTGAGCCCGCTCCCGCACGGGCAGGGATCATTTCTTCCGACCTTTAGTTCTCTATGTTTCATCAAAACCTCTAGTTAACCCCCTGAATCCAACTCGTCTGACAGACTCCTTGATCACGCCGTCGGCTTCGTCCACGAAAACCGTGTCCTCGTTATTCTATATTTATACGAAAAGGCCTCTGTAATCAATGGTTATGTGCAACATCCCAAGGCCCATCCTTTCCAAAAGGTCTTGGGGCCTCTATTCAATTGCCAGATCACTCACGGCAACCGTGCCAGCACAGCCATCGATCGCAATGGATTGAACCGTCGTTGTCGAGGTCTGGATCGTGAACCCGGGATCCCACCCCCCCCTGGAGGTCCAGATCTTTTCTTTCTCGGACGGCGATATGCTCAGGGTAGCCTCCCTGGAGCATTTTGACAACAGCCCCGCTGCCCGCTGCATCGATCCCCTCATGGATGCTTGAAAAACATGGGGTGCACCCGTTGCATGAACCGCGCGGGTCCACATAGATTGTCGATAGGCCCTCCGAAATCGGCCCTATGTATCTTTTTGCTATGACCAGGTCGTCAAACCAGCAGCCGCATCCCGGGTCGTTGGGCACGTAGTGTTCAAGCCAGACATAATTAATGTTGAGGTCTGGGTCCTTTCTCCATTGAAACCCTTCAAAGGGGCGGCCGTTATCGTCGGGATAGAATCCGTCCCATATCCAGGTTCCCACGGGGAACCCCGGGCCAAGGTGGGCCATCTTTTCCCCATTGATCCAGAACGCCTGTTCGCCGTTATGGACCGTCACAGGGTCATTCATCTTCACCATGAATTCTACGCATATCCACTCATCCTTCGATACGGGCCAGGGAGACGGTCGACCGCTGAAGGTATTGCCCCAGCAATCGCTGCTGGGCGCGGATCGCATGCCCATCCAGTAGGTATAAAGATCCCAGCTCCAATGGGTCCCCATGGGCTCTACGCCGGTCGCCCACCGTTCATCCCCGTCCGGGCACGTCCCCGCCTCAGGCCAAGGCCAGGGCACGGATGGATTGCGTCCCCCCAGCCAGACCCAGTGACCGGCATTCTTGCAACACGCCTCGAATTTCGCATAAAATCGAATGTGGAGTTGATCATAGCCGGGCAGGAGCCGCTGGTACATATCCGCGCTTCCACGCATAGACAAAGACTGGCTCCCCGTGGAGATGGCCGGGGTGTCCGGGCTAATGGCCATACGCTCTTCATGGGCAGCGTATTCCCATCCCGATAAAACACTTCCGAGGACACCCCCTTCAAAATCTTCCGAAAAAATGACATCCGGATCGTTCTCAATGCCACGATCTCCCGCGTATTGAGATGCAATCCCGTATTCGCGAGCCGCGGTCCAAGAGGGCACGGTCCAGCTCAACAGGAGAAGCGCGAGGCCGACCATCCGTCTCTGCCTTGTTCGTGCCAACAGGTATCGTGTCTTCTTCATCGGCTGGCTCCAGAGTTTTTTCTTAAGGCGAGAAAAACAGGCAAGCGTCATTGCCTCGTGTATAGAGGAGGGGCGATTGTTATTTTGTGATTGGCGATTGAATAACGCTCCAAAAACTATTGGTTGCATCATCGGAACCCCAAAATGTTCTTCTCAAAGGCTATATCATACCATCCCATGAAAAGGGAGAATAATCAAGGGGAGCCTGCGATAAGAAAGGTCACGCAATCAGGCCTGATCGCAACATACGGAGGAAACCGATGACCTCATCCCCGCCGTCTAACTCATGAAGGGCTCCCAAATACTTATTGAATCGTCATTCGACCGGCATTATAGTGAATCATCATTGCCATCCAGAAGAGAAGGCGCTGGAAAATACCATAACCCATTGAACCAAATTAACGTTTTGGATTGGGACAGGATTAGGGGTGTTGATACCTCCCTTGTGTCCCGCGATCGGTCGGTGGGGGACAAGCCCGACTTGAAATTATTTTTTCTGAGATTAGAATATCAGCCACAGCAAACAGTCAGTAACGGAGGCGACGGCCATGTTTGAAGAGATCACCGAAAAAATCGAATGGATGATGGAGCGACTCGATGCGTTAAGAGGTCATCTTTGACCTGGACAGCCATCAGCAGGAACTTGAAAAAATCGAAAAATTGATGGTCACCCCCGGGTTCTGGCAGAAGGACCAGGAAGAGGTTTCCCGCCTGAGCCAGGAGAGGGCCTGGATGAGGGAACAGCTCGACGCCTGGCAGAAACTTTACAAAGAGGCAGAAGACACAAGGATCCTCGCTGAAATCGCCAACGAAGAAAACGATGAAACCGTCCTCAAAGAGGTGACCCATGATGTGGCGCGCCTCCAGGGGGAGATCAGGGGAATGGAATTAACCTCCCTCCTCGGAGATCCGGATGACAAGCGTAACGCCATAGTAGCCATCAATGCGGGGGCCGGGGGGACCGAGGCCCAGGATTGGGTGGAAATGCTCTTCAGGATGTACACGCGATGGGGTGAGAACAAGGGGATGGACGTCCAGGTCATCGACTATCTTCCGGGAGATGAGGCCGGCATCAAAAACGTCACTTTCACCGTTTCCGGCACATATGCATATGGATACCTCAAGTCGGAGCATGGCATCCACCGCATGGTAAGAATATCTCCGTTTGACGCCACGGGAAGGCGGCACACCACCTTTGCATCGGTATCGGTCCTGCCTGAAGTGGACACGGACATTATGATCGAAATAGATGAAAACGACCTTCGGATCGACACCTTCCGAGCCAGCGGGCCGGGCGGGCAACACGTGAACAAGACCAGTTCAGCCATAAGGATCACCCACCTTCCCTCTGGAATCGTGGTTCAGTGCCAGAATCAGAAGTCCCAGCACCGCAACAAGGACATGGCCATGAAGGTGCTGAGGGCAAAACTCTATGATGTTGAAAAAGACAAATTGGAGCAGAAGAAGCATGAGAGGCACCAGAATCAGAAAGAGATCGCATGGGGGAGTCAGATCCGGTCCTATGTGTTTAATCCCTACAGGCTGGTCAAAGACCACCGGACAAATGTGGAAGAGGGAAACGTAGACAAGGTCATGGATGGGGGCATCGACACGTTTATCGATGCATACCTGAGGATGAAGTAAGGGGTTCAGCCTCCCTGGTAGGCCTGATCGATAC
>Ga0209164_1002458_pt1 | contig 19723 bp, 14 predicted proteins | sample MTBNYHSulfiMetaG_FD_187458 | JGI IMG/M metagenome (GOLD analysis project Ga0209164, IMG submission 187458) | Enrichment culture microbial communities from rom New York Harbor, USA that are MTBE-degrading - MTBE-NYH (New York Harbor Sulfidogenic)... | ecosystem: Environmental > Aquatic > Marine >...
ATCAATAGAACCATCGCCAAGGCCAAGGCCATCATCCAAAATCCCTCTGGCCAGATTACCCCGAAAATCACCACCAATCGTCCAGGATAATCAGAAAAAAAATGTCAGATTATTGTGAAAGACGACACTTGTCGACAGGGTCTTTTTGCTTGGCTACGACTTCAGCGCGGGTCTGAAGAAGGAGGATGCTCATCGGAAAGACGAGATCCTGATCGATGGCCCACTCGCAGTCTTGTGGAACATTGAAATGTTCTTCGAGCACCTTTCCGAGACGGCCCAATTCTGCAGCCTCTTCATCGCTGATACAGAACTGACGGCGCATATTCTCAGGTGTTTCCACCTCTTTTGTTCCCAGAGCATCGAAGCCGATATAGCTCTCTTTGGTTCCCAACGTCTTCTCCACCGGTTTCAGGGTGGCCTTGTCGAGAACAAGGAGATCAGGGCGTGCATTGCCGCTTACCACACTCTCTCCCAGTCCCCAGTTCGCCTCGATGATCATCCGGGACGCATTGCCGCTGTTCGGATCGACGGTAAACAGCACGCCTGCCGCTTTTGCCCTCACCATTTTCAGCACTGCGACACCGATCGGATCGCTCTCGAGGGGCAGGCCGTGTCGGCTGCGGGACGTCAACGAGACCAGGTTGAAAGTGCTCGACCAGACCTTTTTCACTTTTTCGAGCAGATCCGTCTCCCCCTTCACATTCAAGCAGGTTTCATACTGTCCGGGGTGGCTGACCGCGCCAGCGGAGCGGACCGAGACGGCCACATCTCTCATGCCCAATCTTTCGTTCAGCTCCCTGTAGTGCGACAGAATCGAATCCTCGAGTTCATCCGGAATCTTTTTCGACTCCACGATCCCGCGCAGCACCCGACTGACATCCTTGAAGGCCCCAAGATTCTCCGGCCTCAGATCGATGCCCGCTAGATGCTTTTCGATCTCCTCCCCCGCGCCTGACAGCCTCATGAAATCTTTATAAGCGTTTACACTCAGCGCAAAGCCAGACGGAACCCTCAGACCCATCTGCGCCATCTCACCGAGATGAGCGCATTTCTTCCCAACGAGTTCTTTGTGCTCCTGACCAAGCTTTTCGATCCAGACTACCCATTTCATCAAAATGCCCCCCTTCCTGTTGTGTTTATCTTTGTGATTCAAGAGACAGTATCGTCTCCCCTGGAACAGCTTTTATCTGCCGTCCTTCACATCGTCCCGCCGCCCTTGACGCCACGCCGACCGGAATGTCCTACGCCTGGAACCGTACAATGCTTTTTCGTGGAAACAAGAGGAACATACCTCGCGCGGCACGGAGGACGGATGGCCACGGGGCAAAGAGCTCTTTGCCCCACCGATCCGAACGAGGATCAACCGTCGATCCGGGCGTTACGAAACACCTGTTTTCCTGCTATAAAAGCGTTGCTTCCGGAAAATCGCTTCCGGTTGGACTCTGGTCAGGGTACTGCAAAGCTGCCAACACGCTCTGCGTGTCGGTCACCCATCCAAAACTGGCTTTGACATTCGAAATGGTTGCTTCATGCAATTCATGACTGCCAAGCGGGCTGGTCGCATCCGCCACGAGGGTCGCGAAATAGTCCAGCGCGGCCGCATGTCGCAATGTGGATTCGACGCATACGTTGGTAGCAGTTCCGGCAAAGATGAGGGACTTGATCCTCTTTTGTGAAAGATGGATCTGAAAATTTGTACCGACGAATCCGTCATGTCTTTCCTTCACTATGACGAGGTCTTCGGAATGGGGCGTGAGTTCGTCTATGATATCGATCCCCCAGGAACCCTCTAACGGGAGGCGTTTCAATATATCGGGTTGGTCTTTAGCCAAGCGAAAGGTCTTGGATTTGTAAAAAAGAGGGGTATTGACTATTTTGGATCGTTCCGTTTCCCCGGGATATACCATCTTCAGATAAATGATTTGGATGGAACTTCTCCTGCAGGCATCTGCAAGCCTTCGACACCGATCTATGACGGAAGGCACTTCTTCCAGATCGACCCCTAACATTCCGAAATATCCTTCGGGGCGCAGAAACGCGTTCTGCATGTCCACGATCACCAGAGCGCTTCGTGCGCGCTCCAATGAAATGGCTTCCGGTTCGGCGTTCAGGGTGATCATGGGATACAGTCCTTGTGCGCTTCCAACCGGAAGGGGCGTTTGTCGGCCTGACTCGACCCCGATCCCGGTCACTGATTCAAAAGTGGTCTGCCGTTTTTCATGATCCCTGGAACAGGTTTCAACAATCCGGACAGACAACGCACCTCGGGATTGGAAACCCGCCCCGTGGTTTCATCTGCTCTTTCCGATAGAGGGAAAACACACGAATTCGTCTTATTATCGATCAAGCCTTGGAACATGGCATGACATGCAACCAAAGTCCGCTTCGCGGGAAAGGGGGAAACAGCAGACCGGTTTTCGATCTCAGGAAACATGCGCTGTTTACATTTGGTTGACATACTACCCATTCTTACCGGCTATCCCAGGGGACGTAAAAAGATGAACGTAACTCAACTTCAATAAATCAGCTTATATATCAATTGATTAAAAAAGAAACAGATCCGCTGTTATTTGAATCTGATTCAGGTTCAATCTCTAGCGGACGGTGTCCTCTTTGTCAACTAAAAAGAAACATTGCTTTTCGTTTTGCGGAATATGAAAAACTAAATATAATATACTATCAAATAGATAATATATATATTTAAAAATGTTTTTATGTTTCCAATTTCGAAACGAGCATCCATTTCTCCCTCTCTTTTTGAAATGATGGGCGCGTGAAATCCACTCCGTCTCCTCCTCCGGCCCTCGAGCAGGTGGTTGAATCCCGGGCCGTGAAAATGATATAAATAGATCTTTCTATCCCCCGAGCGAGAGGTGAGAACAATGAATCTGAAGGACCGGTATGCCATCGTCGGCGTCGGCTGCACGCCCCAGGGACGCTTCCCCGACAGGACGGCGCTCAGCTTTTACGTGGAATCCTGCGCCGACGCCATCCTGGATGCAGGGCTCGAGCGCAAGGACATCGACGGACTGATCTGCTACCGTCAGTTTCCCACAAGGCCCGGCGAAGAGGAAATATCCGCCTACCTCGTCGCACAACATCTCGGTCTTTCTCCCAATGCCATCGGCCAGGAGGCCAACTGCGCGCGCTCCCACCTCCTGCATGCCCTGGCGATGCTGGAGGCGGGTCTTTGCCGGTACGTCGTTTTGAGCTACGCGGACACCTCCCGCCTGGGAACGTTCGGCAGCCCACCCCCTTACACCGACAAGGCGGTGTTTGGACATTTCGGGCTGGCCGCCGACTATGCCATGGCCGCCCGGCGCGCCATGCACACGCAGCACACCGGCCCGGAAACCTGGAAAAAGATCGCCGTCTCCCAGCGGAAGTGGGCGAACTTGAACCCGGCCGCCCTGATGCACGGCCAAAGCATGAGCGAGGAGGACTACGAACGGTCCCGATGGGTGGTGGAACCCTTCCGGCTGGCCGACTGCTGCCTCGTGAACGACGGCGGCCGGGCCTGCGTGATCACATCGCTCGAAAGGGCGCGCGACCTGCGGCATCCCCCCGCCGTGATCATGGGGATCGGGCAGCACAACCCCTCCCGCGAGATCCAGGCCTCGACGGCGATGGACGGCCCGACGGGCGCCTTCTTGGCCGGGCAGACGGCCTTCCGCATGGCCGGTGTGACCCGGGATGACATCGATGCCTGTCAGATCTACGACTGCTTCACCTACACCGTGGAGATCACGCTGCAGGACTATGGTTTTTTCGCCCCCGGCGAGGGGGAAGGCTGGTACGACAACGGGCGGACCGCCCCGGGCGGCAGTCTGCCGGTCAACACCTCCGGCGGGCTTCTATCGGAGGCGTACTTCATGGGCCTCACACCGTTGACCGAGGCCGCCCTGCAGCTCATGGGGCGCTGCGGAGAAAGGCAGCTGGGGCCGGCTACGGGGACCAAAACGCCTGAGCTTATCCTTTGCAGCGACAACGGCGGTGTTTTTCAGACCCATTCCACCACGATCTTGAGGAAAGGATGAAACCAGCGATGCCCGGAAAGATCCTGCCACAGCCGAACGCCGACACCCGTCCCTTCTGGGACTTCTGCAGCCGCCATGAACTCCGATTCCAGAAATGCGCTGCATGCGGGCACCTCCGCTGGCCTGCCTCTTTCATCTGCCCCATGTGTTACGAGAAGGCCTCTGAATGGGTCCAGTCGGAGGGCAAAGGGACGGTCTACAGCTACGTCGTCTACCGTCAGGCCTTCCATCCCGCCTTCGCCGGGGACATCCCGTATGTCACGGCGGTCATAGCGCTCGAGGAGGGCCCCCATTTCCTGAGCGCCATCGTCGATTGCGCGCCCGAGGCGGTTCACTGCGGCATGCCCGTCGAACTGACCTGGGAGGATGCCGGCGAGGGGTTCAGTCTCCCGAAATTCAAACCGATACAGCAACCCTAGAAAAGGATCCGACCTGCGGGGTGGAGACCCCTCTTTGTCCGTCCTCGATGAGGCCCTATGCCGTCTCTGCCCTACAAATGGAAGGCCCTTCTGACCGTCGCCATGGGGACCATGATGGCGACTATGGATGCCAGCATCACGACCATCGCCTTCCCCGAGCTCACCCGCGTGTTTCGGACCGATCTTCCCACGGTCATGTGGGTGATGGTGGGCTATATCCTGGTCAGCAGCAGTTTGATGCTCGTGGTGGGGAAACTGAGCGATTCGGTCGGAAGGAGCAGGATCTACACGACGGGGATAGCGGTCTTCACGCTGGGGCTCATGGCCTGCGGGCTCGCACAGAGCATTGCCCAATTGGTCCTTTTCCGCCTTGTCCAGGCGATCGGTGCGGCCATGTGCGTCAGCTGCGGCACCGCCATCGTCACCGAGGCCTTCCCGGCCGCCGAGACCGGCAGGGGGCTCGGGCTGCTCAGCATATCGGTCTCTTTGGGCTTCATCCTGGGTCCCTTCGTTGGGGGGATTCTCCTCGAATGGCTGGACTGGCGCGCCCTTTTCTACGTGCGGATCCCCGTCGGGCTCTGCACCCTGATCATGGCCATCGTGCTCCTGAAAAAGGACACCATTCAGCCCGGCAGGATCCGATTGGACATCCTCGGCACGGTGGTCTCATCCGCCGCCATCTTCTGTCTGGTCTTCGGCATGGGCCTGGTCAAAACCCATGGACCCGCCTCCCCCGTCGTCCTTTTTTTCTTAGGCACCGGCATCATGCTTCTCATCGTTTTCATCTGGGTCGAACGCCGGGCCGTGAACCCCATCGTCGACCTGACGCTTTTCAAAAACAAGACCCTCTCGTATGCCATGGCGGGTCTTTTCCTCTTCTTCCTTGCCGGCCCCGCCTACGTCCTTCTGATGCCCTTTTACTTATTGGAAGCCCTCCGCTTATCCCCCCTCGAATCCGGAATGCTCCTGGCCGTGGTTTCGGCGAGCACCTTGATTGCAAGCCCCGTCAGCGGAGCCGTCTCGGACCGGATCGGCCGGCGCTGGCCGTCCTCCTTCGGGGCCGCGGCCGCCGCCGCCGCGTTTTTCTGCATGCTCGGGTTCGACCTCGAGACGCAGGTGTGGGCGATCATCCCGGTCCTGGTGCTTCTCGGACTGGGCGTCGGCGCCTTCCAGCCGCCCAACAACAGCACCATCATGAGCGCGGCGGGATCCAATCATCTCGGTTCGGCCTCCGCCCTGATCGCCACCGAGCGGCAGGTGGGCATCTCACTCGGGATGGCACTGGCAAGCGCGATCTTCTCCGCCAGGCAGGAGGTCCACCAGAACCTGCTGCACCTCCAGGGCATGGATGCAGCCCATGTGCTGAGGGCTTCCATCCCCCCGGCCTTCCAGGATGCCCTGCTGGCGGCCTTCATCCTGAGCCTGGGCGTCCTGGCCTTCGCCCTGTTCTCCCCGAGGCTCGATCATGCTGCCGAGCCGCGATAGCCTTCCAGAAGCGTCCGTCCGCACTTCATGCGGCGGAGGTGATTGACGGCCTCTTCGATGAGTTTTTCAGCCTGCTGAAGGGGCTTCTATCTCACTAAGAAAAAGGCGATGCCTACCCCCGGCGATTTATGCCCTGGATCGGAATATGAACAAGAACGGCGATAGCTCACGTCACTGGTGCAAAGATCATTCCTGACTTGGTCAAGGAACTTGGGTTTGCCCGTGGCATACCTCCTCTGAGGTGCGGGCAGACCCTGCATTGATGCCATTTCGGCTTGCCTTCATGTTGGCCTGCTTGGCCGAACTCGCCGGTGCTGCGTATGGGGGCCTCTTGGAAAGGCGGAACGACCGAGGGGGAAAGATCCGAAACGGGGGGAGAGCGCGATCAAGAACAAACCACCATCTTGACATCTGACCTGTTTATGGACTATATTTAGTCATAACCAAGCGATGGAGGTATCACCCATGAAATTCTCCAGTCAGATTAAGCCCATTAGTTACCTGAAGGCCCATGCCGCTGAAATCGTAAGGGAACTTGGGGAAAAGCGGGAGCCGCTCGTCATTACCCAGAATGGCGAAGCCAAGGTGGTCATACAGGATATTGAAAGCTACGAGCAGACTCAGGAGACCATGGCTCTCCTGAAAATCCTGGCGCTCGGAACCCGCCAGATCGAGGAAGGCAAGGTTCAGCCAGCCAAGGACGTGATCAAACGGCTGCGCATGCGGGCAGGAGGGTAACTGATGCCGTTCGTGGTTTTGCTAACCAATGATGCAGCACGAGATCTCGAGGAGGTTTACGACTATATTGCTGCCCACGATGCCCCTCAAGAGGCGGACTATGTTTTGACGCAGATCGAGAAAGCCTTCTCCAGACTGTCTGAATCTCCCGAGCGGGGTGCATATCCCAAGGAACTGCTGTCCCTGGGGATTCGTGAATACCGCGAGGTCTTTTTCAAACCATACCGCATCATTTTTCGGGTTATCGACAAGAACGTTTACGTTCTCCTGATCGCCGATGGCCGGCGTGACATGCAGTCACTGCTGCAGCGGCGATTATTGGGCACGTAGTACAAAGTGCCGGTATAGCACATGGAGGACGATCTGATTATGGCCGAATCTCCAGTTAGTTTCCAATCCGGAAATGGTCTTTTTGGCCAATCTCGGCGTCAATCTGCACGTTTGCTTGTGCGGCGACCTACAGGTCGTCTCCGCGCAAGCGCTTGATTTCCTTGATATTGGCCAAACCGGGACCCGCCGCGCAGCGGTGGGACTGAGCGGCGAAGCGGTGAAGAAAAATCCTCATTTCCGGATTGGAAACTGAGTTCTGCCGGGAAATCATTTCCGGATGGATACCAGTTATAAACGGTGATGCTGCCCGATGTGCGGTCGCGGCTTCCCAAGGGAGGCAGGTGTCGCCGCAGCGGCACGGGATGAGCCTAACGCTGCAGACGGGCGTTTTTCAAGAGCCTGTCAGGCTGGGGTGATCTTCTTGCGGATGCCGAGTTTCTTCATCTTCGAATGGAGCGTGGTGGGCTTGAGGCCCAGCTGGCAGGCTGCGCCGCCCTCCCCGCCCACCTTCCAACTGCATCGTTCGAGGGCCTTGATGATATAGGCCCTTTCCATCTCTTCGAGGGTCATGCTGCCCGGCAATCCCCCTTCCTCATCCGCGGGGGCCTGGAAGCTCGGAAGCATCAGGGAACTGCCCTCGCTGAGGATGACCGCCCGCTCGATGACATGGCGCAATTCACGGACGTTTCCCGGCCAGGGGTAGTCCGTGAGGTCCTTCATCCTGCCTTTGGAAACGCCGCGGATGTCTTTCCCCAGGCCCTTCTTGTACATTTCGAGGAAGTGAAGAACGAGCAGCGGGATGTCCTCCCGGCGCTCCCTCAGCGGAGGGACCTGGATGGGGAATACATTCAGGCGGTAATAGAGGTCCGATCGGAATCCGCCCTCCGCCACCAGGGCATGGAGAGGCCGATTGGTCGCGGCGATCAACCGAAAATCCGCCTTCAGCAGACTCGAGCCGCCGACTCTCTCGAACTCTTTGCCCTCCAGGACCCTCAGGAGTTTGGCCTGGATGTCGAGGGAGAGGTTCTGGATATCGTCCAGAAAGAGCGTTCCGCCCTGGGCGAGTTCGAAACGGCCCAGGCGCGACCGCAGGGCCCCGGTGAACGCCCCCTTCTCATGCCCGAAGAGCTCGCTTTCGATCAGCCCTTCGGAGAGCGATGCGACATTCACGACGATGAACGCTCCGCTGGAACGCTTGCTCAGCCGGTGAATGCCCCGGGCCACCAGTTCCTTTCCCACCCCGGTCTCCCCGGTGATTAGGACCGTGGAGTCCATCGGCGCGACCTTCTGCATCTGCTGCTGGACGAGGCCGATCGCCTTCGAACAGCCCACCATCGACTTCAGCTGGGGGGACACCTCGGAGTCCATGCGGTAGTACCGCGTCTCTTCCTCGAGCCGGTCTTTCAGCGCGGCGATCTTCTCATAGGCCTGGACATTGTCCAGGGCCACCGCCATCTGGGTGCTGATGGCACGAAGCAGAGGCAGGTCGTTTTTGAGCGATTCCGGAGTCACTTTGGCCGCCAGGTACAGGGCCCCCAGAACGCGATCCTGCAAAATGACCGGGCAGCAGATCATCCAGTTGACCCGCAATGCCTGGGGGAGACTGGATTCCTCAGACCCGACCGTCTTCTTGACGACTTCTTTTCCCGTCCGGGCCACCTCTTCGATCTCCTGCAGATAGGGCCGGAAACGATCCGATTGGAGCATCGGCAGATCCAGATTGCGGCTGGCTACGAGTTCCAGGCGGCCGTCTTCCCCGTTCAAAAAGAAGCCCCCCCGCTCGGCGAACGTAAAGCGCATCGTGAGCTGGATGACGATCTGCAGCAGCCTCTTCTTGTCTCTGACCGTCCCCAGCACGTTGGTAATCTCGACAATCGTGTTCACCAGAAGCTCCTCGTGGGTCTTTTCTTCGAGGTGCCGTTTCAGATCCTCGGGGAAAAGGGCGATGTTCGACCGGGCCATGGCCTCCCACGCTTCTTCGAGCAGACGCCTCGCCCTCTCGGTCGCCCCCTCTCCGATCAGCACGCGCGCCAGGGCGATCTGGGTCCTTGCCAACTCCAGTCGGGCCCCCGAGCGCTGCAGCAACTCGAGGCTTTTCTCGTAATCCGCTTTGACGCGGTCCGCCGGTTGAGAGGTCCGTTCGCCCCTCTGCCCTTTGAAGCGGTGGGCCACGCCCCTCATGAAGATGTCCGGCCACTCGGCCAACCGTTCCAGTTCGGACGTCAGACTCATTTCGGGATTGGCCAGTCCTGCGATGTCGAGACCTTCGAGATATTCCATCACCCAGCCGCCCCGATGATGAGGGCGGCCGTACTGCTTGAGCAGTTGGCAGCCACGGATATGTTCTCGCAAGCACGCTTCGAGATCCCCGCGGCAGAAAGCCACGTAACCGACGCACCAATGCGTCGCCCAGAGGATGGACGGGCCCGCAACGCCCTCCGGCAGGCTGAGGATCTTGTCGAGATAGACCTGCGCCTCCGAGATCCGCCGGGCCTCCAGCAGCGTAAAAACCATCATGAGGTCGGCAAAGATGCCGATATCTGTCAGGCGATGCTCTTTCGCCTTGATCCGGACCATTTCAATGAGACCAAGGCCCCGGGAGGTCTGCCCGCACACCCCGTAGCACCAGCCGAGGGTCGTGCAGCCCCTGAGCGTGGCCTCATCCAGGGAAAAATCCTCCAGATCGCCGATGACCTCCTCGTACCTTCGCACCGCTTCGGCCACCAGCCCCTGCCGGAAAAGGAAATCGCTGGTCATGAGCGCCGCCTTTTTCAGAAGTTTTTCCTCTCCCAGCGTTTGCGCATTTTCCCAGGCCTGCTCCAAATGGCGGGCAGCCTTATCGTAAAAGCCCTCCTTTTCGAGGGTTTTTCCCAAGGCCAACTGGACGGTCAGAAGCTGCCCCCGATCATGGATTTCCTCGGCAAAGAGCCGGGCCTTTTCGAGGAAGGCCCTCTGCTCGGGCAGGAAAAGCATGTGCCCGTATGCAGCCGTGACCCCGACCGAGGCCTCGATATACAGCTGCTTTTCCGCGAGAGATTCCATGCGGCCCGCCTCTCTCTCGAGGATCGCCCGGTAATAGGACAGGGCCTCTGCATGCATCTCCTTTTTCTGGCAATAAACCGCCGCAGCCAGAAAATAATCCAGCCTGACAGGCGCAACCGCCGCCGTTCTGTGCAGATGCGCCAGCGTCAGGCACCGGCCCTCTCCTTCTGCGCCTTCCCCTTCGTAATAGTCGATGAGCTTTCGGGCGCCGGCCTCCAGATCCTTCCGGGGCATCTGCTCCAGGATGAACCTCGCGATTCCGCCGTCGGAGAGCGCGTAAAATCCCTTTCTCGAAGAGGCATTCGATAACAGGAAATCCAGTTCCGTGATCTCTTCGAGGATCTGCAGTATATCCACCGCCTTCCATCCGCTCGCCGCTATCAATGCATCGAGGGGGAGCGGGTGCGGGACCATCGCCAGGAAAGCCAGGATCTCTTTTTGTCTTGCATCCAGCCGCTCCCACCATTCGTGGTTGTCCATCCGGCGCCTCTGACATGGGTATGCAGGTTCACAGAGCAAAACATCAAACGGATCATTTTCCCAATTTTTCGTATAACTACTATATATCGTATCAATACTATTCCGTCAAACCGAATCGTATTTTTTTAAATATAGTAAAAACAGTTTGTTATCATTAATACACCCCATGGTATGCACTTTGCAGATCACTTTTGAATACAATTCATAGGGCCGATTTCGGACACCGGTGCTGATTTTTTCTTTCCAGACATGATTTCACAAAGATTCAGCCCAGCTCATTCAAGGAAGTGGCAGCATGATCCAGCGGGAAGCCGCCTTCGGATCGATCCGGCTTTCGGCGCAATCGAGGGAGGGGAAGCATGTCAACGGAAAAACGGATCTTCTGGTTTGAGGAGTTGGAGGAGAAGCACAACGACATCGTAGGGAAGAAATGCGCGAACCTCGGACAGATGGTCCATCTTGGGATGCCCGTGCCGCCGGGGTTTGCCATCTCCATCGAGATGTACCGAAGGTTTTTGGATCTCAGCGGTGCCTCTAAGGAGATGCGGATCTATGCCGAAGACCTGGGGGATCTCAAGGGGGTGGGGATCGGAACCTTCGACGAGGTGAGCCGGAGGCTCCAGGACATCATCGAGGAAAAGGACGTGCCCGCAGAGGTGCGGGATCCGATCCTGCGCTATTACGAAGAGCTCTGCGAACGGCTGGGCATGCCGGATGCCGCGGTCTCCGTCCGGAGCGCCGGAACGGAGAGCCGTCCGGGGATGTTCGAAACCTATCTGAACGTCATCGGCGCCACGGACCTGCTGGACAAGATCAAGAAGGTGTGGGCCAGCGCCTACACCCCGCGGGCCGTAGCGTTCCGCGTCAACAAGGGCTTCCCTCTGATCGGCGATGAGCTGGGCGTGGCCGTCCCCAAGATGGTGAATTCGAGGTCCTCGGGTGTGAGCTTCACCGTCGATCCCGTGACGGGGGACGACACGCGGATCATCCTCGAGGCCAACTGGGGCCTCGGCGAAGGGGTCGTCAGCGGCTCGGGCAGCGTCGACGGTTTCGTGGTCGAAAAGGAGACCCTCGCGATCGTGAACCGGCACATCGGCCAGAAGACCCGCTGCGTCGTCAACAGGGAAAAGGGCGCCGAGTGGGTGGATGTCCCGGAGAAAATGCAGCGCATCCCGTGCCTGGCCGACGAGGAGGTCCTCGAGATCGTCAAAACGGGGATCACCGTGGAAAAACGGCTCGGCTGCCCCCAGGATATGGAATGGGCGGTCGACGGCGATCTCCCCTTCCCGAAAAACCTCTTCTGGCTCCAAACACGCCCCGCCAAGGTGCAGGTGAAGAAACCCGTCTCGACCACGGATCAGATCATCGACCTCCTGGCGAAACGCTATCAGTGAAAATGGGCCTGTCGACAGATGGCATGCGGCTCGAACCCCTGGGATGAACAATCAACGATAAAAGGAGAACAGATCATGGGAGAAAACATCGGAGGAAGAACCGCTTTATGGGATGCGCTGCCCGGCTATGACCTGATCGAAGAGGTCGATCTCCCTGAGATGCATTCCTGGTTTCTGGATGCCACCCACAGCGTCCCTCCCTGGACCCCGCTCTTCGGCTGGTATTGGATCCGCTTCTGCTGCCACGGGATGAAGGTCGTCTGCGACGAACTGAGCATCCCCACCTGCAAAGGCTGGGAAATGCGGTACCGGGACGGGGGATCCTACAATGCCTTCCATATCGTCCGGGACAAAAAGGAGATCGCGGAGCGGGCCGTGAAATTCCGTCAGGCCCTTCGCCCCTGGATCGACAATTTCGACGGCCTCTGGGAATCCGGCAAACGGGAACTGCTCGGCATGTATGACAAGCTCAAGGCGGTCGATATGGAGAATGCCTCCCATGTCGAGCTCTACCGACACAATTACGACCTGATGAACACCTATCGCCGGATGTTCGAGATCCATTTCCTCGGGATGTATTCGTCCTACAGCGCCTGGCTGCTCCTCGAGGACCTCTGCAAAGAGCGCTTCGGGATGAAGGACCAGGACCCGGAGTTCCAGGACATGCTGCGGGGCTTCAACAACAAGGTCTACGAGATGGACAAGAGCCTCTGGGACTTCTCGCAGTTGGCCGTTGACATGGGACTCAAGGATGTCTTCGTGCAAAACAAGCCTGACGACCTTCGCGCCAAGCTGGAAATGTCTGAAAAGGGGCGCGAATGGTTCCGGAAATTCATGCACTACCTCGAGACGGACGAGGTCGGGGGGTGGCGCATGAGGCGGATGAACGACCTGACCGAGCCCTATTGGCTGGAGGATCCCTGTACACCCCTCGGGGTCATCCGGAATCACGTCCAGAAGGAGACCGCCGATGTCTTCGGCAATGTGCATGCGGAGTTGAGCAAAAACCGTGAAGCAGCCGTCGCCCGGTTTCTCCAAAGGGTTCCGCCCCCCGAAAGGCCTTTTTTCGAAGGGCTGATCAACCTGGCGGGCAAGGCCAGCTCTTACAGCGAAGAGCACGACCTCTACTGCGAACTGATCTCCCATGCCCTTCTGCGCCGCGGTTATCTGGGGATGGGGCGGAGGCTCGCCAAGAGCGGAACCATCGATCAGCCGGATGACATCTTCATGCTGAACCCGGACGAGATCGACCGGGTCCTGATGGTTCCGGACCGGCATGACCTCAGGTTCATCACCCGGAGGCGCCGGGCGGAATGGCTGGAATGGCACAACCGGCCCAATCCCCCGGTCATCACCGACCGCTCCGGCATGGAAGAGGCCGTCGCCATGGATCTTCTGCCATCGATGGACGCCGTCGCCATGAAGATCGTCGTGGGCGAGCTGCCCGAGCACAAACCCGAGTTGGGGGCGGACATGTTCGGCATCTGCGGATGCGCCGGTGAGATCGAGGGCCCGGCCCGCGTCGTGATCAATTACGAAGACCTGAAGGACGTTCAGCCGGGCGATATTCTCGTCTGCCCCGGGACGAACCCCGCCTGGACACCGGTCTACGGGATGGTGGCGGCGGTCGTCGCCGACAGGGGCGGCACCTTGTCCCACGCGGCCATCATCGGCCGTGAATACGGCGTCCCGACCATCGTCAACACCTTCGAAGGAACCGCGAAGATCAAGACCGGGCAAAGGCTGCGAATCCATGCGGCGGAAGGGGCCATCTTCATCCTCGACAAGTGACCCCACGGTCGCAATCGCCTGCTGAAAAGGAAAAAATCGCTGCGGGGGTCTTCGCCCCCTATGCGCCTCATGTGTAGCAGTGTTTAGAGTATCTATCCGGGAAAGAGCATCCAGCACGACAACGTTTCCAGTCCGGAAATGATTTCCCGGCACAACCCAGTCTCCAATCCGGAAAGGAGGATTTTTTGCCAATATCAAGAAAATCAACCGTTTGCCCGGAGGCGACCTTTAGATCAACGCACAGGCAACCGCGCAGATTGACGCCGAGATTGGCAAAAAAGACCCTTTCCGGACGGAAACTACTTAAGGAGCGAGGCCATGATGAACGCGGATAGTCCGGTAAGAGGTAAACGGATCCTGATTGTGGATGACGAACCGGATGTATTGGAAACGGTCCGGGAAATTCTCGATGTCTGTGTGGTCGATCAGGCTGCTGACTTTGACTCCGCTATGGACTGTCTTTCGATTCAACCTTATGACGCGGTGGTATTGGATATTCAGGGGGTCAGGGGGTTCGATCTGCTGAAATTCTCCGTTTCAAAGGGCTTTCCGACACTCATGCTGACCGCCCATGCAGCTACTCTCGAATCCTTGAAAAACTCGATCAACCTCGGCGCGGCAGGCTTCCTCCCCAAAGAGTACATGATGGAGTTGAAAGAGCTGCTGGAGGAAGTCATGGGCGGAGGCGGCAAGCGCTTCTGGTGGATGAAAACGCTGGATCGAACGGACGCGTTCTTTACAGAACGCTACGGCTCCGATTGGAAGGAAAAGGATGCCTTTTTCAAGGAATTCCATGCATCCCTCCAAAAAGAGGACAAAAAACCTCGAGAATGAATCCTCTCGCCCCCTCCCACAAAGCGGCCGGGCTGACCCCCGGATACCGTCGGACTGCGACGAGACGACATGCCCTGCCAAAGGAGATGCGATATGAGTGATGTCCTGATTCTGGGAGAAATAGCGGACTGCTTCGCGGCCAGGGCGTGAAAACCGGGCGGAAACCATCAGTGTCTTTCCGGAAATGATTTCCCGGCAGAACCCAGTTTCCAATTCGGCAATGAGGATTTTTTGCCAATATCAAGGAAATCAAGCGTTTCTGCGGAGGCGACCTTTAGGTCGCCGCACAAGCAAACGTGCAGATTGACGCCGAGATTGGCAAAAAAGACCATTTTCGGATGGACACCATCTATAAATATTTCAACAGGGAGAGGAGGTACCTCCAGTGGCGGATAAATCATTCGATGCGGTGGTCATCGGGGGCGGACATCACGGCACCATCATCGCCCCCTACCTGGCGAAGGCAGGGTTGAGCGTGGGGGTTTTCGAACGTCTGGATCATTTAGGCGGGGGCGCCGTCTCGGAAGACGGGCCCGCGCCGGGCTTCAGGATGAACTTCTGCGCCCACTTCACGCGCTTCTTCGGGCATCCCGCCTACAAGGAATTCAATCTCCGGGACGAGGGCCTGGAGTATGTGTTTCCCGACACCAACGAGGCGATCGTCTTCGATGACGACACGTCCTATCTGGGATACGCCGCCTGGCGGGTCGTGGATCCCAAGACCGGCCGGGTGGAGTTCAGCGAAAAAAACGTCCAGAAGACCTACGAGCAAATTCGCCGGTTTTCCAAGAACGATGCGGAAACCTATCTCCGCCTGACAGAGCTGTACAAGGAGAAGTGGCGGCCGGCCTTCAAGAAATACCGCTACTCGTCCCCGACACCCTGGGGGACTCCGGATGCCCTCGAGGCCCTCTTTTCGGACCCTTCGAGCGGACTGGACCCATCGATGCAGTTCATGAACTGCAAGCAGTTCGCCCGCTATTTTTTTGAAAGTCCGGAGCTCAGGATCCTGATGCTGAGGGGGTTTCTCACGTCGGGGGGGATCTTTCCGGACGACATTCCGGGGCTCGGCCTCATGATCGCGACGATCCACCTCGCCCTAGGCTGGGAGTCCGCGGCGATCGCCAAGGGCGGCACCCAGTCCATCACCGACGCCCTGGTTTCGGCGGGGAAAAAGCTCGGGGTCGAGTATTTCATCAACTCGGAGATCAAGGGGATCAAGATCGAAAACGGCAAGGCCAAGGGGGTGGTCCTGGCCGACGGGACCGAGATCGAGGCCAGAAAGATGGTGGTGGGGGACGTCGGGACGCCGCAGCTCTTCGCCCGTCTGGTCGGTGAGGAGCACACCAACCCCGAGATGAAGCGCAGGCTCGACACCAATTTATACGACCGGGGCCACGTCTGGTGGGGAACGATCGGCGTACACGAGCTTCCCCAATACAAGGCGGCCAAGGACAATCCGGACCTCAACGCCACCCCGCGGACCTACTGGGCCCCCAAGGATCTGGCTTACATGGAAAACAAGTACATGCACGAGATCTTCCTCCTCGGCATGAGCAGCAAGCTCTTCTGCCTGTCGGCGCCCGACAGCATCTGGGACCCGACCCGCGCCCCGGAGGGAAAGCACTCCGTCCTGTTCGAGGAATACACCTGCCCAACCCCGTTCTTCTCCAGGCGTGAATGGCGTCAGCTGGGCAATGAGTTCATGGAGGAACTCATGCAGCAGTGGAGGAAGTACGCCCCCAATATGAAGAAGGACAATATCGTCGCCTCCCGGATCATCACGCCCGTCGACGTTCAGGAAACCCACCTGGATATGCGGGACGGGTCCTGGAGCGAGGGGAGCATGTCGGGTTCGCAGAACGGGCGGTTCAGAGGGATGCCCGGCGGATTCCGGACGTTTATCGACAACCTCTACATGTGCTCCTCCTCCATCGTCGGAGGGGGCGGAATCGGGCGCGGGTCCAGCTACAACTGCTACAAGGTGATCGCAGAGGATTATGGACTGCGGGAGCCCGAGTAGCCGCCCTTCGGGTGCAGCCACATACCTGTCAAAGCCGGCCATGGAGGAGCGGTATGCCTACGACAAAGCAGCTTTTCGATCTGTCCGGGAAGACGGCCCTGGTAACGGGAGCCAGTTCAGGCTTCGGGCGGAGCTTCGCGCTGACCCTGGCGGAGGCCGGTGCCGATGTCGTCATATCGGCCCGGAATCCGGAGCGTCTCACCGAGACGGAAGACCTCTTGAAAGCGACGGGCAGACGCGTACTCAAGATCTTCGGTGATATGTCCGTTCCGGAGGATGTCTCCCGGATGATCGACGAGGCCGTCTCCGTCTTCGGCCATCTCGACATTGCGGTCAACAACGCCGGGCTTCTCACCCGGCCGGTCCGCTTCCATGAAATGACCCTCGAGGACTGGAACCAGGTTATCTCGGTGAATCTGACCGGGGTCTTCCTGTGCATGCAGCAGGAGATCGGCCGGATGCTGCACCAGCAAGCGGGGGGCAGCATCATCAACATCTCCTCGGTCCTCGGCCTGGTGGGGCTGGACGCCGACCTGAACCCGCGCGTGAACTACATCGCCTCCAAGCACGGGGTGATCGGCCTGACCCGCCAGGCCGCAGTGGAATATGCGGACCGCGGAATCCGGGTCAATGCCATGGCGCCGGCCTGGCATTCGGGCACCTCCCTCGCCAAGGCGCGCTCGGACATACAGACCGAGCAGGAGCAGGCGGAGCGGGAAATGCGGATGCTCGCCCGCACCCCGATGAAACGGCGCGGCCGGTTGGAGGAGCTTCAAGGGATGCTGCTCTTCCTGGCCTCCGACGCCTCGACTTACACGACCGGCCAGGTTTTCGCATCGGACGGCGGATGGACGGCCCATTGAAGGATTGCGGACGATCGTGGCGGCTGGACCGATAAGAGGCTTATGGCCGTTCGTTGGGACCGGGTTTTCGGCAGCGGAGCCGCCAAAGGAACGGTCCGACAGCAAGTAGAACCCGGAGGTGAATTCGCGCAGCCGGTCGAAACGGTGCGGAACGGTCCGACAGCGAGTCGAACCTGGAGGCTATCCCTGATGCTCCCGCGATGAAAGGGGATCCTATATTGTCCGCTTGTCATCCCCATTGCTGCCCTGAGACCCCTGCGATGAGAGAGGATTCCCCCATGAAGAAGATCGTATTTGTCTGCAGCGTCAATCGCTGGCGAAGTCCGATGGCGGAATATCTCTTCCGGGATATCCTTGAAAAAAGAGGCCGCGATCTCCTGAGCCGGATCGACGTCTCATCCGCCGGCATCGTGCCGCGGAAGGAAGAGGAAGCCCTCTTTGCACAGGGGCTGACCCTGCCCGAACCCCTGTTCGGATACCGGCCGCTCGCCTGTGTGATGTTCTATCTGATGCAGCGCGGCATCGATTCTTTCAAGCACCGGTCGCGGCCGTTGAACAGCCGGATCATCGAAGAAGCCGACCTGGTCATGGGCGTCGTGCGGAAACACAAAGAAGCCGTGCTCGAAGCCTATCCGCATGCCGAACAAAAGACTTTCTGCCTGGAGGATTTTTCGACCCCCTTCACCCTCCCTGAAATCGCCAACGAACCCCCCGGTCTGATGCCCCCGGACACCTTCTGCATGCTCGAGTGCGATCACTGGGAATTCACGGATCAGGTCATAGAGATGATCGAGGCGAGGCTGAATGAGGCGTCTCCACGCATCCTGGACTTTCTCGGGGTTCGGAGAGAAGCTGGATCGGATCTTTGAATCCTCTCATGGGGAAGGCCCTCTTTCCGGCAAAAAACGAGAGAGGAGAAAGCGTTCGCCAACAGGGGCAGTCCGCATACGGGTTCAGTCGTCATGCTCGCTCTGCCTGGCTTGCACGCACCGAAAGCCTGTGGTCGATGAGGCGCTTTGCTCATCCGAGTTCAACCCCCTTGAGCGGCCGACTGCGGTGCAGCAGGATGCATTTCAGTCTTGAAGGATGTCCTCTAGGGATTCTGTTTTGAGATGAAGGTCTTTTTGGGTAGAATCATCCGCAGCCAGGCAGGGGGATCGACATGGGTCGTCCGACACCTTGCGATCCTGAGAGGAAGGGTTTCCACCTCGGGCAGCAACCCCCCTACACTATCTTGTCGCGAACGGAAGAACCTCATCCGGCTGCCGGCTCGGATTGCGAGCGCCGGGTGGAATCCTGGCTTTTGGAAGGTGAATCTTGCCGGTTTTCCGGCAAACGGGAGGTCGTGAAATGGCGGATCCTCAGGTTTTCGATGTCGTCGTAGTGGGCGCCGGCCCCGGCGGTGCAGCGGCTGCGAAACGGTGCGCTGAAAAAGGGTTGAACACGCTGCTGATCGAAAAAAAACGGCTTCCCCGCGACAAGGTCTGCTCGGGGATGGTCATGGGGCGGTGGGCCGCACAGACCATCGAGCAGGAGTTCGGCGTCATCCCCCGTTCCGTGTTGACCGAGCCGCCCCTGCTCGCCGGACATCGCTTTTATGTAGGCGAGGAGGAACCGACGGAGCTGAAATGGCCCACCGCCCTCTCCTGGCGGAAGGATCTGGATTTCTGGCTGGTCCAGGGAGCGCTCACTTGCGGCGTGCAGCTGAAGGACGAGGTGCGCGTGGCCTGCATGGAACGGGAAAAAGCGGGTTGCCGCATCCTCCTCGAAAAAGAAGGCCTCAAGGAGACCCTCCGGGCGCGCTGCGTCATCGGCGCCGACGGGGCCGTCTCCATCGTGCGCAGATCCCTCTTCCCCGAACTGAAGGTTCGATTCTCGGGCCCCATCCGGGAATGCTACGCGGGCGAACTCGGCCTGGAAAAAGACGTCTTCCACTGGTTTTTCCCGAAGGGACAGGCCCGCCCGCGCTTCAACGTCAATCACAAGGGGGATGTGTTCCTGATCGAGGGCTCCGGCCTCCGCGAGCTTCGGAAGGAGATCGACGAGATCCTCTCGGCCCATGGCTTCAAGCCGGGCAGCGAACCCCTGTGGAAGGACGGCTGCAGCATCGCGCTGCTTCACGAACCGCTCCTTGCGGGGCGGTTCGCGCCCGCCCTCGAAAATGTCCTGCTGGTAGGGGATGCCGGGGGGCTTATCCTGCCCATCACCTATGAAGGGATCGGCTCGGCGCTCAAGAGCGGCCTTCTGGCGGCCGATGCCGTCATCGAGCATTTCGAACAGCCCGACA